>Ga0172365_10003015_pt1 | contig 12550 bp, 9 predicted proteins | sample LakKivSesite48cm_FD_114535 | JGI IMG/M metagenome (GOLD analysis project Ga0172365, IMG submission 114535) | Sediment microbial communities from Lake Kivu, Rwanda - Sediment site 48cm | ecosystem: Environmental > Aquatic > Freshwater > Lake > Sediment | place: Rwanda: Western Province, Lake Kivu...
CTGCGCCAGCCTTGCCAGATTGTCTCTGTCACTCATTCTGCCGAGCCTGAATATCGGCCCATATACCTGGTTGTCTCGCACTACACAGCCGGCCATTCCGCCATCGCGCATTATCTGTGTGCAGGCACTACAACTGACGCAGACTTTCTCCGGTAACATTTTTCCGTGAATCAGAATGTCTCTGGCAAAATCCGGATATGCAAACGCCATTCGCCCTGCGCCGGCCAGAGTCACCAGGCCGTTAGCTTTATTTGCCGCTGCAACGTTGGCAAAAAGTGTCCTTAGCCAGCTATAACCGGTGCCGACAATTGCCAAGTCTGGAAATTGTTTCTGAATTTCGCCTGCCAGATTTATAAGCCTAACGACGCCGACCAGCGGATGCTCCGGTTCTTCGTAGCCGCCGACTATCGGCTCATTGAAAGGCCTGCTTATGTGCGGATTGTAGTAGGGATTCGCTGCGGTGATGTTTATGAGCTTAACATCTCGCTGCCTCAAAAGCTCAATCAGTTTCTTCGGCTCGGTCAGGTCCGGCTTTGCATAATCATCCCCTGCCTGCGCAGGGGCAAGCTTGTCCCCGCAAAAGCGGGGGACGCCCCAGCCGTATGGATAAGGTATGCCGTCATAAACACCCAGGCGTGTAACAATGGGTTTGTCTTTGCCAAGCTCACCGTGAATCTTATCTATAACGTCCAGCAGAAATCTGGTGCGGTTTTCAAATGTCCCACGGTATTTAGCCCCGCAATTTATTGCGGGGTCCGTCGCCGTGCCGGCGACGGCTAAACGGCAGGCGAGAAGCTCGTTTATTAAGTATCCGTGGCAGGACTTTACATCCACCGCATCAAAGCCAACCTCAAACGCGATTCTTGCCGCCTCGACGTATGCATCCTGAAGCTGGTCAAGATACTGGTCAGTCACGATAGGCCAGTCGTCTGGTATTTTACTTTTGGCGCCCAGTTCCACCGTAAGGTGTCCTGCGGAGGGCGTCTTCTGCGGGACCAACGCGTCCCGATAAGGATCATGCTGGACAATGATCGGCTGAGCAGCGTTGGGTCGACTGTACCTGCCTGAGTGAGTCAGTTGCAAGACGATTACCGGCTTATGCTTTCGGCCAAGACTCTGGGGGGCGGCCTCCCGCATTTTCTTAACCATCGCTGCAAAACTATCTTTGTTGTTCTGGTTAAGCCACAATTGGCGTGGATTGGCCCTACCTTCAGGGACAACCGCTGTTGCCTCGCCCCAGATAAGCCCTGCACCACCGGCAGCGAATCTCTCATATCGGCGGAAGGTCAGTTTTCCCGGCCTGCCCTGAAAATCGCCGTCGCAGCCCTCCATAGGATGCACAGCAAGCGAATTTGGTATCAAAAGATCGCCCGCCTTGACCGCCTCAGCCAGAATCGACACGTCTTCTATGGCGTTAATTCGGACGCCGAGCCGTTCGGCCAACTCCCTCAAATCGGCAATACTACTTAGGCTGAATTCCCACATATTTTAGCGTACAGGCTTTAGCGTTTAGCGTACAGGAATGATTATACGCTGCACGCTGTACGCTCCACGCTATTTGCTTTTGTGTCCTGATGAATCGCTGCCCCTTCCGCCCGCAGTTTTCCTGCCAGAAACCTGCCAGTATAGCTTTTCTTGTTCTTTATGATTTCCTCGGGCGATCCCTTAGCCACCACTCGGCCACCGCCAGCTCCACCTTCAGGGCCCAGGTCTATTATATAATCAGCCATCTTGACAACATCAAGATTGTGCTCGATGACCACCACGGTATTTCCCATATCGCACAGCCGCGACAAAACACTCAATAGATTATCAATATCGGCAAAGTGCAGCCCGGTGGTAGGCTCATCAAGCACGTAAAAGGTATGTCCGGTAGCAGCCTTTCCCAGCTCGGCGGACAATTTCACGCGCTGGGCTTCGCCGCCAGAAAGCGTCGTTGAGGACTGGCCCAACTGGATATAGCCCAGGCCGACATCGTTGAGGGTCTTGAGCAGCCGAAGAATGTTCGGAAAATTGGCAAAGAAATCAAGGGCGTCTTCTATCTGCATATCCAACACATCGGCGATGTTTTTACCTTTGTAAGTGACCTGGAGCGTTTCCGGATTATATCGTTTGCCCCGGCAGGCCTGGCAGGTGACATAGACATCGGGCAAAAAGTGCATCTCAATCTTCATTGTCCCCTGTCCCCGGCAGGCCTCGCAACGCCCACCTTTGACGTTGAAGCTGAACCTGCCGGGCTTATAGCCGCGAATCTTTGCCTCCCGCGTCATATTGAACAGTCTTCTTATCTCGTCAAAAACGCCGGTGTATGTGGCTGGATTGCTTCTGGGCGTTTTGCCGATGGGCGATTGGTCTATCTCTATAACCTTGTCAATTTGCGACGTGCCCAGGATATTGTCGTGCTTGCCGGGCTTTTCGCGAGAGCTATAAAGCCGGCGCCGCAGCGCCCGCAGCAGAGTCTGGCTAACCAGAGTGCTTTTGCCCGAGCCTGAGACTCCCGTGACACAAATGAATACGCCCAGCGGGAACCTAACGTCGATACTTTGCAGGTTATTTTCGGCTGCACCTCTTACCTCGATGCACTTTCGCAGATTGTACGGGCGTCTTTTTACCGGCAGCCGAATACTGCGCGTCCCTGAGAGATACTGGCCGGTCAGCGACTCGGCACAGGCAGTTATCTGCTTCAAGCTGCCCTGGACGACGATTTCACCGCCGTGTGCACCGGCTGCCGGGCCGATGTCGATAATATGATCGGCACTTTTGATAATGTCCTCATCGTGCTCAACCACAACCACAGTATTTCCGAGCCGGGCCAGCCGTTTCAATATTCCCAAGAGCCGGGTATTGTCGCGCTTATGCAGCCCGATGGTCGGCTCATCCAGCACATAGCACACCCCGACCAGGCCGCTTCCAACCTGCGTGGCCAGGCGAATTCGCTGGGCCTCGCCGCCAGCGAGCGTGCTACTTCTACGGTCCAGCGTCAGATACTCTAAGCCGACATCAACCATAAATTTCAGCCGGGCCTTTATCTCCTTCAATACCTGCTCGGCGATAATGGCCTTTTCCTGTTCGAGCCTGAGTTTATTGAAAAACTCCTGTGCCTTTTCCACAGAGAGCGCGGTGAGCTGGTGAATGTTTTTGCCCCCGACGGTTACTGCCACCGCTTCAGGCCGAAGCCGGGCACCATTACAACTGCGGCAGGGCTGCTCGGAGAGATAACCCGTCAGCCTGGTCTTGACGTACTCGCTGGTAGTGTTTTCCCACCTCCGGGCGAGATTCGGGATGACCCCTTCAAACCACATGCCATATTTTTGCTCATCAGCAGGCGTCGTTCCGTACATAAGTATCCTTTTGCACTCCTGAGGAATTTTCTCAAACGGAATCGTCTTGCTGATGCCCATATTCCGGCAGAAGCGGTTGATCAAGCGGTTATAGAAGATGTTCATCCTCTTTCCACCTTTACGCCAGGCCTCGATAGCGCCGTGCTCCAGCGAGATAGATTTGTCCGAAACGATAAGGTCCGGGTCAAACTCCAGGACTCTACCCAGGCCATCGCAGCTTTTGCAGGCGCCGTAAGGGCTGTTGAAACTAAATAGGCGTGGCGACATCTCCTCTAGGCTGGCCTGTGGATGCTCCGGGCAGGCAAATTTTTCGCTGTATATAATCTCTTGCCACCCGGCCTCTGGCCGGGAATCCTTCGCTGCGCTCGAGGACAAGTTTGGAATTTCCGCCCCGGGTGGTGGCTCCTGGAGTAGCACTAAGATTATGCCATCCGCCAATTTTAGAGCCGTCTCCACCGAGTCAGCCAGCCGAATACGAACGCCCTCCTTAATTACTAATCTATCTACGACGGCGGCAATGTCATGCTTTTTGTTCTTATCCAGAAGTGGGACATTTTTCACGTCATAAATTGCGCCGTCGACCCGCACGCGAACAAAACCTTCTCGCTGTATGCCGGCCAAGATGTCCTTGTGCTCGCCTTTTTTGCCGCGAACCAGCGGCGCACAGATTTGGACCTTCGTACCTTCCGGCCGGGCAAGAATTGAATCCACTATCTGCGTAGAGTGCTGACTAGTAATTTCTTTGCCGCACACCCAGCAGTGCGGCTGACCCACACGAGCAAAAAGAAGCCTGAAATAATCGTAAATTTCGGTGGTAGTAGCCACGGTCGAGCGAGGATTGCCGCTGGTACTTCGCTGCTCAATGGCGATAGTCGGCGGCAGGCCGGAAATATCCGCCACAGCAGGCTTTTGCATTTGCTCGAGAAATTGCCGGGCGTAGGCGCTTAGCGACTCGACATATTTTCGCCGGCCCTCAGCATAAATCGTATCGAAGGCAAGTGAGCTTTTGCCCGAGCCGCTTATGCCGGTAATAACGACCAGTTTATCGCGCGGGATGCTCAGGCTGATATTCTTGAGATTGTGCTCAGCGGCACCGGTGATTCTGATTACTTTTTCGCCCGTCTTTACCATACCGCCATTACTTTGTGGAATATCCTGCAAAAATTCATATTGACCCAAACTCCTAATTGTAACAAACTGCTGCAAGAAGATAAAATGTTTTCATTTAGCAATTTATCGTCTCTTGGCCGGTACCAGCAAGACTGTTATAATTCCATTTCAAAAGGAGCCTAAAGCAAAATGGAATCACGCGTAATCCAGTTAACGCCAGCAGCTCATAAATATGGCAATCTAAATATACGTTCCTGTGGCAAAGAATTTTTCCCTTGCGTTGCCTTTGGTGGATCATCTAAGAAAACAGGGCTTGGAACATCAATCACATTACGTGCTCAGGGTTTACCGGAACCTATACAGACTGACATACCCACCCGGAAAATAACAGGAAGCCCTCGCTGGATTTTTAGGCGCAGAGCTTGGGTCAAACAATTCGTTGATATAAACAACCTTGGCCCCGGCGATGGCGTGACCATTACCCGCCTTGACGAAAGGACATACGAAGTAATTCCCGATAACCATTTCGAAGTAATCGAAAAAGAACAGATAAATAAAGAGGATAAAAATCGCTCTCAAAGAACATTTCTTGATATCCGCTATAAGCGTACATGTAACTGTCCGGGAAACCATATTAACTGCCTTTCACCAAAAGAATGGCTTAAGTCCCAGCTCGGGGTTTGGCAATTTACATATGAAGGTAGAGACATAAGAGACAAGAAAGTACACCCTGCTACTTTTCCAATTAGTCTTGCGCGCAAGGTGATCGACCTTTTCAGCCATCAGGGCGAGTTAGTTCTCGATCCATTTGTCGGCAGTGGTACCACCCTTATAGCTGCGCAAGATGCCGGCCGTAATGCTGTTGGTTTTGACCTCCAAAAAAAATACATAAAATTAACCAAATGCCGCCTCGCACAAAACTCAGGACTTTTTAGAGAGACCAAACAATTTGCGATTTGCGACGATGCTTATAACATACCAAGTTATCTACCTCGTGAATCAGTGACTTTACTTTTCACATCTCCCCCCTATGCAAATTTGCTTAACCGCGAAAGAAAAAACAAATCAAGACGGAATAGAAAAAACGAACAACTTGGGAAAGTCGAGCAATACTCGCAGGACCCAAGAGATTTAGGCACAATGCCTCTTGCAAAATACACTAAGGCGATGGGAGATATTTTTGAGAATTTTCTGCCTATGCTCCGTCCAAACGCCCATTGTGTTATTAACGTGCCTGACATGTGGTGGGAGAACAAGCGTATTACAATCCACGTCTCCCTGATTGAGGAATTACGCCGCCGAGGATATGAAATGCGTAATATCGTTATTTGGGACCGCACCAACATAGTAAATCAAATTGGGATATTCGGCTGGCCAAGCAACTATATTACGATGGGTGTTACCTTCGAATACCTTTTGGACTTCTGGAGACCGCCTCGATAATGTCTGACATCAAGAAAGAAATCTCGGCCTTGATGGCTGGTGTAAGGAAGAAAAGGCTTCCATCTTCCGAGGTAATCGTTGACGAAACATTCAAAAAATTGCAGCTTCTTCCCAGTATAACAACACCAGAGAACGTGCAAAGGAACTTCAACCAAATCTTGAAGCATGTATGGCTCGAAACTCTGCACGTGCTCGAAGACCACGAGGAACGTGTATATCCTTTAAACATAATAGATGCTCTTATGGCGCTGAAATCAGATGTGGTTGAAAAATCAAAGGCAATTTCTCAGGCAGAAGGTTATCGGTCAGCTGTGAAGTTTCTCTTTGGGTCTCTCTACCCCTATTTAAGGGAAATATTCCTCAGTATAAGTCAAAGTAGAAAGACAAGAGGCGGCAGGGACTTTGAGTTGCAGTTTGGCAAACTCCTCGAACTAATGAATATTCCGTACCAGAAAATCAAAAGGGCATATAGAGTTGATTTCATGCTCCCGAGCGATGACTTGTTTAAGAAAAATCCCACAGCCGCAGCAATAGTATCTGCCAAAAGAACTTTAAGAGAGAGGTGGAGAGAAGTCGTCGAGGAGCTGCACGCAATGAGGTCTCCTAATATTTTTCTAGCCACTGCTGATCCTGATGTTGCCAAAAGTCATGTTAAGTCCATATGTAGGGATTATCGCATTCACCTTGTTGTTTGGGATGAAATCAAACAGAAATATTCGGGTGAACCTCTGGTCCTTGGGTACACAGAGTGGGCTAACAACAGGATTCCTATTTTAAGGAAATTTTGGCAGATCTGACCAGCCTTCTCTGTTCAATTAAGCCACGATGCAAACAAAGAATATACACAACTGGAATCTATCTTACGCGCAGGCGGTAGCTCTGCAGAAGCAGCTCGCCCAAAAGGTGCAACAGATTCCGTTAAGAAATCAGCCAATGACCGTAGCCGGCCTGGATTGCGCCCTAAGCACAGACAACCAGAGCATTATCGCTGCGGTCGTGGTTCTGAAGCTCCCCAGCACCGTGCGGGGCCTCTGGGAGCCTTTAGGCCAGGCTGAATTTGAGGTTATCGAAACAGCAACGGCCTGCCAAAAAATTACCTTTCCGTATATCCCGGGTCTACTTTCTTTCCGCGAATCGCCCGTCTGCATCGCAGCTGTAGAAAAGCTCAAGGAAGAGCCGGACGCCTTTATGATCGACGGCCAGGGCATCGCTCATCCACGCCGATTCGGAATAGCGTCACATCTGGGGCTACTTTTCGATAAACCAACCGTCGGCTGCGCAAAAAGCAGATTGACCGGCAGCTTCGAAGAGCCGGGGTCGGAAAAAGGTGCGTACAGTCCGCTGAAAGACAACCAGGAAGTTATTGGCGCGGTCGTTCGGACACGCACAAATGTGGAACCGGTTTTTGTCTCTGTAGGCAATAAGTGTGTGTTAAAAGATGCGGTTGATGTTACTCTGGCCTGGACGACTAAATATCGCCTGCCCGAACCCACCCGCCTTGCCCACCAAATGGTTAGCAAAATGAAATTAGGGTATAGCGTTTAGCGTGCAGTGTACAGGCTATCCGCTAAACGCTCCACGCTGTACGCTGGGTCAGTCCCACTTGTGCTTCTTGACACAGGCGAGAATCCTCTGGGCACATTCCAGCGCAGCCAGGCCTTCCTCAGCAGTTACCTCCGGCCTTAAAGTCTTATCCATACAGCAGCGCAAAAAGGCCTCCTGCTGAAGGCGGACCGGCTCTTTGTCGTCGATGACCAGTTCTTCGATGTGCAGCAGGTCGGGCCAATTGACTGTGGTCCAGTCGAAATCGCCGGACGCCTTGTGCTGTTTTATCCACTGTACCACGTCAATATTTGGAGCGGCCTTGATGACGGTGCCGCTTTTTCTGAGAAAGTCCACGCTCAAATAGCCCTGGCGACTAAATACTCGTATTTTTCTTTCGGTTTTCAGAGCCAGCCTGGAGGCGGTTATATTGGCCACGCAGCCGTTGGCAAAAATAATTCGCGCGTTGCAGATATCCTCGTGCTCTTCAATGACAGCCAGGCCATAGGCATCTATCTTTTTGATTTTGCTGCCGGCCAGAGACAAAATAATATCGATATCGTGGATCATCACATCGAGCACCACGCCCACGTCGGTTGAGCGGAATGGATAAGGGCTGATGCGGTTGGCCTCAATAAACTTAGGCTCGATATTCAGGCGTTTCATCGCCCGCACTACCGGATTGCAGCGCTCAGAGTGCCCCACCGCCACGACCGTATCATAGCGTTTGGCAAGCGATACAATCTTTTTGCCCTGGCTGACATTGGCGGCCAAGGGCTTTTCAATCAGGATCGGAATCCGATTGCGGATAAAAATTGTCGCTAAGTCGAGGTGGTTGACCGTAGGAGCAGCTATGGTCACTGCATCCACGCGGTCCAGGATATCCTGGCAGGAAGTTGCAGCCAGGCAGTGATATTCGCCGGCCAGGCGCTGTGCTTTGTCGGTGTCTATATCAACCACGGCGACAAGCTCACTGCCAGGTAGCTCGTGATAGACTTTGGCGTGTATGGCCCCCATTTTGCCTGCGCCTACCACAGCGGTACGTAGCCGACTGCCAGGCGAATCTCGAGTTTCGAATTGCATATCTTTAATGTCTGAACAGCTCCAAGTATCTGCCGAAACGGTGCTGGCTGCTCTTGGTAATCATATCGATCATGGCTCGAACATTCTCATCAAGCCCATCCTCTTGCGCAAGCGCCTTGGCATTTTCCAGCAGTGCGCCGCCCCGGCGATAGAGCTTTTTGTAGGCCTCGAGGATATGTCGCTGTTGCTGCTGCGACAGACCTGCCCGCACCAGGCCGCGCTTGTTAATACCGCGCACCTTTGACGGATAATGCCCACTGACAGTCAAAAACGGCGGAACATCCTTATTGATGCCGGCCAGGCCCGCAGCATAGCACCACTTGCCGACAGTGACAAACTGATGCAGCAAAACCATGCCGCTGAGCCAGACGCCGGTCTCTATCTTGCAGTGCCCAGCCAACTGGCAATAGTTGCTCATAACAATCTTGTCTTCGAGCACACAATCGTGTCCAATGTGCGCACCAATCATAAGCAGATTCTCATTTCCGATTGTGGTGGCCTTGTCCGGATAAATGCTCGGATGAATGGTTACCTGCTCGCGAATAATATTATTATCCCCTATCACCAGGCCCCCAAGCTCAGCATCCGCAGCCAAGCCCAATATCTGCGGCTGACAGCCAATCGTACAGTTGGCGAAAAAGTGATTGCCTTTGCCGATGTGGACATTTTTGGCGATTACCACGTTGGCATCAAGAACCGTGCTGGCACCGATAGTTACTCCGATATCGATAACGCAATTGGGGCCGACCGTGACATCATCGTCCAATTGAGCACTGCTGTCGATGACCGCGCTGCGATGCACCCCAGCCATTTTTTTCGTGCCTCTCATCTATACTTTCTCATCATCGACGAGCATGAATCTGATTTGCGCTTCCGCAACTAACGTTTCACCTACCGTCGCTTTGCACTGACACTGGGCGGTTCTTCTTCTCAGCCTGATGGTCTCCGCCGTAAGGATGAGCTGGTCGCCGGGGACAACAGCCTTGCGCAACTTTACGCCGTCCATGCTCAAAAGCACCGCCAATTTGCCCGTATGTTCCAGCCTTTGCGCAAACAGTAGTCCCGACACCTGCGCCATTGCCTCCACAATAAGAACACCGGGCATAATAGGGGTGCCCGGAAAATGACCCTGGAAGAACTGCTCGTTGAAGGTGACATTCTTGACGCCCGTTATGTGGGTATCGCCTTCGACCTCGATTATCTTATCTACCAGTAAAAACGGATACCGATGTGGCAGAATCTTTTGAATCCGGCGGATGTCCAAGACCGCGTCGGTCCCGAACCTGGCAAAACGCTCTTGCCGCTGGGCCGTCTCATATAGCTTTCTTACTAATTTCTGATTCAGCGTGTGTCCGCTTTTATAAGCGACAATCCTGCCCTTGACGGCCCGGCCCACCAGCGCCAGATCGCCGATAAGGTCTACAATCTTGTGCCTGACACACTCGTTAGGAAATCGGTAACTGTTCTTAATAGGGCCATCCGAATTGATGACCAGAAGGTCGCGGGGACCAACGTGCGTGCCCATTCCGCGAGCTTGAAATTGCTTGGCTTCGACTTCCAGCAGAAACGTTCGGGCAGGCGCCAGATTCTTCTCAAAGCTCTCGGGCGTAAGACGATAGCTGAGAATCTGCCGATCAATACCGGTGTGACCGCCGTAATCGAGGTCGTAAGTGATGTTCAGCCCGTCATCGGCGTACGGCAGGGCGTAAATCGAGGCATCGCCGGCGGTAATACTAATCGGCTCAGTGATAACAAACTCCTTACGGCTGACTTGCTGTTCCACCACGCCGGCCCGCTTTAGTGCTCTGACATACTCAATACTGCTGCAATCCGGAGCCGGCAGCTCTGAGCCGTTCACTTCCACGATAACATTGTCAATCTCCAGAGCATTTACTGCCGCCAGACAATGCTCGACAGTTTCTACACTGACGGGGCCCTTCTTTATGGTAGTGCGACGGCTGCGCTCGGCAAGATTTGGGGCTACAGCGGGAATCCGTACCGCCTCCGGCACGTCCGTGCGCACGAAAACCACGCCCGTATCTACGGGGGCGGGGCGAAAAGCGACCTTTGCCTCTTTTCCCCCAAATAAACCTCTGCCGGCAACTCTTGCCTCACCGCTTATTGTCTTTTGCAGCTTCAAGCGCTTCTATCCTCTTGGCCAGTTGCTTTAACTGCTCAGCAAACTTTGGCAAGCGCCTGGTCAAGCCGGCAATCCGCAGGGCCTCTCTTATATCCATAGCAGGCACGCCCCCTACTTGTTGCCCTGCTGGTACGCTGCCGACGACCCCGGAGCGAGCCGCAACTTGTGTGCCGTCACCGATTTCTATGTTGTCCGCCAGTCCGACCTGTCCGCCTAACACGACGCCGTCGCCCAGCCTGCAACTGCCGGCAATACCGACCTGTCCGACTATCAGACAGCACTTGCCAATAACCACATTATGAGCGATCTGGACCAGATTATCTATCTTTGTTCCCGCTCCAATTATGGTATTTCTGAATTTGGCCCTGTCAATGCAGCAGTTTGCCCCAATCTCGACGAAGTCCTCAATTACCACGCCGCCGTTATGCGGAATCAATTGATGTGCACCGTTGATAAATGTATACCCAAAACCTGTCGAGCCAATCGTGGTGTTCGCCTGTATAATTACGTTGTTACCAATACAACAGTTGTGGTAAATCACAACGTTGCTATCCAATCGGCAATTCTTGCCGATTTTCGACCATTGCCCTATCTTACAGCCGCTGCCTATAACGCTTTTTTGCCCAATTTCCAAATCATCCTCAATTACCACTCCTGCGCCGATGGAGACACCCTCGGCTATCCGGACATTCTGCCCGACCTTGGCAGTCGGATCAATCCCCTCGACTGGCGGCTTCAGTTTGGGGGCAAAGGCTTCTAAGGTCTTTATCAGGGCCGCATTGACGTCTTGGACAACCAACTGTGGTACGCTTAGCCCATCCAGACGTTTGCCGGTGATGACCGCTGCCGCCCGTGAATTTTCAAGAGCCGCCAAGTGTCTGTCATCGGTGACAAAGGTAACATCACTGTCTAAGGCGGCTTCTATCGGGCCGACAGCAGTGATTTCTCTACCCATTTGTTCGGTCCCGGCCACTACCTCGGCGCCAATCCGCTTGGCCAATTGTGTAATTGTCAATCCCATAGAAAATCAATTGTCAGTCGCAAATTTTGCTTTTTGGATTTTTATTTCTTCTCGTCCAGCCGAGCTATCACCTCATCGGTAATATCCGGGCAGCCGCCACTATAAAGCACCTTATGCGTGCTGAGGGTCAGCATGAGCTCATCCCCGCTCGTGGAGGGAAACTCGGGCTCCTCCTTGTCAAAGACCATATCCAGGCCCTTTTTCTCGGCCAGCTCCTTGACTATCTGCAGAACCTCTTGATAGACCTGCTCGGTCCACCGCTGGTCCTTTAGCGACCTTTCCTGCTTGAGGTACTGCTGGCGAGCATCCAGCTCACCCTTTTTCTTCAGAACATCCTGGTATTGCTTCAGATGGTCGGGGCTTCCCGGCTTTAAGGTTTTAAGGCCCGCTTCATCGGCCTGTATTTGCTTGGAAAGCTTTTCCAGCTCCAGCATGGCTGTATTATACTCGGCCATGGCGTCCTGTCTGTACTTGGCATTGCGATTGCACTTGCGGAAGACCTCTCGCACATTAACCACGGCAATTGTCAGAGAGTGCTGGTCGGCTTTCGGCTGAGCTAAGCTGTATTGGTAGCCAGTTAACAGAACCACCCCCGCCAAACAACCCAAGAACATAACCGTTTTAGTCTTCATAACTATCCCTTTCCATAGAAACTTAAAAGGTAAAGCGGAAATCGAAAAACTGTTGAATTCCGCAGTTTTTCGTTTTTAGTTTTGCGTTTTACGTCTGTCAAAACAGCCTTCCAATCGAGAAACTAAACACCTGTGTTTTGTCATCGTCATCTCTCTTCAGCGGCGTGGCAACTTCAAATCTCATTGGCACCGGCCCAAACCAGTGAGGTATCCGTATCTGTATGCCTGTGCCCAGCGA
>Ga0172365_10003017_pt1 | contig 12549 bp, 9 predicted proteins | sample LakKivSesite48cm_FD_114535 | JGI IMG/M metagenome (GOLD analysis project Ga0172365, IMG submission 114535) | Sediment microbial communities from Lake Kivu, Rwanda - Sediment site 48cm | ecosystem: Environmental > Aquatic > Freshwater > Lake > Sediment | place: Rwanda: Western Province, Lake Kivu...
TCTAATTGACTAATCTCCATAATTTAACCTCACCCCCTGACAAGCACTTGACATAACTATAAAAACAATTCTCAAAGCTAAATAGATACGAATTGTTTCCCTCTATCGCTGTGAGACTTGTCGCCAATCGCTAAGGAAACGGTCAATACCGATATCAGTAAGCGGGTGGTGTATCATCTGCATTAAAACCTGATAAGGAACGGTAGCGATGTGAGCCCCTGCCTTGGCAGCGGCTATACAATGCTGAGGATGGCGAAGGCTGGCAGCAATCACCTGGGTGGGTAGTTGGTAGTGGGTAAAGACATTAACAATATCTCTAACTAACTCCATACCATTATGGCCGATGTCGTCCAGTCGGCCGACAAAGGGGCTGACATAGGTAGCGCCAGCCAGGGCACCGAGGATGGCTTGGTTTAGCGAGAAGCAGAGGGTCATATTTACTTTTATATTCTCCTTGGCTAACGCTGATATAGCCTCCAATCCATCGGCGGTAACCGGAATCTTAATAACTACGTTAGGTGCCCAGGTGGAGATGTCCCGCGCCTGCTCAATCATGGCTTTGGCTTCTTCAGTCAGAACCTCAACTGAGACCGGGCCCGGGATGATGGAGCAGATTTCTTTGACAACAGCTTTATAGTCAGTCGCTCCCTCCTTGGACACCAGGCTGGGATTGGTAGTAACCCCGCTGATGATACCTAGCTTGGCGGCCTGTCTTATTTGGCCAATGTTAGCTGTGTCCAGGAAAATGTGCATTTAGGCCTCTTTATAAGTGGTATTTTATTATAAACTAGGGCGAAAAGGGTAGGGGGGGTTGAGCCCCTTCACGCATTACATCTTTAGCGACACCAATAAAATCGCGGAACAAGGGGTGGGGGCGAGTAGGGCGAGAGCCGAATTCAGGATGGAACTGGCAACTCACCATCCAAGGGTGGTTGGCTAGCTCGCAGATTTCCACCAGCCTGCCGTCAGGGGATAGTCCGCTATAAACCATTCCTGCCTCCTGTAGTTGAGTGCGGAATTGGTTATTGAACTCGAAGCGGTGTCTATGACGCTCATAGACTAGGCTTTGTCCATAGGCATTAGCAGCACGGCTACCATCAACCAGTTGACAGGGGTAGTTACCTAGGCGCATGGTGCCTCCCTTGGCCTTTATATTCTTCTGTTCGGGGAGGAGGTCAATGACCGGGTAGGGGGTGGAGACATCAAACTCGGTGGAGTTTGGCTCCGTTGAACCCAAGGTGTAACGGGCAAACTCAATTACCATAACTTGCATTCCCAAGCATAATCCTAGATAGGGGATTTCATTGTTTCGAGCATAGCTGGCTGCCCTTATCATACCTTCTATCCCTCTAACGCCGAAACCACCGGGGACGATAATACCCTGAGCTGAGTCCAGTAGAGTATCGCTGCCGTCTCCTTCTAAATCCTCAGAATGAACCCAGAGCAGATTAATATCTCTATCGTGGTACAAGCCGGCGTGGCGTAGCGCCTCACGGACTGAGAAGTAAGCATCCTTTAATTCTACATATTTGCCCACCAGGGCAATGTTGACTGGCTCATGAGGCGTTTTGAGACGGCTGACCAGTTCTTGCCAATGACTCAGGTCGGGCTGGTGTGCCTTAAGGCTAAGCTTGTCCACGATTAGTTGCCCTAGCCCCTCCTCTTCCAAGATTAGTGGTACCTCGTAGATAGTGGATACAGTAGGCAGGGGAATAACCGCTTCTCGGTCGACATCGCAGAACAAGGAAATTTTATTTTTAACTTCTTCTGGTATAGGGTAGTCACTACGACAGACAATAGCGTCAGGTTGGATACCAATACGTCGTAGCTCGTTGACACTGTGCTGAGTGGGCTTGGTCTTTAACTCTTGAGTGGAGTTAAGGTAGGGAAGGAGGGTGACATGGACATAGAGCACGTTATCTCGCCCGACATCATTTCTCATCTGCCTGATGGCTTCAAGGAAGGGCTGTCCCTCAATATCGCCCACTGTACCGCCTACTTCTATAATAATCACCTCGGCCTGGGATTTCCGGGCTAACTTTTCAAACCGCTGCTTTATCTCGGTGGTAACATGGGGCACTACTTGGATGGTGCCCCCCAAGAAATCACCCCGCCTCTCCTTAGCAATAACGGCGCTATAGATTTGCCCTGAGGTAACATTAGAGTCGGCAGTAAGGTTGACATCGATGAAGCGCTCATAGTTGCCCAAATCAAGGTCAGTCTCGGCACCGTCTTGGGTAACAAATACCTCACCGTGTTGATAAGGTGACATTGTCCCCGGGTCAACATTAAGATAAGGGTCTAGCTTCTGCACTGAGACGGTAATCTGGCGGCTCTTCAAAATAGTGCCCATCGAGGCGACAGTTATGCCCTTACCCACCGAACTAACAACACCACCAGTAACAAAGATATACTTTGACATACAGGAAAACTCTAGAAACCTGATCCAAAAATAACCTTGCGCTAGGTTTATTTAGAGGGAGATGAGGGTAATAGGTTTTCATTCATTATAATCAAGCAAATATTAACTTGTCAAGTTTTTGTGTCACTTCTTGATTTATGAATCCGTACCGAAATGTAACCGAAGGGTTAACGAAGTGTAACCAAAAGGTTATCGACAATGCCGGGACATTGGAGTATTAATGATTAGAGTTCTTTATATTGTTATTTATTGGCCTAGAGGTAATGCGTATTCACAGTTCCGGTGTGCCGAGACTAAAGACAGAAAATTGGTAAAGGATTTTGAGTGTTAGAAAGGAGGTATCAAATGAAGCAATATAAGCGGTTGAGTAAAAGACTAGTCAGTGGAATGCTAGTTAGTGTTATTCTGGCGGTGACGGCATCCTTTGGATTGGGTACCGGTTCGATGGTATTAGCTAGTAATCCTCCCCCCGAGACAGAATGGGAGAAGACATTCGGCGGAATTTATATCGATTATTCCGATTCTGTCCAGCAGACCACGGATGGTGGTTACATTCTCGCTGGTGCGATACAAACCGATGCTTCGGGCAATAATGATGCCTGCCTGATCAAGACCGATGCCTCGGGGAATACAGAGTGGGAGCAGACATACGGCGGAAGTGATTGGGATACCGCCGAGTCTGTCGACCAGACCGCGGATGGTGGCTATATCCTTGCCGGTATTACCGAATCCTATGGTGCAGGCGCGGGGGATTTTTACCTGGTCAAAACTGATGCTTCGGGAAATATAGAGTGGGAGCAGACATATGGCGGCAGTAATTACGATTCTGCCTATTCTGTTGAGCAGACCACAGATGGTGGTTACATTCTCGCTGGTGCTATACAAACCGACGTTTCGGGCAGTAATGACGTCTACTTGGTCAAGACCGATGCCTCGGGGAATACAGAGTGGGAGAAGACGTTCGGTGGCAGTGGCATTGATATCGCCTATTCTGCCCAGCAGACCACGGATGGTGGTTATATCGTGGCTGGTTATACATCTTCCTACGGTGCTGGCATGGGGGACATCTACCTAGTTAAGACCGATGCCTCGGGGAATACAGAGTGGGAGAAGACGTTCGGCGAAAGTACTGAGGAGTATTCCGAGTCTGTTGAGCAGACTTTGGACGGTGGCTACATCATTGCCGGTGCAACCCAATCCTATAGTGAAAACTGGTACTATGCCTACTTAATTAAAACTGATGCTTCGGGAAATATAGAGTGGGAGCAGACATATGGCGGTAGTGGTTGGGACGAGGCCTTTTCTGCTCAGCAGACCACGGATGGTGGTTATATCGTGGCTGGTTATACATCTTCTTACGGTGCTGGCATGGGGGACATCTACCTAGTTAAGACCGATGCCTTGGGGAATACAGAGTGGGAGAAAACCATCGGTGGCAGTTATGAGGATTATGCCTATCGTGTCCAGCAGACTTTGGACGGTGGCTACATCCTTGTCGGTGCTACAGAATCCTACGGTGCTGGCATGGCGGATATCTACTTAGTGAAGGTGGGCCCATGGATACCTAATACGCCGGTTGGCTCAGATGTGACCGTCACTCTGGAGAGTGCCACTGTGACTTTCCCGGATGTTAGCGGGAGTGGAACTACAACCGCGACCGTCTCAACGGAAAACCCAGGCGGACCGACGCCGTCTGACTTCTATGTCATTGAAGGAAACTTTATCGACATCACTACCACGGCTGACTACAGCGGGCCGGTCACTGTGGGCATCAGGTATGACGAGTCACAGGTAAGTAATGAGGAGAGCCTTCGGCTATTTCACTGGGATGGCTTAGAGTGGGAGGATATCACCACGTCTGTAGACACAGTTGAGAACATCGTGTATGGTCAGGTGGCTAGTCTCTCACCATTTTTCATCGGGGAGCCGGCGGCACTACCGGTAGCTAATGCTGGGGGTCCGTATCTGGTAAAGGTAGGCTGCAGCGTTGGACTGGATGGGAGTGCCTCGTATCACCCGGACGGGATTATAGTAAGCTACGACTGGAGCTTTGGGGATAACACTACGGGCAGTGGTGTTTCAGTGTCCCACACGTATGCAGCTGTTGGCATCTACAATGTAAGCCTGACTGTCACCGATGACAGGAGTGCTCAAGCCAGTGACACCACAATGGTTGTGGCCTACAACCCTGAGGCTGGCTCTGCTACTGGAGGAGGTTGGTTCTGGTCCGCTAAGGGTAACCTCAAGAGAGCCCTTGAATCAGAGGGGAAGGCTACCTTCGGCTTTGTCGTAAAATATAAGCAAGAGACAGCGGCTGGCAACCTAGAGTTCCAGTATCACGTCGGTGATATCAAGCTGAAGAGTGGTAACATGACCTGGCTGGTAGTCAGCGACACTAGCGCCCACTTCCAGGGTGAAGGTACCATCAACGGCGAGGGTCTCTATACCTTCAGGGTGCTAGCCAAGGATGGTGATAAGGCAGGAGGCCAGCCGGATGAGTTTACCATCAGGATATGGCAGGGCACGGATACTGAAGCCGACCCCATTTACCAAGCAATAAATGCTCAGCTTGGCGGGGGGAGTATTATCGTTCACAAAAACTAGATGCCTGATGTTAGCCAGCAAACACAGGGTAAGTAGGCGGGAAGGGGCTTCCAAGGAGGTTCCTTCCCGCTTCGTTGTGGTGAACTGTATGTATCCGGACTAACTTATATCACCTCCCCTTCAGTGAAGCTATTTATCATAAAATTGACAATTATCTTGGTCTCTCTATAAACTAATCCCGTAATTCCCCTAAGGAAAAATATCATGCCACACATTGAGGTCGTTACTCACCAGCTAGCTGAAGCACTTAACCAAAATAGTGCTGATTATATCGAAGCTCGTCTTGAGGAAAGCCAGAGCAGCTACATTACCTATCGGGGAAGGGAGTTGGAATCCATTGGCAGGACGACTGCTATGGGAGGAAACATACGAGCCCTGGTAAAAGGTGGCTGGGGCTTCGTCAGCTTTGATAACCTAGATGAGCTACCAAGCAAGGTAGAACTGGCAGTTAAGCAGGCAAGATTAGTCGGCAAAGAAGAAAGCAAACTGGCAGCAGTAGAACCAGTAGTTGATACAGTGCCAGCGAAGATTGATAAAAATCCGGTGGCTATGCCCTTGGCCGAAAAAAAACAGCTACTGGATGAATATAATGATGTTATCTGGCATACTCCCAAGCTCCAAACCTCAGTTATTAGCTATGGTGATAGCCATAAGAAGGTCATCTTTTTAAGTTCCTCAGGCAGCCATATTGAGCAGGAAAGGGCAGATATTACCCTGCGTCTGACGGCTGTGGCTACAGAAGGCAGTGAAGTGCAGCAGGCAGGGCTGAGCTTAGGTAGCAGAGGGGATTTTAGCTTGATACAGGGCCTCCGCCAGCAAGTAGAGCAGATGGCACAGCACGCCGTCGAGCTACTATCGGCCCCTCAGGTAAGGGGGGGAGAATATACCGTGGTGCTGGACCCGGTTCTGGCTGGCGTTTTTGTCCATGAAGCCTTTGGCCATTTATCTGAGTCTGACTTTGTCTGTGAGAACGACCGCTTACGCCAGATTATGACTCTAGGCAAGAAGTTTGGCAGTAGCGAGCTTAATATCGTCGATAGCGCGGCTATACCCGGTCTGAGGGGTAGCTATAAGTATGATGATGAAGGCGTACCAGCCGCTAAGACCTACCTTATCAGGGAAGGTAGATTAGCGGGGAGGCTTCACTCCAGAGAAACGGCGGCCAAGATGAAGGAAAGGCCTACCGGCAATGCCAGAGCTATTAACTATCATTACCCACCTATTGTGCGTATGACCAACACCTATATTGAGCCGAAGTCAGCTTCTTTTGCGGACATAATAGGGGATATCAAGGAAGGGATATATGCTAAAAACTGGTATGGCGGCATGACCAGTATGGAGATGTTTACCTTTTCTGCCGGTGAAGCCTATATGATTCGCCACGGAAGGCTGGCCGAGGCGCTCCGGCCGGTAGTGCTTACCGGCAATGTATTTACCACCCTTGAAAACATAGATGCTATTGGTAACGACTTGGAGATGAATCAAGGTGGTGGCTGTGGTAAGGGAGAGCAGATGCCTCTTCCTGTTTCCAATGGTAGCCCTCATATCAGGATTTGCCACTGCTTAATCGGAGGCAAATGAGTGGAAAGTATTCTGGGCCAAGCTAAAAAGGTAGCTGAGGAAGCCGAGGTCTTCACGATTTCCTCGGAGGAAACGCCAGTTCGATTCGAAGCTAACCGCCTGAAGCATATACAGGGCAAGCGGAGTAATAGCGTAGCTTTGCGTATTGTCAGACAGGGCAAGATTGGCTATGCCATCACTACCGGGCTGGATAGCAGCCAGAAGCTAGTCGATAATGCTGTGGAAACAGCCCAGTTCGGCATGACAGCTAAATTTGAGTTTCCTCCCTTAACCGCCTACCCTCAGGTTGAAGCCTATGACCCTGATGTAGAGTCAGTATCCTTGGAGAAAATGATTGAGCTTGGCGAAAAACTCATAGCCATGATTAAGGGCCATACCGCTGATATTGTATGTGAGGCAGTGGTAACCAGGGGTGTGGTCTCAGTTCGTATTATCAATTCTCGTGGCGGGCAGGCAAACTACCGAAAAAGCATCTTCAGCCTGGGTATTGAAGGTACCCTAATCCGTGATACCGACATGCTCTTCGTTGGTGAAAGCGAAAACTCCTGCCATCCCTTACTAGAGCCTAAGGTTGTAGCTGAGCCAGTGCTCCAGCAGCTTGAGTTAGCCAGAAACCGGGCCTCGGCGCCAAGTCAGTCACTACCGATAGTCTTTACCCCTAATGGGGTAGCCAGTGCGTTAATCCCACCCTTGATGGCAGCTTTCAACGGCAAGGTGGTTCTGCAAGGGGCTTCACCTATAGGTAACCGGCTTGGCCAGCCGGTCTTTGATGAAAAGCTATGGCTGTGGGATGACCCGACTATAGCCTACCGGCCAGGAAGCCGCCCCTGTGATGATGAGGGCATACCCAGCCAGCGTACCCCTCTTGTTGAACAGGGAACTGTAGCCAACTTTCTCTACGACCTGCAAACCGCTGCTCTTGCTCATACCCGGAGCACCGGTAATAGTAGCCGAAGCCGTGGTGGGTTACCCACCCCCTCACCCAGTGCCTTTGTTATTGCTCCGGGCAAGGCTAGCTTTGATGAAATGGTAGGCGATATAAAAGAGGGGCTGGTCATTGAGCAACTAATGGGGGCAACACAGGGCAACATTCTGGGCGGTGATTTCGGTGGCAATGTTCTTTTAGGCTATAAGGTGGAAAGTGGTAAAATAGTAGGTAGGGTTAAGGATACCATGGTTTCCGGGAATGTCTACCAGATTCTTAAACAGATTACAGCTATCGGCAGTGAGGCCAAATGGGTGGGGGGCTTTCTTCAGATTCCACCCCTCTACTGCCCCAGTGTGTCAGTAGCCAGTAAGTGATGTGACTGAAGGCAGGATAGGAGAAAAATTCCGAGAAACAATTCGTATCTGGTTAGCTTCGAATTGTTTTTTGTGTTATGTTAACAATAATAGACAGCAGTCAAATGTGAGGACATGAGGTATAGGTTAGAAGGTGTTGTTTATCAGGGGATAAAGGGGGAGGGTTACCTCAATTAAGAGGCATAGCGAAATGAAAGGTTTAGTTAAGATTTATGCCCGACCAAAACTTAATACACCAAATATGCTGGCTAGCTGGCCCGGCATCAGCAATGTGTCAACAATAGTGGCAACATACCTGAAGAGAAAGCTGGAATTTAAGAAACTGGCCGAGGTTGAGGCTTTTCATTTCTTTGACCCCATCGGGGTGGTGGTGGAGAATAGCGTGGTGGAGGCGCCGCAGTTCCCAAGGAGCGAGTTCTACTACTGGAAAAACAGGGGTGGGGGGAGTGATATAATTTTGTTCATCGGTGAAGACCAACCGGCCGGCAAGGGGTATGAGCTGGCTAATTGTGTCATTGATGTCGGGCTAAAGTTTCAGGTTAAGAGAATATATACCTGCGCTGCCGCTCTAACTCGCATCCATCACACCGAGGAGCCCAAGGTCTGGGGAGTAGCCACCAGCCAGCAGGTAGCTGAGGATTTGAAAAGATATGATTTGGTACAGCGGGGTAACCTTCGCATTGCCGGATTAAATGGATTACTGCTAGGCATAGCCAAAGAGAGGGATGTTGAGGGTATCTGCCTACTGGGTGAAGTGCCGATGTATGCCGCACGAATACAGAATCCGATGGCTGCTCTGGCTATACTTAGGGCTCTGATTAAAATGCTGGATATTGAAATTGATACAACTGAGATGGCACAACTGGCTAGGGAGACAAAAGAGAATATAAGGCAAGCCGCAGCGGCGGCTATGGGAGAGTATATCGATTATTTTACTGAGCCTATCTGGGAGCAAGGGGGAGGGGAGGAGGAAGAAGAGGAGGAATAGAACTCCAAATTCTCCTTCAGGGCTTAAATCCTTGAGGTTAGTATGATTATCGGCAGCAAGATTATACTCCGTGATAAGAGACTAGCCGATGCTCTAGATGACTATACCTGGCAAACTGACCCTGAGCTAGCTTATCTTGATGCTGCCCCAGTACCAACTATTACTTTTCAGGAATATCTAGCAGACTACACCAGCCAACTGCGTTATCTCCGTTCAACCAGACGTCAGTTTGCTATAGATACCCGAGACGGTAGGCACATTGGTAACTGCGCATATTATGGTATTAATGAGACTAAAGGTGAAGCTGAGCTAGGTATTATGATTGGCCACCGTGACTGTTGGGATAAGGGCTATGGTGCCGATGCTGTAGCTACTCTGGTCAGCCATATTTTCCACCAAACAAAGCTCAAGCGAATCTACCTGAAGACTCTAGATTCAAACATTCGGGCACAGAAGTGCTTTCAAAAATGCGGCTTCACCCCATACGGGCACCTAGTCAGGGATGGATTTAGTTTCATGCTTATGGAGATACTCCGTAAGCAGTGGGAGAAACGGCAGACAAAGACTTGAGGAGGTAAAGTTGACTTCACATAACATAGAACCAGTCAGGGTGAAAGATGACACCTTTGCTATCCAGACCTATCAGCTTACCAAGATATTTAACGGTGTGGTGGCAGTAGATGGCATTGAGCTAAATATTAAAAAGGGGGAACTGTTTGCTCTTCTTGGTCCTAACGGTGCTGGGAAGACCACTACCATCAATATGCTGTGCTGTTTACTTAAACCAACCAGTGGCACGGCTACCGTCATGGGCTACGATATTAACCACCAGCCATTTAAGATTAAGGAAATTATTGGTGTCTCGCCCCAGGAAACGGTTATCTCTGAGCACCTCAACCCTCAAGAAAACCTGAATCTAATCGGTAAGATTCACGGCATAAGTCCCGGAGAGCTGAAAATCAGGTCGCAACAGCTACTGGAGACAATGGGTCTCACCGGTAGAGTTAAGGACCAGGTAAGAAAGTTCTCCGGTGGTATGAAGCGTCGGCTTAATATAATGATGGCGCTGATTCACAACCCTGAGGTCATATTCCTGGATGAACCTACCCTTGGGCTTGACCCTCAAGCCAGAAGAGCAATATGGGAGTATATTATCCGATTAAAAGGAGAAAAGACTATCCTGCTTACTACCCACTATATGGACGAGGCAGATTTCCTCGCTGACAGGATAGGCATTATGGATAATGGTAGGATTGCCGCCCTGGGCACCAGCACCGAGCTTAAAATGAGCGTGTTAGAAAAGCATGCTATGATTATCTACGCCTGGAACCTGACCCAGAAAGTCATCGGCGAAATGCGTAGCCGATACGCCGGGGTAGAGGTAACCGGCGGTACCATGACTATTACCGATAAGAGACTCGACTTCAAAGAAATTGTTGACCACCTGCACTCCTCAGGAGCTACCGTCCGTTCCGCCTATATCAAAGAGCCAAGCCTGGATGATGTCTTCCTCCACATAACCGGAAAGGAACTGAGAGAATGAAATTTCTGGAATTAGCCAAAAGAAATTTTAAGGAGACCTGCCGAGACCCGCTGGCTCTGGGTTTCCTTCTGGGGTTTCCGTTGTTATTTATGCTGCTTTTCGGGGCTATTTTTGGCGGCGGTACCAGTTCAAGTTACCCTATCGGCGTGATAGATGACGACAACACTCCGCTGTCACAAGCCTTTATTGATGATGCACTAGCTAATGTGCCGACACTGGAAGTGGCTAACTACGATGACACGGCTACCGCTCTGAAAGACCTCAAGTTCGGCGATTTGAGAGTCTATATTGTCATCCCCCAAGGCTTTGGGGAGCAAGTATCCCAGAACTGGGAGGGTAAGGCAGCCAATATTTTCCTGCAAATGACCTATGATGAAAGCGACATTATGACATCGGAACAAATTATCTCAATAATAAATTCTGTCACCCGCTCCTTTGCCCATATTGAGATACCGGTAACCATTAATGCCAATCCAATCCATATAGAGACCGAAATCACTTATATTGATTACATGGGGCCGGGGATAATAATCTTCGGGCTGCTGATATTGATACCGACCTCAGCCCGAATCATGGTCAGCGATAAAGAAAAGGGGTTCTTGTCCCGCCTGCTGACTACTCCGACCCGACCCCTGGACTTCATCTCCGGATATTCCCTATGCCTTGTTATCATCGCCATCATCCAGATAGTAATCTTTTTAGCCGCTGCCTGTGGGTTCGGCATGAATATAGTCGGCAGCCTGTGGTTGACATTCCTCATCTTCTTCCTCACCGGCCTGAGCAGCATCGGCATCGGTATGGTTGTCGCCTCACTTTCCAAGAGTGAAAATCAGGCCGAACCCTTATGCTGGCTGTTTTCTATGCCCCTGGCCATGCTCTCCGGGTGCTGGTTCTCGATAGATATGCTGCCTTCATACCTTAAAAGTATAGCCTATGCCTTTCCCTATGCTCATAGCATCGTTGCTTCGCGGAGCGTTATCACCCGGGGCGTCGGGCTGGAGGCAATAACCATCGACTTTCTGTTTCTCGTTGGCTGGGCGGTGGTCATCTTCGCTATCGGTGTCATCTTGTTCCGAAGGAGCATGAGGAGCTAGTTTTCAATGCAAGCTATTGAATGGCTGGGTAACCGGGTAAGAATCCTCGACCAGACCAGACTTCCCCAGGAAGAGGTTTATCTGGAGCTTAATGACTACCGTAATGTAGCCTCAGCCATTGCCGAATTGAAAATCAGGGGGGCTCCCGCCATCGGCGTGGCTGGAAGTTATGGAGTGGCTTTAGGCGCTTTAGAAATTGAAGCCGGGTCAAGAGATGAATTTCTGAGAAAACTCCGAGGCGTCATCCAGACCATTGCCTCCACCCGCCCCACCGCCAGAAATCTTTTCCGGGCTATTGACCGAATGGAGCAAGTAGCCAGAATCGGTAAAGATACCAACCAGATTAAAAAAGCACTCATTGACGAAGCAGTTAAAATACACTTAGCAGAGGTTGAGGCCACCCGAAAGTTAAGCCAGCTTGGTGCCGGGCTGATTCAGGATGGCTTTACCATTCTGACTCACTGTAATGCTGGCCCTTTGGCGACCACCGGCTACGGCACCGCCCTTGGGGTAATCAAGCGGGCAAAAGGACAGGGCAAGAAGATACGGGTTCTTGCTACCGAGACCCGTCCCCTCCTCCAGGGAGCACGCATCACTACTTGGGAGCTGAAGAAGGCTAATATCCCGTTTACCCTCATTACCGACTCCATGGCTGGCTACTTTATGAACCGGGGAGAGGTCGGCTGTGTCATGGTTGGTGCTGACCGGATTGCCGCCAATGGTGATACCGCCAATAAGATTGGCACCTACACTCTGGCGGTGCTGGCTAAAGAGAATGGCATCCCCTTCTATGTAGCAGCGCCCACCACTACCATTGACCCCTCTCTGGCTTCCGGGGACGAAATCCCCGTTGAGCAGCGCAGCCCCGACGAAGTGACCCACCTTCAGGGGGTAAGCATCGCCCCCGAAGGCACTAACGCTGCCAACCCCGCCTTTGATGTTACCCCCCACCGCTACATCACCGCCATCATTACCGAAAGAGGTATAATAAGAAAGCCGTATGGGGAGGGGATAA
>Ga0172365_10003020_pt1 | contig 12544 bp, 10 predicted proteins | sample LakKivSesite48cm_FD_114535 | JGI IMG/M metagenome (GOLD analysis project Ga0172365, IMG submission 114535) | Sediment microbial communities from Lake Kivu, Rwanda - Sediment site 48cm | ecosystem: Environmental > Aquatic > Freshwater > Lake > Sediment | place: Rwanda: Western Province, Lake...
AATAGACAAGGCTGCGGTGATAAGCTTCTTGATACAGTACCTGAACATCGCCTACGTGCTTTTGTTCGTAATGAAATTCATAATTTGAGACTGGGCTTCTCGCGTTCCTAGCCATTTCTTTCTGTTCTCGTCACATGCAGCTGGATCTTGAAAGAGTCGTTTAGAAAGTACCTGTCTTGGAGTTACTCCCTCTATTCGATTGACGAGCTTATGAACAGTTGGGGGGAAGATGGTTTAGAAAAAGATATTTTTAGAGAGAGGAGGAAAAACTTCGACCATCTTCCCTCTCCCACTATAGTCCGTTTTTAAAAGCTGCAATTCTTCGTAACTATATTTAAGTCTTACGGGCGGGTCGTCGCTCTGAATATTATTCATATGGCTTTGACTTTCTTCACGATGGGTGAGCGCGTCTTTTTGAGAACCCTATACCCGCACTCATGGCATTTTATCTCCGGCATCAATGCCAGTTGATCAGCGCTTATCTTTGCACCGCATTGAAGGCACTCATAAACCACGCCGCTGGGCGGACTCTTCTCCTCGGTCATTCGATCGGCTTCCTTTAGATTATGTCGTTCCTAAAGTCGTTCTTTTTTATAAAGATAGCTTAATTCCAACGCCAACGCGGCATTGTGCACATGGTTCGAAGAAGTGTGTTCAGACGCATGGGGGTGGATTTTTACGATGTCAAAGTCAGGAGACGAAGACTTATGTGTTGTAGTGGCTTAGATTGAATCCGATCAAAGCCGTCCCTAAATGTTGATCAGTTAAGTTAGCTTTCATCCTCTTCTTTAGATAATCATCAGCTGATGCGCACGGTGATGCTTGTATTGCATCAAATACGCCTTTGACCTCTTTAATTTCTAGGCAAGGTTTTGGTGGAAAGAGCACTGTCGAGGGCATCTTCACCATGTCTGAGACGGCTGGCATCCTATCTTTGTATACTGCAAAGTTTCCAATCAGGGCAATTCCCTCCGTCTTCTTCAGCTCATCAAGTTTCTTCGGGTCTGTTACCTCTTCTCCTATGACTCTGTCTTTCCATTTTAGGATGAGATTGGGTCCTGGTGGCCAAACGTATTCGTTGTCTGTGACAAAGGCGATTGCGACATCGCGTTGCAGAATGGTTCTTACACCTTGGTTATTTCCATAGCCTATTCCCATCATTACGTGTTTTTGAGCTTCCTCTTCAAGCTCTAAGGTCTTCCTTCGATCCTCTTCGGTCAAGACTAGGGTTTGGTGGACTCCTTTTATCTCCTTAATCTTTGACAGAACATTCTTAACTATGTCATCATGGAGCAAAGCCATTTTCGTCCATTGACTCTGTAGGTCATAACCATTTAATATATGATTAACTGTCCTTCATTGCGAGAATAAGAGGAGACGAAAAAGTTGAGCGAGTTTTCTCCCAGAAGAAGGGTGTTCGCCGCGTTGCGTGGGGGAAGAATCGATAAAGTTCCTGTTACTTCTGTCGCAGGTTGTGGAGGAACCGTTAACGTCGATATACAGAAGGCCGCCGGAATCTACTGGCCCGAGGCACATAAAGATGCGGCGAAGATGGCTAAACTTGCCATAGCAGGCCACGAGTTAACGGGTATCGAGAATGTTCGAGTTCCCTTTGACTTTGTAATCGAACCCGAGGCTTTGGGATGCGAGATAAAGTGGGGTGAGAAACCTGACGAGCTACCGTCCACCCTAGGACATCCCTACAAAACTCTTGAAGATTTGAAGATGCCAGAAAACCTGCTTGAGAGGGGTAGAATTCCTGTTGTGCTTGAAGCTATCAGGATTCTGAAAAAGAAGGTCGGGGACTTCCTTCCAGTCTGTAGCACTGTTCTCGCTCCCTTCACGCTGTCCGGGGAAATTGCTGGGTTGACCGACTTCATCATGTGGCCCATCAAGGAGCCTGAAAGAGCGAAGAAGTTCGTTGAGTTCGCAACCAAAATCACCATCGAGTGCGCTAAGGCACAGTATGAAGCAGGCTCCGACATAGTCAATGTAGCGGACCCAACAGCGGGCCTTATGGGACCTATGTTCAAGGATTTTGCAAAACCGTATCTCAAAAGGGTAGCGGACAACTTGGAAGGGTTGAAGGTGCTTCACATTTGCGGTCGCACAGAAAAGATACTGGCAGACATGGCTGAAACTGGGTTTGATGGATTGAGCATTGAGGTGGAGGATATCGCGGCTGCTAAGTCTGTTGTTGGTAATGTGAAAGTTCTGGGCAACGTGAGCTCAAATAAGACGCTTTTCATGGGAAAACCGGAGCAAGTCAAGGCAGAAGCCAGAAAAGCCTTGGAGGGTGGCGTTGACCTACTTGAGCCAAACTGCGGCATCTCCCCGATAACGCCGTTGGAGAACATAAAAGCCATGGTCGAGGCGCGCGACGAGTTCTACGTTAGCAAGCGATAGATTAAGTGTGCTCTCATTTCTTTATACAGTTCAAAAACAAATAAAAAGCAATCCTGTATCAGGCGTATATGAAGTATTCTTCTGGACGAATTTGATTGGCTTCATCGTTGGTTGATCGTCAGATTCCAGTGTTGCCAAAGGGTTACACTAGACAAAAAGGTAAGTCGGTTAGAAGCAGGAACATCCTCGTTGCCAAGCTGATCTCGGAATACGCAAAGACGATGCTGGGTCCGAAGGGCATGGATAAGATGCTCGTCGATATTCAAGGCGATGTTGTCGTAACGAACGATGGCAAAGTGATGATGGAAAAGATAGAGGCCAAGCACCCTGTCGCTAGGATATTAAAGGGGGTCGCGGAGGTTCAAGATGTCGAAGTTGGAGATGGAACAAAGACAGCTATCGTGCTGACTGGCGCGTTGTTGAAAGAGGCTGAGAGGCTTGTTGATCAGAAGATACATCCAATGACGATAATCAAAGGTTACGAAGTAGCGGTGAAGAAAGCATTCAAAACCTTAGAAAAGGTTGCCTTCAAAGTCTCGATCAATGACGATGAAGTATTGAAGAAGCTTGTAAAAACGGTCATGGGCGGAAGATTAGACGAAAACGCGAAAAACCATTTCTCCGATCTGGTCGTGAAAGCCGCTAAGCAGATCTTCGAGGAGAAAACCTGCAAAGTCGATGTGGATCATGTAGATTTTAGGAAGAAGGCAGGCGGAAGCGTTATGGATTCGCAACTGATTCGAGGCCTAGTAATCTATAAAGAAAGACCTCACATGGGCATGCTTAAACGGATCGACAACGCAAAAATCGTCCTCGTCATCAAGCCCTTGGGGCTTATTCGAAAGACCACCGACTGGGTTAAAGAGTATACAATAAAGAGCCCAGGTCAATTGACAGCGTTTAAGGCTGAAGAAGACACGTATCTAAGAGACATAGCCAAAAAAGTCGAAGAGGTAGGCGCCAACGTTCTCTTCTGTCAAAAAAGCGTCAGCGATTCGATGATGAACTTCTTCTCTGAAAAGGAGGTTTTAGCCTTAAACTTGACTGGGGAGGACGACATGGAGAGGCTGTCTGAAGCCCTTGGGGCTACGATAGTTTCCGATGTTAACGACCTGAAAGAGAGTGATTTGGGATGGGCTTCCCTAGTGGAGTTCCGGAAAGTCGCAGGGGATGAAATGCTGTTTCTTGAGGGATGTCGCGAACCCAAGGCCTTAACGTTCTTGATTAGAGGTGGGTCGAAGCATGTGGTTGATGAGGTAGAGCGGATCGTCAAAGACGCCGTAAAGGCGGTTTCAGTGGTCGTCGAAGGCGGCATGATCGTCGCGGGCGGGGGTGCACCGGAGCTCGAGATGGCTAAAATGATAAGGAAGTCCTCGAGGAAGATTGGAGGCAAGGAGCAGCTGGCCGTTGAAGCCTTCGCAGACGCGGTGGAGGCCATTCCTGAAGCCCTTATCGGGAACGCTGGCTTAGACCCGATTGATTTTCTGATGAGGTTGAGGGCTGAACATGCCGATGGCAAAGCAAACGCTGGAATAGACGTCTTTAACAAGACGATCGTGGATATGGAGGAAGCAGGCGTGATTGAGGCCTACAACGTGAAGAGGCACGCCCTCAAATCGGCGTATGAGGCCACGAAGACCATACTAAGGATCGATGACATAATCGCCGTCACGCGGCTGGAAGAGATCGAAAAGGAGGAAAGGCGAAAAGGCAAGGAGAGGGAACGGATCCAGCAGGAAAAGGCAAGAAGGGTCCTAGAAGAGGAAGAGGAGCTGAAGGAAATCGATAGGCGTTTGTTGGAAAGGATGAAGCATCCAGAAACTATCTAAAAATCAAGGTGGCAACAATCTGAGAAAGTAGAGTAGACTGTTCTTCATATCGAGATAGACGAAAAATCATAAAAAAGAGAGAGATGATCGCGTGCGGAAAGGGTCATGAACTGGAAACAACCATTATAAAGAAAGACAACCCTTTTCTTGCGATGAGTTTATTTTTGCTCTCAAAGAAGCTTCACAACAAGAGATGTTGATAACCCTAGAAATATTCGATGGAACGGAAGGAAATTTTGTGCAACAGGCAAGGAACGTAGTTTTCCAACCAGAAGGAAAGCGTGTAAAAATAGAGGTTGGATCAAATCTTTTGGAATCAGCGAAGCTTGCTGGGGTGGATCTAACCTCTATCTGTGGTGGAAAAGGTACATGTGGAAAGTGCAAGGTCGTCGTCGAAAGAATGGAGAGCGTTAGTCCCATAACCAAGGTAGAGGAGCGGGTTCTAACCTCAGAAGAGATTTCAAAGGGGTATAGGCTTGCATGTCGCACCCAAATAAGCAATTCATTAGTTGTTAGGATTCCGGAGGAAAGCAGGACTGGGAAACAGAGATTACAGGTAGAAGGAATAGAGACACCGGTCAAGCTTGAACCATTTGTCAGAAAATACTTTATTACATTGTCCAAGCCGACCCTTGAAGATTCTAGATCAGATTTCGGCAGGTTGATAGAGGAACTTCGAAAACACTACGGCGTCACAGACGTAGGAATAGAGTATGAGGTCGTTAAACCCCTAGCCTCGGTATTGAGGGACGCGGATTGGAAAATAACAGTCACTGTCTGGGACGATAAAGAAATCGTTAACATTGAGTCAGGTGATACCACTAAGAGATGTTTTGGATACGCTGTTGATATCGGCACGACTAAGCTGGCAGGCTACCTTCTAAACCTAGATACAGGCAAAGTCATGGCTGTAGGCTCTCTGATGAACCCGCAAATACCCTACGGCGAGGACGTCATCGCAAGGATAGCGTACAAAGACAACAAGGAGCTTCAACGGGTGGTCGTCGAAGGAATAAACCAAATCCTCAAAGATTTGTGCGACAAGGTGGGCGTAGGCTTTGGAGAGATTTATGAAATGACTGCTGTTGGAAATACCGCGATGCACCATCTTTTCTTGAATATTTATCCAAAGTATGTGGCGCTCTCGCCTTACACACCTGTAATCAGAGAAGGTGTAGATGTTAAAGCCAGTGAGGTTGGGGTAAAGATCAACCCGTATGGTAACGTTCACGCGTTGCCCGTAATAGCTGGATTTGTAGGAGCCGACAGCGTCGCAGACATATTGGCGACGGAGATTTACAGGAGAGACGAGCTTTGTCTGGCGCTGGACATAGGAACGAATACCGAGGTGGTCTTGGGAAACAAAGATTGGATGCTGGCTTGTTCATGCGCCTCAGGCCCTGCATTTGAGGGAGCCCACATTAAGCACGGGATGAGAGCAGCCTCAGGCGCCATCGAGAAGGTGACCATAGACCCGGAAAACCTTGAGGTCAAATACAAGACTATAGACGATGTCAAGCCCTGCGGGATATGCGGTTCTGCCATCGTAGACATACCGGCGGAAATGCTGAAAACTGGAGTAATCGATGTCAATGGAACAATGAATGCATGCCCAAATTTGCCAAGGTTACGGGAAAAGGAAGGTGTGAAGGAGTTCGTTATAGCTTGGAAAGAGGAGACTTCGACAGGAGGAGACATCGTCATAACGCAGAAAGATCTTAGAGAGATCCAGTTGGCAAAGGCAGCGATGCACACAGGTGCTGCGACGTTGATGAAGGAGGCAAAGGTGACAGAGAAAGACATAGATCTAGTTTTCATTGCAGGAGCCTTCGGCTCCTATATAGACCCGGAAAACGCCAGAATAATCGGCATGTATCCTGAGGTCCCACTAAAGAAGGTGAGGGTGGTTGGAAATGCTGCGGGAACGGGTGCGAGGATGGCGCTGGTCTCGAAAACAGCCAGAGAAATCGCTGAAGAAATATCCAAGAAAGTCAAATATGTGGAACTCGCGAATGATCGGAGTTTCCAAAACGAGCTTATGAACTCGAGTTTCATGCCATATGCTGATCTGTCCAAATATCCAGAAACAAGTAAACTCCTAAAAAAGTTGGGTTGTTATCCAAAGAAATTACCTCCAATAATGTAGCCACCAGAGACTTGGGTTACAATAGTCTGTATATGAAGAGCTGTCCGCTCTCGCCAAAATCCAAGCTTGCTTTTCATGTAACTAGAATTTAGCATGTACAAACGCTTAATAGGACAATTCGTGAAAGGATAACTTTGGAGGAAATACGGAAATTGTCTAGAACTGGCGTCACTTTACCATCGCATGGCTTATGGAATGTATGTAATCGTGAAGAGCTGGAGATTATTGACAACGCTGCCTACAAGATCTTGAATGACGTTGGCGTGTTTATGGACGATGCGGACCTGTTGAAGAACGCGGAGAAGATGGGTTTCAGCGTTGACTACGGGAAGAAGGTGGTCACAGCGATACCCGAACATATAGTGAGGGAGAACGTGGCTAAGGCGCCGAGAAACTTCCTTTTAGCTGGCAGGGATCCTGAGTGGGACCTGATCTTCGAGGGGCCTGGAAGAAAACAGTTCTGGGCACCTGAATGCGGCGCAACAGATCGCCTCGACTGGGATGAGAAGAAGAAGACGTACGTGAGAAGCAGGGTAGGCTCAAAGGATACCCTGTATGCTGCCAAGATTGTTGATGGCATCGACGACTTTGACTTTAATCTCTATCTGTTTGACGCTGCGGAGGAAGGACATCTTGGTCTTCCCTCGGAACTCAACAAGATGAACGCTATGCTTCAGGGCACAACGAAGTGGGCTGGCCACCTCTGCACCACCGTCTCAGACATCAAAGAACACGACTACGTAGCTAAGTTAGGAGCAGAAGTGGCTGGAGGCGCTGAAGAACTCAGGAAGAGACCCCTATTCTGGACGGTCTACAACTACATTGGAACACTGCAGCTGAACAGATTCAACAGCTGGCTGCTCCGAGCAGCAATCAAACACCACTTCCCCATAATGCCAGCCGTAACCGCTGGAGCACCATTAATGGGGCCCGCGATGGCGGCTGGAAACACAGCGCTCAGCCACGCCGGAGTGCTCTTCATGATAGCGCTCCAGCAGTACTACGATCCAGGCACAGCAGCGGTTGCAAACAACATAGTTTTCACCCTAGACCCCTTTGGAGGAAGGAGTTCTATAAGTGCACTTGGTACCCTAGGTAGCTGTGCCATGAATCAGTTATGGCACGAATTCTATGGATTACCAACAGCGCAATACAGTGGTGTTGGGGATGGGAGTTTCGATGAAGTAGCCTTTACACTTAATCGCTCTGAGACGTTACAAGAACTAATGGGAACAGATATGATGTTTGAGCAGTTCTCAGGGGGAGCCTTGGATCCCAGGATGATAGTGGTCGCTGCTGAGATAGCGCACCAGGGTAGACACTTTATGTCCAATTTCGATGAGATCCGCCCGACGGCTGAGAATCTTGCCCTCGACGTGATCAAGGAGGTTGGGGTCATGGGTGAGGGATGGATGACACATAAGTATAACGTAGACCGTCTCAAACGCTGGGGCAAGTCCTATTCCTTTGACACCAGACCTATGGATACTTGGCTTGAAGACGGTGCGCCTTCGTGGGTGTTCGACCTCTGCAAGGAGAAGTTGAAGGAGCTGGAGAAGCATGAGCCTAAGCCTCTGCCGAAGGACACTGTTGCACGTATGAACGCCATCGTGAAGGAAGGAAACGAGAAGCTCAAGGTAGGCTAGTGATTCAGAATGGCTGAGAAAGATAGGATTCTGGAAAAATTGGCCAAAGCCGTGGTGGACCGTGATGAGAAGGCGGCGATGGCTGCGGTGAAGGAGGCTATCGATGCTAGGGTTGATCCTGTGGATGCCATCACTAAAGGTCTCAGCGCTGGCATAAAGGAGGTTGGTGAGAAGTTTGGGAAGGGTGAGCTTCCCATCCCTTTTGTGATGTTGTCTGGTCAGGTTTTGGGGAAGGCTTCTGAAGAGCTTCAGAAGCATGTTCCGAAGGGTCAAATGCCTAAGCCCTTGGCCACGATGGTGATCGGAACCGTTTCAGGAGACATCCACAACTTGGGCACAAACATTGTCACCGCAGTCTTCAGCGCGGCTGGTTTCAAGATGTACAACATTGGAGTAGACCAGCCTGTAGAGAACTTCATAAACAAGGCTGAGGAAGTCAAAGCCGACATCATTGGAGCATCAGCACTCATGTCCAACACGATTCTGCAGCAGAAGTTCCTTGCAGACACCCTCAAGGAGAAAGGGCTCAGAGACAAATACATATACATGGTGGGAGGCGGCGCCTTCCCAGGGCATGAGTGGTGCGACGAAATAGGTGCCGACGGCTACGCCACAGATGTATCCATCGCCTTAGAGAAAGCCAAAAAACTCATCGAAAAGAAATAACCCCCTTTCCCTCTTTTTTTGAAGTATTTCAAGACCTTGATTAGCGCATACGTTTCTTGGCATGGTTAAATCTTTATTCCACTTCTGTTCCCGTAGGTGGATTGGCTCTGAAACTGAATCCGATCAAAGTCGTGCTTAGATGTGGGCAACTCAGATCGGGCTTCATCCTCTTTTTCAGACAACCTTTAGGGAGTGCGCATGATTCTTAGAATCAATGTTCGTGCGCGGTGAGATAATATTTAAGGCGCTCAAAGAGCTTAACGAGGCAAGAGTACAGATGCAGCAGTTTCTAGGCATTGGTCTAGACACGGGTGGAACAAATGTAAAGTGTGTAGTCCTTGATCTCAATACAGGCAGCCTTCTATCGAAGGCTATAGCCTTCACGACCCCTCACAATTTTTCCGTCTGTATCCGCAACTCCATAGACCATGCAATCAAAAAGGGCAAATTAGACGCTGGAAAAGTTAAGCTTGTGTCCATCTCTACGACTCTGGCAACAAACTCGATTTTGCAGGGGAAGGGGTGGGAAGTCGGCTTAATACTGATCGGATACGAGCCTGAGAATGTTCGAGAGTTGCGGGTAGAGAAGACCTTCGTTAGAGGAGGGCACGATGCTTACGGCAACGAGCTTGAGTCTTTAGATGAGGACACCCTAAGATCAGAAGTAGATGTGATGTCCAAGAAGGTTGAGGCCTTTGCGGTTTCAAGCTACTTTGGCGTTAGGAACTGGAGCCATGAAATCAGGGCAAGAGAGATCACAAACGAAATGGTGGACTTGCCTGTCGTTTGTGGACACGAAATGTCTTCCGAACTTGGCATGTATGAAAGAACTACAACCGCCTATCTTAACGCAAGGCTTCTACCTATAATGAAGAGATTTGTGGACAGCGTCAAGATAAGCTTGGAGGAGAGTGGCATCAATGCTCCACTTATGATCGTGAAGGGGGACGGCACCTTAATGCACGAGAGAGTAGCATACAAAAAACCTGTGGAGACGATTTTTTCCGGTCTGGCTGCGAGCGCTATAGGCTGCGGGGCCCTCTCTAAGCTTAAGGACTACATTGCGATAGACATCGGTGGCACTTCTGCCGAGGTTGCGTTAGTTCGTGACGGTTACTGTAAGATAGATCCTGAGGGAGCCGTTATCGGAGGATGGAGGACAAGGGTGAAGGCGATAGATATGAGGGCCATAGGCCTAGCTGGCGACAGCCGGATATGGATAAAAGGAGGGGGGATATTTGTAGGTCCTGAGAGGGTGGTTCCCCTATCCCTCGCTGCTGAAAGCTTTCCAAACCTAAAGGATAAGGTTGAGACCCTTGGAACAACCGACTTCCTGATAGCGCACAGAGTTGAAACCGAGAGGCTTGATGGAACCGAAAAGGACGTTTATGAGGCGATACTGAAATCGCAGCCAGTTACGACTAAGGAGTTACAGCAACATTTCACGGGATTCATTTCCACATCGGTCGAGTTTGTTCAAAATTATGTTCAAAGGCTTAAAGAGAAGTACATGGTCGAAGGGGTTGGATTAACGCCTACGGACATACTTCATTTCAATAGCACATTTACCGAATGGGATGTAGAAACAGCGAAAGATGGAGTTGTTGCCTTCGCCTCAAGTTTGAAGATCTCGCCGAAGGAGCTTGAAAGTAGGGTTCTGAACTATCTATACACTAATATAGGTATGGAAATCCTGAAAACACTGGTGGTCGATGAGCTGGGAACCGAGCCTTCTTGTGAGGCATGCTTTTCTTTACTGAATAGATCGTTAACGGGTGTAAAAGGCGCAAGCTTTGATATAATGCTGAGAGCGAAGTATCCCATAGTTGCAGTCGGGGCCCCTGTAAAAGCCTACATGCCGTCGATCAGCAACAGCGTAGGGGCCAGTCTTATTATTCCAACGCATCATGAGGTAGGAAACTCTGTCGGAGCCATAAGTGGCATCGTAAGCGAGTCTGTTAGCCTTGAATTTGTTCAAATGGGTGGGACTTGTCTTATCTTTGGGCTAGGAGAACCGATAAAGAAGCCTATGGATGAGGGCTTAGAGTACGCTTTAAAAAAAGCTGGAGAGATAGCGAAGGAAAGAGCTGTCAGAGCCGGTGTCCAGAACCCGCAATTAAAGATAGAGGAAAAGACTCTAAAAACTAGAGGAAGGTTTCTGCCCTTGAAACTTGGTGAAGTATTCACTAAAGAAGATCTTAACAAGGTTGCATACAAATCTATTACCGTTGGAACGCAGATAGTTGTGACCGCCTTTGGCAAACCGGCAATAGGGAGATAAACTCACAAAGAATGTGCAAAAGGTCAAAAAAAGTCGCGCATTATTGTGCGCGATTGATATTGGAATCTAGAGCTGATCAATACTGCACATCTTTCATTTCTTTAGCAATTTCTTGTATACGTTTGAAAGCTCCCATATATCTCAGTGCCTTAACCACAGGATACTTCGGTTTCGCTTGCTGTGGGTCAATCTCACCCTTTGCAATTCCCACGAACATCTTGTAACTGGTACTGGTAACGAACTCGGCTTTTTCATCAGGCTTAGCTTCTCTAACCTCTGTCACCTTCCCGTTTTCGTATTTCATGAAAAAGGCTTTCTCGACCCCCTCATCAGTCTTCACGTCGGTGAAGACATTAAGCACCGTAGTGCTAAGGCCAGACTTCGAAACCTTCTCGTCCTTGTTTATGGCTTCAGCCCATTGTTTGTAGTAATCCAATGTTCCATATTTTACCAAGAAGACACCCAAGAAGGATTTTGTGTCATAACCTAAAAACCTTGCTACAAATATGGAAAAACTATTTACTTCTATAGTAACTTATTCATGATATTCAACAGCTTCATATTTTCCAAGAAAATCGACTAATGAGGAGATGATGCCTTGTCTAAAGAAGCATTCGAAAAGCTGCGTCAAGAACTCTTGAACTATAATGTTGATGGGGTCGAGAAGGCGGCTAAACAAACCGTCGCTGAAGGCATAGATCCCTTGGAAGCGACGAACGTTTTAACTGATACGCTTAAGGAGCTAGGCGAAAAATTCGGAAGAATGGAGATCTTTCTTCCCGAGTTGATGATGGCCGCGGACGCGATGAAGGCGGGCATCGCCTTTTTGGAGCCTGTAATAAAGGAGAGTAAGAGAAGCGTGGCGAAGCTGGGAACCTTCGTAATCGGCACGGTTAAAGGGGACGTTCACGACATCGGCAAGACCATCGTATCGACGATGCTTATGGCCTCAGGATTCACGGTGATAGACGTGGGGAACGATGCCCCTCCTTCGGCCTTTCTGGAGGCGGCTGAATCAAACAAAGCCGACATCATCGGCTTATCTGCCCTTATGACCACGACGATGAGTTCAATGGAAGAGACTATCAACTATTTCAAAGAAAAGGGTGTAAGGGACAAGTACAAGATCATGATTGGCGGAGCCCCCGTCACGAGAGAGTACGCCGACGAGGTTGGAGCGGAGGGCTACGGCAAAGATGCCTCCGAGGCAGTTAATACCGCTAAGAGATTGGTTGCAAAGTAAGGTTCCGGGTCGTAATGGGTTCGGTTCCCTTCGCATTAGTCTCTAGACTCTTATTGGGTACACTCCATACTTTCTTCCGGCCTCGACCATAGCCATGCAATTCTCCAGTCTCGCTCCAGCAGACCAAGAGTTGCTAGACGAAAGTATGTGCCCTCCCTTGGCGGAGGCATTTCTTATGCATTCCTTCGTCTCCTTGATTACATCATCTTTAGTTTTCCTAGCCAAACTGTCCACGGCCACATTCCCCATCAAAATAAGTCTTTGACCATACTTGGCCTTAACATCGCCTATATCGACTCCAGCAGTCGGATCCAGTGAGTGGAGCCC
>Ga0172365_10003023_pt1 | contig 12541 bp, 14 predicted proteins | sample LakKivSesite48cm_FD_114535 | JGI IMG/M metagenome (GOLD analysis project Ga0172365, IMG submission 114535) | Sediment microbial communities from Lake Kivu, Rwanda - Sediment site 48cm | ecosystem: Environmental > Aquatic > Freshwater > Lake > Sediment | place: Rwanda: Western Province, Lake...
AACACGTAACACATTAGGTGCGGTTTACTGCATCTACGAGAATTCCGGGTTTCTTGAGGAATCCGTGAAACGAATCTACCCAGTCGTGGAAAAAATCGTGTTCCTGGTGAACAAGAATACTTGACAGAATTATCAGAAAGAAGTCATGGAAGACATGACCGATATAGCCATTAGATTTTCGGATGCTAAAAAAGTCATGTTTTTTGGATACGGGGGCAATTCCCCTTTAGCGGATGCTTTGAGGCCTCTTATCGAGGAAATCGGCCTTTCCCTCTTCACGATTCATGAATGGGATACGGCCGACATCAAATGGCAGCGGGATACCTGGCTGAGCCACCTGAAAACCGCGGACATCATCATCGTCCCAGCCAACTGGAAAATTCAACCGGCCAAGTCCAATAATCGACTGACCCAGGCCCTATCCCTCGGCAAGCCTGTCGTCTGCTCCCCTCTACCAGCCTATAAAGACGTTGCCCTGGCCTTCCCGGATGCCTTCTTATTCGCCGATACGGACGATGAATGGCGGGAACAGCTGACAAAACTCAAGGATGACCCAAATCTTCGCCAAAACCTCTCTAAAAAGGCCTTGGAGGCCGCCCAAGCCTACTCCATTGACGCCATTGGCCAGAAATGGCTCCAGGTTCTTAAACCAGCCGAAATAGTGGATATCATCATCCCCACATACAACAATTCCCGGGGCCTCAAACTCTGCATTGACAGCATCCGGAAATGCACCGATACTCCCTACAACCTGATCGTGGTCAATAATGGGGAGAATGCTGAAATTGATTCATTTTTGAAGGGTGAAAAGCTCAATTATATAAAAACCCCAAAATCCACGTTTGCCAAGGCCATTAACAGAGGTCTGCAAGAAAGCAAGGCAAAGTACGTCTGCCTCCTGAATGATGACGTCATAGCCTCCAAAGGCTGGTTAAAAGCCCTTCTAGAGGCCTGTGGGCCTGGGATCGGTGGGGTAGGGCCACTATCCAACTGCGATAAAGGATGGCGCCATAACCTCGATATCTTGATCGGTGGGGTGAATTTGGTTCCAGGAACCAATACATTTGAGCTAATTGAGCCAATTTTGAGCCAAATACATGACTTCAAATCCCCCTATTCTGACGTGATCCCCCAGGAATGGTTGGCTTATTATTGCGTCCTGATCCCTCGAGAGGCCCTGGACAAGGCCGGGGTCCTCAATGAAGACTATGTGAACAGCGGAGAGGATGTTGACCATTGCAAACGGATCTGTAAACAGGGCTATCGAATGGTCCAGACATATAAATCCTTCCTCTTCCACTTTGGTGCCGTGAGTCGCAAAGGTCTGGAAGCGGAGGATCCAGGCAGCTATCAGGCGGCCGATCGAAAGACCAACGATCTTCTCAAGACCCTTTGGGGCAAACCTTCCGTCATGGTTTATTCAGGGCCGGCGTATGAACGATGGGACTTCCGAACCCTTGAGACAACGGGCATTGGGGGCTCAGAAGTATGGCAGGTCTGGATTACTCGGGAGCTGGCCAAACTGGGGTATCGGGTCATTTCCTTTGCTGATTGTCCCGATCCGGGGATCCAAGAGGGTGATGTGACCTGGATGCATTACACCCAGTATGACAAATGGGTAAAGGAAAACTGGGTGGATTACGCCATTCTATCCCGTAGCACGGACCCACTGAAGCACCCCCTAAGAGCGGGTAAGGTCTTTGTCCAGGTTCATGACGTCTGGTTAATGTCCGCAAAGGATCAACTTTTCCTAGATCGGGTTGAAAAATTTGCATGTCTCAGTGAATGGCATCGAGATTTCTTTTCTGATTATCATAAGGTGCCAAGGGATAAAATCGTTCTTACGGCCAACGGCATAGACTTTGCCCGGTTTGATTCTATCTCCGTTGAACGAAATCCCTACCGGCTTCATTGGTCCTCCAGTCTTGACCGCGGATTGGACAATGTCCTTTATCTATGGCCTTTCATCAAGGAGAAGGTCCCTCAAGCGGAGTTACATGTATTCTACGGGGTGTTTAACTGGAAAAAAAGTGCGGAACAAAAAGGGGATAAGGAAGCCCTGAAGAAAATTGAGGTCATTGAACAAGGCATGAAGCAGGAAGGGGTCTTTAGTCACGGCCGAGTGAGTCAAAAAGAGCTCGCTATGGAAATGAAAAAGGCCTCATTGTGTTTAGCGCCAAACTGGTTCTCGGAAACTTTTTTTATAACAGGGGTGGAACTGCAGAGAGCGGGAGTTCCAGTCCTTGCCAACAAATATGCAGGCGTAATCACGACCCTTGGGGACTCAGCTATTTTATTGGGGAATGGGGATGCATACTGGCCCTATACTCAAGAGGGTCGGCAGGCTTTCTTGAATGAGACCATCAAACTTCTTACAGACAAAGAATACTGGAAGGATTGGTCTGTGAAGGGGTTTGCGAATTCAGAAAAGTATTCTTGGGAAAAATCTACCCAAAGATGGAACAATTTATTCAAAGGAGTTTCAGAGTGAAGAAGTCAACGGGCGTTCAGAATCGACGTCAAATTGCCTTGGACAACATCAACAAGCATCTTGGCGCCCACAAGCATGAAGAAGAAAATGACATCAAAAAGCACAAGGCGGAAATCTCCGTTCTTGAGGATCGTATCAAGAACCAGGCAAAGTACCGGAAAATTCTGAAAAAGAAGCCCTCCACAAAAATCCGTGTTGAAGAACCTGTGACAGCATGAAAAAGCCCTCTATTAAAGAACTGCGGTCAGCCTATTCTGATCTAATGGAACTGGAATGGCTGGCCGCAGTTGAAACCGCCACGGCCTTTGAATTGGCCTTTTACACTGGGGATACCACAGGCCTGAAATTATTGGGAAAAAGAGATGTTCCTTTCAAAAAATGAAATAATCGAACACGCCTCCAGATATATGGACGACCCTCAAATCGTGGACTTCCCCATGGAAGGGGATGCTTTTGCCATTCTTGGAGAGCCTGTTAATAAACCCAAGGATTGGCCTAAAAACGGACGGATTTTTGGGGGTTATGGAATTTGCCGGGGATACGTTCTCGATGAGGATTCCAAACCTTTGGGTAAATGGCTTTTCATGATGTATGACGATCTTTCAAAATATCCGCCGGTTTTAAACCATGCCATGAAATTGCAGCCGCCCCATGTGGTAACAGGACACTTTTATAAACAGGATCGAACGATGCTGATCAAAATAGTGAAAGTTGATTTTAAGGTGGCTTCAAAAATAGAACCCGAGGTGGATAAATCGGACACGACGTTCATCCCTAAAAATATCCTTCAATTCCCATCGAAAGGCAAATCATGAGTTCCGTACCCTGTTGTCTTTGTGGCACTCCGACAGAGGTAGTACGAGCAGCCCTGACCAGATATCAAATCGCTCTGGGTAAAAGCCATCTATATTCTCTCAGCCGGCACTTTTTCAAACACGAGAATGCATATTGGGATCTAAATAGGCCGTATCAAAAATTATGGATGCAATTAGAAGGGGTGCGATAAATGAAAACAAAAGAAGAGTTCAAATTCTCCATAGCTCTTCATACCGGGCGTGTAGATGAATCAGGGCAGATAACATTAGAAGGTTGTGAAAAACTTTCTAATTATCATGCTGTATGTATTGAGTTAGAAAGGGCCCGGGCTTTACACGGAGAAGAATTCTCCAACAGCCTTGTAAAAGAGTTCCATCTGGAAAAATATGGAATTAAAATTATTTAGGACTTGACACGCATTAATTTTTTGGGTATACTATAGAGCAACTGGGAGGTTATCGCTTTCAATGTCAACTATCATCGCCATTACCTTTATCGATTCGATCGCTATCATGTTCGACAGTGATAGCTTTATCGATGATATTGTGTAACCGGCGACCTGGATTTTTCAATGAAGGGCTCCGCCAGAAAACTGGCGGGGCCCTTCGTGTTTTTATGGGCCGTGTAACTCAACGGTAGAGTGATGGACTGAAAATCCATTGGTAGTCGGTCCGACTCCGACCGCGGCCATAAAGGAATTTATGAACAAAGAGGCTTTAGAAGTAGAGGCTTTAGAAGTAGAGGTTTTAAAAGGTCTTACAATAAAAGACCTTTCAAAATATTATGGTTCAAATAAAAGTCAGGAGAGTTGGCCGAGTGGTCGAAGGCACCGCACTGCTAACGCGGCAGGGGTAACTCCCTCGCTGGTTCAAACCCAGCACTCTCCGCCAAGTTTATAAGGAGTGTTAGTTTAACGGTAAAATCTCGGCTTGTCACGCCAAGGTCACGGGTTCGACACCCGTACACTCCGCCAAGTTCTTTGAAAACGCCGGGTGAGGTGGAACAAGATTGGTGAGCCGTGCCGTTGACAGCGGTGAGGTGCTTGCTTGACAAGGGCGGATTCTGTCAGTCCGTATTAACGGGCACCACCGACCCCACTCTCGCCCGGCTTCCATTTAGAGCAGTGTAGCTCAGTTGGCCAAGAGCAACTCCCCCATAAGGAGTGGGTCCGCGGTTCGATGCCGCGCACTGCTACCAAAATTCATTGTGGGTGGTAGGCTATGATCTTGGGGTGACTCATAATCACTCATGAGTCAGGGGGAAGAACCCTGAACCCGCAACCAAATCCACATAGGGAGATCATCAATGAATGAGAAGCTAAAGGCGTTGATTGAGAAAATTGAAAAAGAGTCCAATTTTACAGTCAAGTGGGTTCACTACTGGCATCAAATTGGGACGGTGGACTCACTAATCTATGACACGTATGAGGATGATCACGGATTACAGACGTCCTATCCCTATACTTGTTGAAAAGGAAGAAGAATAACTGCAGGTGGCTAGGCCCAGTGGTCTGGTTGGGCTCATAACCCAACAACCTACGCGCAACTCGTAGACCTGCTTCCAAGTTTATTGCGGGATAGAGCAGCTAGGTAGCTCGTTAGGCTCATAACCTAAAGGTCGTAGGTTCGAACCCTACTCCCGCTACCAAATACATGCCCCGATAGCTCAGGTGGTTAGAGCGTTGCCCTGATAAGGCAAAGGCCGGTAGTTCAACTCTACCTCGGAGTACCCTCTTTAAATCCAAATCACAAATGAGGTGTTTGCCCATGGAATTCACAGAGTTCCCTAAAATTGCCCGACTCTCCCGAAGAGCAATCATCAGCGAAAAAATCGATGGCACGAACGCTACCGTGGCCATCTCTGAAACCGGGGAATTCTTTGTCGGTTCCCGTGACCGCTGGATCACCCCGGAAGACGACAACTATGGATTCGCCAAATGGGCCTACGAACATAAAGAAGACCTCATGAAACTGGGGCCCGGTAAACATGTGGGCGAATGGTGGGGTGAGAAAATCCAGAGGGCATACGGCCTGAAAGAACGCCGGTTCTCCCTTTTCAACAACGTCCGGTGGTGCCTGCCAGGGACTACCCCCAGGCGTATTGAAATGCTCGATCCCCGGATTGAGAAGTATCAGGAGGTCTTACAGGCTACATGTTGCGGGCTTGTACCCGTTCTTTATGATGGAATCTTCTCCACGGAGAAGGTGGATGAGTGTCTTGAAAGCCTACGAGTAAATGGAAGTGTCGCCGCTCCCGGTTTTACTCGGCCAGAGGGCGTGGTAGTATTCCATGTAGCCGGGAGTGTGGGTTTCAAGAAGACCCTTGAGAAGGATGAACCCAAAGGAAAGATCAATAAAGGGTGAGGGCCTTCCTCAGGATGGCCTTCTTGCTCTTCAAACTCAGGGTAATCCGAATGCCCTTCTCTTTGTAAACCTTCTCCACGATCTCGGCCGCGGATAGGTTATTCAGGACGTTGATCTTATCAGAAAGTTCATTCACTTGGTCCCCAAAAGTAGAAAGAAGGGGGGCCTCCGCCGGCTGCTCTGATTCTTTCGATACAGGCACAGGGACCTCAACAGGAGTTACTGTAGGCAAAGGAATCCCCGTCATCTCATGAATCAGCTGCCACATCCTGGAAGGATCCGCAGCATCGACCTCAACGGTCTGTTTCGTCAGAAAATTTAACGGAGTTCCAAGAGAAAGCCTGAAAGCGCCAGCGGGTGTTTTGAAGAAACTGAAGTAGGTTTTAGCGGGTTCATTTTCGATGGTGGTAATCGATGGATTATTCTGCCGAATCAACGAAGCTCCCTTCTCTGAGGTTTTCGAAGGCTCCAAGATAATACATGCATTAAATTTTTACAATACTTTAAAAATCACACGGGCCTTCCGGTATAATAAGATAAAGGAGATCTGAATGGAAAGATCATATGTGGAAGAACACACGATCTTTGAAACGATCATTGGATCCCAGGCCTACGGCATTTCCACTCCCGAAAGCGACGTGGACAGGTCCGGTGTCATGATCCCCGGCCGGGATTATTTCCTCGGACTTCAGAAGTTCGAGCAATTCCAGGGGTTTCCCGGCGAGGATCGCACAATTTATGACATTCGTAAAGCTCTTGGTCTTGTCGCCGATAACAATCCGAATATGTTGGACCTGCTTTATGTCCCATCTCGGTGCATCCTGAAAATGACCCCCTATTGGGAAAAGGTCATGGACAAGGCATCTCTATTCTTATCCAAAAAGGCGAGGTACACCTTTTCAGGATACGCCATAGCACAGCTTTCCCGTTTGAAGACACATCGAGCATATTTATTGAATCCGCCGACACACGAACCTACAAGGGCGGAGTTCAATCTACCCGAGGAACCGATCTTCCCCACAGCACAATTGAAGTCCGTGTGCTATGCGGCGATCGAATGCATAATGGAAGAGGAGAAACCTAATTTCTTCCAAGAACTGGATTCCATTTACAGCGGATACATCATTCCGCTCCTTGCCCGGTTCATTCGGGAGGATCAACGGGCATTATCCATGGAATGGCTCCAGCTCGGCATCAAAAGCCAGGCAAAAGCCTTCCTGACCGTCGGGTCCCAATATCTCAAAGACGAATATCTGGACATGGCCGGGAAAGAAGTCCTTTATTACAACGCCACTTTGAACTGGACCCGTTATCAGCAGTGGAAGAAATCTCGGAACAAGAAACGAGCCCCTTTAGAGGAGAAGTTCGGATTCGACGGGAAGCACGCGGCCCATCTTGTTCGTCTTATGAGAATGGGGATGGAGGCCCTCGATGAAGGGAAGATTTTCGTTGACCGGACAAACATCGATGCAGAAGAATTGAAAGCCATCAGAAACGGGGCATGGTCCTTTGAACAGGTCGGCCAATACGCAAAGGACTGCGATGTCAAACTCGGAACCCTTTATGACTCGTCCAGATTAAGGCATACGGCCGATCTGGCGGCTATCCACGCTCTTTGTGTCGACATCGTTGATTCGTATCTAAGAACCTTATGAAAGAACAAGCCTTACATGTCGTCCGACGTCTCCAGGACGCCGGGTATCAAGCGGTCTTCGCCGGCGGCGCCGTCCGGGATCAGTTACTGGGCATCCCCTGCCACGACATCGACGTGGCTACCAACGCCTCCCCTGACGCCGTTGAAGCCCTTTTCAGCCATACGGTGGCCGTTGGAAAGGCCTTTGGGGTCATTGTCGTCCTTCTGGATGGGGTCGAGATCGAAGTGGCCACGTTTCGCAGCGATGGGGATTATTCAGATGGGCGCCGACCGGATTCGGTCACGTTCACGACCATGGAAGATGATGCTCGTAGACGGGACCTTACTATCAACGGCCTGTTCTTCGATCCCATCAAAGAACAGTACTACGACTTCGTGGGTGGCCAGGAGGATCTCAAACAGGGCCTTATACGCCTCATAGGAGATCCTGACCAACGTATTGCCGAGGACCGGCTTCGTATGCTCCGGGTCATTCGGTTCGCTTCCAGGTTCAATTTTCCCATTGAAAAGGGAACTCTGGAGGCCGTGGCTCGTCATGCCCCGAGCATATTGAAGGTCTCCGCGGAGCGTATTGCGGATGAATTCCTCAAAATCCTGCGGACCCGGCGTTTCAGGATGGCCCTGGATCTCCTCTTCCAGACGGGGCTGATAAGCAAAATCCTCCCTGAAGTCATGACCATGAAAGGGTGCGAACAGCCGGTCGACTATCATCCCGAGGGCGACGTGCTGACCCACACGATCCTGGCCTTGGAAGCGACTCCAGAGGATGCCTCTGACACCCTTCTGATGGCAGTTCTCCTGCATGATGTGGGAAAGCCGCCCACGCAAACCTTTGAGGACCGGATTCGGTTCAATCAGCATGAAATCCGCGGGCAGCACATGACCGAAAAGATCCTGCAGCGGTTCAAGTTTTCTAATGAATTCATTGAAAGAGTCACGGCCCTGGTCGGAAATCACATGAAATTCATGCATGTGAAGGACATGCGTATTTCCCGGCTGAAAAGGTTCATGACCATGCCCTATTTTGAGGAGCACATGGCCCTGCACAGGGTAGACTGCCTGTCTTCTCATGGCGCCCTGGACAATTATGAATTCGTCCAAAAGCGACTGGGGGCATATGAGCCGGAAGAGCTCAAGCCTCCCCGGATCATCACGGGTCATGATCTGATCGCCCTGGGGTATGCCCAGGGCCGAGAGCTTGGTGAAGTTCTTGCTGAAATCGAAGAAAAGCAGCTCGAAGGGGAGATATTAACCCACGAGCAGGCCATGGAATTTGCCAAAAACAGGAGCATCCAATAGGCTATAAAACGCGGAGTTGCAAGGCACCTTTCCAGCAACTGTCTTTTCGACCTGTACAACGAGCCGGGGATGGACCCCGGGGGCAGCTGCACACACTATCAGAGCAGTGCAGCCCTGCTGAAAAACGTCTGCACGGTCAGTTTGACCCGGCCGTCTTAGTCAAGAGGACAAAAATTCCCTCTTGACAAAATGGCCCAATCCCCTTATATTGGGAGTGCTGGGCTGAGAACTCTTCGGAGATTCCAGCTAGACAGCACTTTCAACAAACCGCTTGCAATCCGGCGTACGCCGCCAGGATGCAATCAAAAGGAGGTTCGCATGAACACCGCTGCCATATCCCCTTAGTTACATATTCGTTTCAAAATGCTCTTCGTTCTTCGTGACCCTATTAAGGGCGTAATTTGAAACCAACAACAAGGGGATTACTATGCCTATTCCTAAAACTTCTGGTCGTGTATCTGATGCTGCACAAGCGGTTCTTGAAGCAAATGATGCCCTGACATCCCTCGGCGCCAACCCGGTCGATATGACCTATGCCTTCCGTTCTGCCGTGGAATCCAGCCTCGATGTCACCTCAGCGATACTTGAGCTCTGTGGCAATGCCGCGGACTATTCGAATGCCTTCACCGTCACCCTTCACGGAAAACTCGACCCCAAAAATGCTGACAACATCAATCTCACGGGTGTCACCGTTGCCGACAACGGCTGTGGAATGGATCACGCCGCTGTGTTTGAACGCTTCCGCGGTGCCTTCTACAACTCCCAGTCACATGATCGCAATGACATGTCCGGCCGTAACGGTGTCGGAGTCAAAACCAATCTCCAATATTGGAAGGAAATAGAAGTTGAGACAACTACCAAGGGTCTCATTCCTTCAAGAGGGGAGTGGCAGTGCAAAGAAGAACACCGGGATGCCATTGATGAGACATATCGCCGATTCACAATGCTCCACGCGGGTGATCCGGACACGGAACTTCGTTCCTACACTCTTACAATCGAAAATACCCATGTCAATCACCCATGGACGCAGGTTCCCCCGGATCAATCAGGAACAACGGTCAAACTCAAAAGTCCGCGGTTGAACATTTCCATCAATCACAAGATCCTTCTTCAGCGCCTGTCCCATATGGTGGAATTCCTGGATAAAGTCAAACACCCGTACAACAGCATCAAGCTCATCATGCCAAATGCTGTTGGAAAGATGACTGAGACCGAAGTGAAAGCTTTCATGTCCACCAATCGGGTCGCAAGCATTGCGGATCTCAAGGGTCATTCCCTGGAAGGACTCTCCCTCAATTACAAAACCAATGCCGGGACAAAAAAGTCAAAAACAATTGACCCCTACAATCTGCTGGATGACATCGAGGTGGATATCCAGCTGATGGAAGGGGACGGCACTCCCAGCGACTTCGTCATCAGCATCTGCGGAGCCAACATCTACGAAACCAGCGATCGCAAACACTCCGGCGGATGCCCCACCGTTGATTTCCTTATGCGGCAGGCATCTTATACCATGTCCTACGGGTTTGCCTTCAAACTGAGGGGCATGATAAAGACCTCAGATGAGCGTCTCAAAAGGGCCCTCCGGCATAACAAATCTGCCCTGGACGTCATGGACAAATATGCGATCATGTTCCTTTCATACATTCACAACAGCCTCCTGAAGCCACTCAATGAGGTCTATGTTGAGGCAATCAAGGACGTGGATGTATCCTTCACCAAATCAGTCCAGGATGTCATTGCCCTCGATCTTCAGAGGATCCTGACCAAAAGAATGGAAAGGGCCCGGATCAAATCACCGACTCCTGCGGGCGGTTCCGGAACACCCACCATTCATCACGAGTATGTTTGTCAGGACTGCTTGGAAACATGGCGAGTTCCGAAGGGGTCTGTTCCGACGTATTGCTGTGAATTCTCCATTACCAAAGGCCAGAAGGGCTGCGGTTCCCGGGATATTCGCCGGAATACGCACGAGAAAAACTACCCCGGAGAAAGTTTTCTCAAAGTGAAGTACGAAGATGTTCTCGGTGGATTCAAGCCGGCCGTTTATGTCTCGGCAAACAATACGGTGATCCTGGCCCAGTACCACCCGGTGTTCATCACGGAGTACACAGGTCAGAAAAAAGAACTTCACGACATCACCGTAGGGATTGAACAGGCCCTCTTTGCAATCGCCATTCACAAAGCAGAAACGGAAGAAAAGGGCCGGACGATCCAGGAGATTTACGGGGAACTTCTGCGGTGCTGGTATGAGACCCGAGAAGACGCGGCAAAACGGAAAACGATCTGTCGTAAAATCTGGGCCGAAAAAGGCATCTCTTACGACGCTATTTAACAAAAGGAGACTAAAATGGTCCCGCATCCTGAAGGCCTTCAGGGCCCGGCTACACTCGTGGCCTTTTGACCAATTCCGAGGGTTTTTGACGTACAAGGCCCTTGCCAGCGGCATCGGCGTTGTAGTCGTAGACCCACGGTTTACGAGTCAGAAGTGCTCCCGGTGTGGGAATGTTTTAAAGTCCCGGCGGAATGGTAATGATTTCCATTGCGGGAGCCGTGGGTATCAGAACCACGCCGACCTGAATGCGTCCTATAATATTTCAAAGAACTGTTTGCCGGAGATACAGGTTAAAGAGACTCCGGGATCTAAATGGCACGACTGTTTAGATCGGGCCGCTGTTCAACCGGCCTATTGTGGGGGCGGTGCGGTAGCAATGCCGACACGTAAGTCCTTTACAAGCCCACGACTTTAGTCGTGGGTAGTTGACTTTGAGCCTCTTCCCATTTCTTAAATGCTGCCCAATCGTACTTTTTTAAATCATCCCGGATGGACGCGGCCAACTCTTTCGCGAATCCATAATTTTGGGAGTCCACGTAGTCCAGCATCACGCTGAGGTGCGTGTGAAAATATGTCAGACTGATTTTCTTCCGTTTTTTAGCCATCTAATTCCAGTATCCAATAACGCCCCTGGCCCACTTCGGCTGCTGAATAGGGATCCATTTCCCTTCATAGGTAGTCTTTGGTTTTCGTTTCCACAGATACCATTGGACCTGGCTCTCTTCCAGATTATTCATTGAGCAAACCCCTAAAGTACCCTCAGGGCATTTTTCAATGACGGTGTAATTGAAGGTCCCGCCTTCAGCCATATCTCCTTCATTGTGTTCTACGGCGTCTTTTGCTCTTTTAAGAGTTGGGTACCACCCCCAGCAGCGGCTGTTCCCCTTTCGTCGAAAGGATCCTTCAGCCTTTGATACGGGGACAACGGTCATAGATGTGGCAAAGAAAATCATTTTCATTTTAGGCCTTTGGGTCGGGTCTGATGGCCAGTCCAATCACATCAGAGGGGGTCGCCTCGCATTTAACAAAAGCAATGCAGCCCCGGTAATTGGTGGTTTTATGAGAAGTCCTTTATCCTCATCAATAATTACTCTCATCTAATTCCCCCAGTATTAAAAATTTTCACTTTCCAGCCAGGACCCGCCTCCACAGATAAAGCCTTTTCCTTCTACTAATTCGATAAAAGAATCGAGAAATTTTTGATGGGCGTGACCAGTGATGTAAGTGCCTTTTGGACGACAGATGGCCATGTCCAATCGAAGAGTTTTACCACGGGATTTTTTTACGGCGCCGGCCGTGATCCTCTTCAAATCCAAGAGACTTTTAAAGGTATCATCCAGGACTTTTTCAAAAGCTGGTGTAGGATTCCGGGATGCCCCGACCATTTTGGCAAAGGCCAAAGCGGCTTTTCGGGCTCTGAGATAGATACGGATTTGTTCGGCACGTTGCTGGTCGGTAATTCTCGGTTTGGTCAAGATGTCCGCCTTTCATGATCCTTTACGGCAAGGTCATATCTGGTTAGTTTTTTCTCTGTGGCTTTTTGAAGACTTCGCTGATATTTTTCCTGAGCTGCGATCCCCGCT
>Ga0172365_10003024_pt1 | contig 12540 bp, 11 predicted proteins | sample LakKivSesite48cm_FD_114535 | JGI IMG/M metagenome (GOLD analysis project Ga0172365, IMG submission 114535) | Sediment microbial communities from Lake Kivu, Rwanda - Sediment site 48cm | ecosystem: Environmental > Aquatic > Freshwater > Lake > Sediment | place: Rwanda: Western Province, Lake...
ATCGAAGGAGCGCACGCCGGGAAAGGGCTTGGCATCCAGTTTCTCAAGCACATCGAGCGCACGCGGGTGCTCGTCTTCCTCGTCGAGAGCACGAGCGAACAGCCCCTTGAAGACCTCCGGGTGCTGCGCGAAGAACTGCGGCAATTCGACGAGTCTCTCCTCGATAAGCCATGGCTCTTCGTCCTCACCAAGGCCGACCTCTGGCCACCGGGAGAACTGCCCACGCCTCCGAACGCCCCCGGTGCGGCGGCGGCGTTCCCGATCAGCGCCGTGTCGAGGCTGGGCCTGAACCGGCTGCGGCACGAGTTGGCCTCGCTGCTGCGCGAGCTTCCCGATCCCCGGCCAACCTCCGCCGAACGGGAACGCTTCTCCCAGCACCTGCCCACCGAGGCTCCTGACGCCGATGGCTGACCGTTCGCCCGAAGACCTCGCCGACCTGCTCACGCTCTGCGACGTCTCCGGCGTCGGGGTGACAAGGTTCTCCGCGCTCATGCGTCACTTCGGCTCGCCCAAAGCCGTGCTCGGCGCGAGCGTGGCCGAACTGGAAACAGTGCCGGGGATCGCGCCGAGCGTTGCAGCGGCGATTGCGGGCGCAACGCCCTCCGACGAGACCCTCCGCCAGTGCGACCGCATCATGGAGGCCGGGATCAGCGTGCTTGCGTGCACCGACAGCGACTATCCGGAGCACCTCGCCGCGCTCGACGACGCGCCGCCCTTGCTCTTCGTGCGCGGGAACGCGGGGCTGCTCGCGTTGCAGGGCGTGGCAATCGTCGGAACCCGTCGCCCATCGGAATACGGCAGGCACGTCACCGGCACGCTCGTGCGACGCCTGGTGGAGCGAGGTGTCACGATCATCAGCGGCATGGCGCGAGGGGTGGATAGCCTCGCGCACAAAGTCGCGCTCAGCCGGGGCGGCGCGACGGTGGCGGTCCTCGGATGCGGCGTGGATGTCGTGTACCCGCCGGAAGCGCACCAGTTGCATTCGCGCATCGCCGCAGAGGGCGCGCTTGTGAGCGAGCTATGGCTTGGCACGCCGCCAGACCGGACCAACTTCCCCCGGCGGAACCGGATCATCAGCGGCCTTTCGAGGGCCGTCGTCATCACCGAAGCCCCCGCCAAGTCCGGCGCGCTCATCACCGCAGAACTGGCGCTCCAACAGAACCGTGACCTCTACGCAGTGCCCGGCGACATCACCCGACCGGAGGCCCAGGGCGTCAACGAACTCATTGCGAGCGTCGCGCAGGCCATCACCAGCCCCGAAGACCTGCTCCTGCGGCTTGGTCTGGCAGCGAGAATCTCCGCATCGCCGGAGGACGCGCTCGGCCTGCCGGTCGCCGCGCCGCATGACCTCTCGGAGGACGAACGGCGCATCCTGGAGTCGCTCCAGATCGAGCCACTCCACATTGACGCGCTCGCGGCGAAGCTCGGACGCGACCCGTCCGCGCTGCTGACGGACCTGACGCTGATGGAGATGCGCGGGCTGGTGAAGACCCATCCCGGCTCGTGCTATTCGCGGGCCGTCGTCGCGTCCTGACGCGGTCGGGCAGGGCGACGCCAACCAGAGGAGGCCGCACCCCGTGCGGATGACAATCGGCAGAAAGGCCTTGCTGGGGCATCTGCTCATGGTGGGCGGAGTAATCGCCGCCGCGCTGTGGATATTCAACGACCTGCGCCGCATGGACGACTCCGTCTCTCGTGCGGCGGACGCGCAGGAGCAGGTGATCAGGATCAACCGCACTTCCGAGGTCATCGCCTCCATACGCCGGAGCAGAGGTCTTCAGGTCTCTTTCTACCAGCTTGGAACGCTGCCTCCTTCGGCGGCTGACATGGAGGAGATCGGTCGGAGCGTGCGCGAACGTCGCGCATTGCGCGATAGCCTTCTCGAAGAGGTGAATATCTCCCGATTCGGCAGTCGCCCGGCCATCCGCACGAGCATGGAGAAGCTCCGCCTCGCGGTGCGCGACCTTGACGCGGTGTTCGACGAGGCCGAACGGCTCATACGGGCTGGGCTGCCCGACGAGGCCGTGCACATGTTCTCGCGGTACCACGAGCCGGACCAGGAACTCGCGGACGCGCTGCGTGCGCTGCAAGAGCAGGCACAGGCCGAGGCGCAGAGCATCGTAGCCGCCTCCGCCGAGTTCCGCGAGCAATTCGTCAGGCGCTCTGGCGTCGTGCTGGGCGGCATGCTCCTGCTCATGATGGCGATGGTGCTCCTGCTTGGCCACAGCATCAAACGGTCCACGAACGAGATCAGCGCGGCGCTTTCGGCGGTCGCGGAGGGGGACTTCGCCCAGCGCGTGAGCATCGCCACGCGGGACGAATTCGCGGAACTGGCGGAGGGCCTGAACGCCACCGTCGCCAAGCTCGGCGAACTCGACGCGCTCAAGGCGGATTTCCTCTCGAAAGTCTCCCACGACCTGCGCACCCCCATCGCCTCGCTGAAGCAGGCTGCGGAGCTCCTCAACGACGGAATCCCCAGCCCGCTCACGGAAGACCAGAAGGAAATCCTCCAGATCATCCGCTCAAACGCCAAGCGCCTGGGCGATCTCATCAACGACCTCCTCGACACCGCCAAGCTTGAGGCCAGGCGCGTCGAGATACAGCCGGAGCCGACCGACGTGCGCGACCTCATCCGCCGCCTCGTGAAGTCGGTGACTCCGCTCGTCACCGAGAAGCGCCTGCGGATCACCATGAAATCGCCGCCCGATCTGCCGCTCGTGCAGGCCGATCCGGTGAGGCTGGAGCAGGTGCTCATGAACCTTCTGAGCAACGCGGTCAAATTCACGCCGGAGGGCAGGGAGATCGCGCTCCTCTGTCAGCAGGAAGGGGAGATGGTGCGGTGCTCGGTGCGCGATGCGGGGATCGGAATCCCGCCGGAAGACCTGCCGCACATTTTTGATAAATTCTACCAGGTGCGTTCCTCCCGCACGAGCAAGACCAAAGGGACCGGCTTGGGGCTGACGATTGTGAAGCACCTCGTCGAAGCGCACGGCGGGAAGATCGGCGTGGAGAGCGTCGTCGGGGAAGGCGCAACCTTCAGCTTCACGATGCCGATTGCGGACCGGCCCGACGTGCCGTCGCCGAAGACGAAAGGAGAACCTTATGAGCGCGCCGCGCCTCCTGATCATTGACGACGAACAGGATTTCCTCACGACCGCCACGATGCGGCTGAGGGCGGAGTTCGGGTACGCGGTGCTCGCGGCCAATGATCCGGACGAAGGGATACGGCGTGCGAAGGCCGAGCGACCCGATCTCATCCTCCTCGACCTCGCCATGCCGAAGATAGACGGCTACGAGGTGATGAAGCTCCTGCACGCCGACGAGGCCACGCGTGACATCCCCATCATCGTCCTCACCTCTCACGGAGCGGAGCGCTTCCGCAAGAAAAGCCTCGACTGGGGGGCCGATGCGTTTGTCGCCAAGGACGCGCTTGAGCTTTCCACGTACCTCAGGCGAGGCAAAAGCGCGCAGGACATCCCCCTGGCGCGGAAAGACATCCTCGACTATCGCATCCTCGACCAGGTGATCCAAAAGGTACTTACCGGCGACGCGTCTTCGGAGTAAACCCGCGACGACCTCAAGCGTTGACATCCGACAGAGGAAACGCCACATTCAGCACGACCGATGCCCGAACGAATGCAGCATACGCATCCGATTGAGGAGGTGGGGTGATGACGGAACCGCTACGGCCACGTGTCAGTTCGCTCGCCCGACGCGCCGAGAGGGAAGTAACGGAACACTGGGAGTATGCGCTCTTGGGGACTGTCCTGTTCCTGGCGCTCGTCGTCGTGGCCTTCGCCGTTACACGAGCCATCATACGGCGCAGGCGCAGAAGCCTCCTGCGTCGCACGCTTGACTACATCGAAGAACTCGGCGGACATCGCGAGCGCATCGCCAAACGCCTGAAGGAGCTTGTGGACGAGAACGTGGACAGCGAAGAGATCGCCACGCAGATCAACAAGCGCGTCAAGACGATCCAGAAAGAACTGAGGGCGGTGGATCAGGCGATTTCCTCGTTCAGGGAGCAGGGCCGACAGCTTGCGCGATGAATTCGGGATTAATACGCATTCGGCTCTGCTGAAATGCTCATGACCGGCCACTTGGCGGGCCGAGTTCGATGAGCAACTCGCCGATGCGGCGGACAAGCTCGATGTCCCCATTCGGCGGAACCTGGTCCGCTCCGGCAAGCACGAGCCGCCCCCGTTCGCCGAGGACGGCCACCGCCTCCCGCACGAAGCCGAGCACCCACTCCGCATCGAACGGCGGCGCGAACATCGCCCCCGGCACGCCGCCCCAGATGATCGTTTCCGGCTTCACCGCGTCCCTGATCTGTCGCAGCGTCAGGTCGCCCACCGGCGCGGGCACGACCGATTCGGGGAAGTCAATCCCCACCTCCGCGAGGTAGCCAAGCAGCCGACCGAGCGTCCCGTCAATGTGGCAACCGACGAGCTTGCCCGCAGCGTGAAACTCGCCAACGCGCTTTATGTAGTAGTCCCGGCTATAGCGACGCCAGAGGCCGCCCACCGCCTCAGCGGAGAGGTTGTCGGGGATTTCCACCACCGGATACGGCGCGGCGGCGGTGAGCCGGTACAGCTCGTCCTCCGACCGGCGCATCACCTCAAGCGTCTCCTCCACCGCCTCCGGTGCATCGGCGATGAGGTACGAGAGGTTCCTCACGCCCGCCCATTCGGCCACGAGCGCGGCAAGCGGCGTGCGCGGCGTAAGGGGCACGCCAAAGCCGTCGTCCCCCCATTTCCGGTCGCAGGCGAGCACCTCCTCGTAGTTCGGCGCATACGTCGCGCCCTCGTACCACGCCCGCACGACGCGCAGGTCCTCCGCTGTCTTCACGGGGTATTCGAGGATCGCGCTGGAGGATGAGTCGGGGCATTCTTGAACGATGGCGGTGAGCGTCCCTTCGGGAGAGGTGATGACCGTCTTTCTGCGGCCTCCGCCGAGGGGAACCTCTTCGCGGCGGAAGAGCTTCGGGTCGCGCTCGACCCGCACGAGCGGCGGCGTGAAGAGGTACACGCCGACGCCGAGGTCGTGGTGCAATTGCAGGAGGCCCTCCGGCCCGGCGTACCGCCTGGGCAACGTGCCCTCGCGGGACTTGCCGTGCTGGTAATACGTCAAGTCGGTGAACCAGGGCACTGCATCGGGCGTCTCACCTCGCAGCACCGCCGCAAGCCGTTCGCGCAGGGTCATTGACAGGTCCTCCGTTCCTTTCCGCTCGGGTGGGTGGCTTTTCTGGAGTGCACCTCCCTCGCCTAGGAGAGAAAGGGGTGAAGCGGAGGGGCTGCGGAATATCCCCTTACCACTTCCTCGGAATGCCGATCCAACGCTTCCCACATTGCTTTGCGTGCTGGGCGCGTGCGCCGGTGAAAACTTCCTTCGGCCTCCGGTCCGCTTCCCCTGAACTGGCGCGGTAGACGTGCCCGGCTTCCGTGCCGAAGACGAGCGCGTCGCCCTCGGCCTTCGCCGGGACGCTCTTTCCGCTCGCCGCGTCAACGACCGCCCACCCGGCAGGCGGCGCGCCGTCCGGGTCTGGGATCAGGCGACACTCTTCGCCGCGCAGGCTTTCGACGACCACCTCGCGGGCGCGACCAGCCTCCACGTGCGCCGATACGCGGAACCCGCCCTCCGCCCAGAGCGCGAACGCGCCGTCCCAATCCTTCGGCACGGCGGGGCAGATGCGGATTGCGCCGTCGTAGCTCTGGAGGAACATCTCGTTGATCGCCGCCTGGACGACTGCGCCCGGCTCAAGCCCGAAGTGCGCGTGTGGCTGCTGCGGGAAGGGGAAGGTATCCAACTCGTCGAACCGGTCGCTCACGTTCGCCGTGACCGCAAGGTTCGTGGCGAGGCCATCCTGGCTGCCCTGATAGTTCCAGAAGCCCTGCGGGAAGTGCTGGAAGTGGAGGATGTGCCGCCTGAGCGCGTCCGCGACGTGCTCGGCCATCCCCAGCCGGGCGAAGACGATGGGCGAGACGCTCCAGCCCATGAACTCGTCCCAGTTGGCGAGTGCGGTGTTCTGCGCGGCGCGGAAAAGCTCTGTGCCCCGGTCCTTGAGGCCGACCGCGCCGGAGGGATAGACGAGGGATTCGTCCGAGCCGGGGAAGAGCCAATCCCTGCCGATGCCTTCCCGGTCGGCGCGGAGGTAGACCGGGCGGTCGTCGTCCACGCGGCGACCGACGCAGAGCATCCGGTCGAACGTCGGCTTCTTCCCGGCGGACCATCCGGCGGCAAAGACCTGCCCGTCCGCGCTTTCTTTGAGGTAGTGCGCGGGGATCGGGATGAGTTCGACCTCCGGTAGCTTCGCGGCGACCTCGCGCAGCTTCGCGGCGAACGCGGCACGGCCCATGCGTTCGGCCACCGCCGCCGTCGCCGGGAATGCCGTCCGCACGTGCGCCAGGTCGGTGAGGCAGTCGCGCACCATGTAGCCGCTCGCGTGCTCGTACGGGTGGCTTGCGGGCAGGTGATACCGCCCATCGTCGCCCTTTTCGAGCATATCGAGGTAGAAGCGGCAGGCTTCGCGCATGAGCGGCCAGGCAACGTCTTTCAAGAACCGTTCGTCGCCAGTATGCCGCCAGTAGCGCCACATGTCGAGCGCGACCTGCAACCCCGGCGTGAACAGGGGCACACCTTCGTCCTGCCAGCCGCGCCGCTCGAACACGTCACTGTACTGCGCGCCCGCACGGCCCCGACGCTTCGCCGAGGCCATCGCCAACGGAAGCGCCGCCCTGCGCATCCGCAGGTAGCCGTATGCAAGCTCAGGATGCCCCGCCGCCCAGACCGGCCAGTTCAGTTCTTCCTGATTCCAGTGGTAGTAATGGTTCCACGCCCGCACGTCGCGGTTCCAGTTCCAGATGCCGTTGATGAAGTGCGGAGGATAGCTGCCGAGCGAGCCGGACCCCATGAGGTAGTGATTGAGGTACCAGAGGTTTTCCAGGTACGCATCGGGCAGGTGCACGAACGATTTTTCCCAGAACCCGGCCCACCACCTCCTGTGTCGCGCCCTGAGCGGTTCGGCCCCTTCCGCACGCGCCGCGTCGGCCCTCCTGAGCGCCTCCGCGAGCGGGTCTTCCGCGTCTTCGCTCGATACGACCGATACATAGAGCCGGAACTCCGCCTCCTTGAGAGGTTCGGTCGTGAAGCGTGCGGCGCGGTGGTGTTCCCGCATGGGAGCGGCGTCAATGCCGTCGAGCGCGGCGGCGACGGCGAATTGGTGCGAGCGCGTCTGCTGGACGATCCAGATGTGCGCGCCGTCAGCGCCGGAGGCGGTCCCTCCGAGGCCGAGCCTCGGGTCGCGCACGATGGTGCGGTACCAGTGCGCGAACACGCGGCTGCCCCACCGTTCAAGCGCGATCCGCCGGGGAAGGGGCTCCTCAAGTGCGTCGCGGTAGCTGACCACAAGGCAGACCGGGTCGCGGTTTGTCCACGTTTCGATCTCAAGCATGGAAAACGGGGTGACGGCGCGGAGCGTCGCACGCGCCGGATGAAGCTCCAGGCGGGCGTGGAATTCGCTCAGGTACATCCAGTCGAGCGCGGGCAGTCCGGTCCTGATGGAGAGGCTCCCCGCCGAACGGAGCGCGGTGGCGACCTCCTCGTCCTCTTTATTCCACGATCCGAAAGGCCGTTCGGGGCCGTCGTCCCAGAGGTCGCACTTGCCGAGTTCCCATCGCGGTCCGTCCGTCGGCATCCAGAAGAGCGCGCCCATGTCGCCGTTGCCCAGAGGCAGGCCGTCGCTGCCGATCAGAGCCGGAGTCTCGTAGACCACGTCGTGCTGGCTGAGATATGCCTCGTGATCAACCTTGACGAATCCGCCGCCCAAGAGCGTAACCCGACCATCCGCGCACATCGCGCCCTCCCGGAGACACGTGCAATCCTTACGACACCGGCGAAACGCGCTCGCGCAGAGCGCGCCAAACCCCTTAAGAATCTGCGGAGCGCGGCCCCAGACGCAACCCTGCCCGCCGCACTCAGCCCTCGAAAGGATGTTGACGCGACATCTGCGCATCGTTATCCCTCATCTGAACCCGTTTGTTGCCTCGAAGCGGGCGTCTCCGAAGGAGTTCCTCATGCCGCAATGGGACTACCGCAGAACCTGGTATCACGGTTCGCCGCATCGTCTCACGACCCTCCGCACGGGCAGCACGATCACGCAGGATCGTCACCTTGCGACGGTCTTCTCGCACAAACCGACGGTCGTCTCGATTAGCGGCAGGGAAATCCGGCACAACGGCACGCAGCCGGGCTTTCTCTACCGAATTGCCGAGGAGATCGGCCCCCGCGATGCCCACCCTCACCCTCGCACCACGATGGAACCCGGACAGGAGTGGCTCACCGACCGGGAACTGCGGCTGGAACTCATCGGCCCGACGGAAGTCGTCGAAGCAGAGCTTTTGACGGAGGAAGAACTGAGGGAGTTGGAGCGGCGCGCCTCTCTTCGCAAGAGAAGGAGCGCGTAATGGCGGTGAGAGCGCAGGTCGAGCAGACGTTGCTCGCCAACCTGCCCGTCTTCCATGCTGCCGTGTTTTCCCTGCCGCTCTCGGGTGCGTTCACCAATCCTAACCGCATGTGCACCACCTGTGCATCGGCGCATGAGTTCCCCTACATTTCAGGACGATACCCTTTTCCACCGCCAAGGAGCGCAGTATGATACTCGGCATCGGGCACGTCGCGTACGGAGTGCGCGACCTGAACGCCAGCCTGCATTTCTACGTGGAGCAACTGGGCCTTGAGGAGGCGTTCCGGCTCTCCCGCGAGGACGGCAGCCTCTGGATCGTCTACCTGTACGCCGGGGAGGGCACGTTCGTCGAACTCTTCCCGGAGAAAGAGATCGCCGAAGCGAAAGGGACAAGCTACAAGCACCTCTGCCTGCGCGTGGACGAGATGAGCTTTACGCTCGACGACCTGCGTCGGCGCGGGCTGGAACCGCTCGGCCCGCCATCGGTGGGCAAAGACGGCAACACCCAGGCGTGGGTGCGCGACCCGGACGGCAACCCCGTCGAACTCATGCAGATCGCCCCGTCTTCGGCCCAGGGCAGGGCGGTTGCGGCTCGAAAGAAGGCCACGCGCTCCGCGAGAAGGTGATTGGCATGAAATGTGCGTTGGCACAAGGCATAGCCGACGCGGCGTGCTCTGGATTCTCTCAACGGAGGCGGCAATAGGCTCTCTGCTACGGGATTGTGATCATGTCATTGCGACTAACGGGGGTCCTCTCGGCGGCCCTTGTGCTATCAGTACGGATAGCAGGCGCGGGGGAACGACTCCGCGTCGTCGTCAACGATCTTGACGCCAACGGGGTGAGCGCGCAGGTTGCGAGGGTGGTGTCCGATCACCTGCGGGTCAAGCTCATCGAAACCCGCCGCTTCGTCATCCCCGAACGGGAGAAGATGGAAGCGGTCCTTGCGGAACAGTCGGTAGGGCTGACCCTTGGGCAGTGCTTCAGCCAGGAGTGCGCCATCGAGCTAGGGCGGCTCTTGCAGGCCAACAAGATGGTGGTCGGCACGGTCTCCCTGCTCAACCAGACCTACAGCATCAGCATCCGGTTCCTCGATCTGGAGACGGGAGCCGCCGAGTTCTCCGCCGAAGAGAAGTGCCAGAATATGGACGATCTGTTCCTCGCCGCCGAACGGCTCGCGGCGCGGATCGTCGCGTACATCCCCCCACGCGGGCGCGTGACGGCGGTGAGCGGAGATCATATCATCATTGATCTCGGCTCGCAGGACGGCGTATCAGTCGGCATGGATTTCCGCATCCTGCGCAAGGTGGAGCGGGTGCCGGGGTACCCTGAAGAAGAGCAGATCGCCGTTGCGCGGGCCACCTCGGTGCAGCCCGCCTGGTCGCGCATCGAAATCCCCCGGACCTCCAGCACCCTCATGCGTGCGCCGGTCGTGCAGGAGAACGACATCGTCGTTGGGCCGCAGTCGGTGGCGGTGAACGAGCTTCCCCAGTATGCTTTCCTCATGGTCTATTCCCGGCCCGTCGGAGCGGAAGTCTATGTGGATAACCTCTTTCAGGGCCGGACGAAGGAAAACGGTCTCGAAGTGCGTCTTGCCGCCGGGAGGCATGCCGTCCGCGTGAGCGCTCCGGCCCACAAGACCGACGAGCGGACGGTCGAACTGAGGCCAAACCAAAGGATGCCTTACAACGCCACGCTCGACCCGCAACTGCGCCGTCCTCCCTTCAGTTTGCAGATTTCCTCGTTCAGCTACGTCCGCCAGCGTCCGGGGAACGAGGCGTTCCGGCAGCAACTCGATGGCGAGGCGCTTCAGGGAGTGCAGACCGGGTACGGGCGCATCTACCGAAATTTCATGACGGAGATCGGTGGGAGCTGGACCTTCGCCAACATGGCTCCGGAGAAGGGCTACGGCCTCAACGAAGTGCACCGGCTGACCCTTCACGGCCATCTGGGGTTCGCCGTGCCGCTCGGCTTTGTCATTCCCTACGGCGGAGCGGGGTACGAATTCGGGCAGTTCATGTTCAATTCGGGCAATGTGCTCGCCGGTCAGGAAAACCTCGGCGCGTCCGGGAAGATCGGCCACGATGGGTGGTACTGGACTGCCGGGGTGTTCGTGGGCCGGTGGCTACAGGTGAGCTACCGCCGCACCTGGGGAAGGCCCGAAACCGACCTGGGAATGTGGTCGGTCGGCCTCAATTTGTCGGGGTTCTGACATGATGAGGATCACTACCGTGCGGGGGCGAATGCGGGGCGCGGCGTATGCGCTCGTCGCGTCCTGCGCGCTCCTTGTCGGGTGCAGCAACAACCGTGGAGGCGATCTGCTCGCCCCGTTGATGTTCACCGCCGCCGAGAACGACAGCACCGGGCACTACGGAGAGCCGAACGGCACTATCGCGCAGGCCATGGACGTGCCCACGAACAACACGCCCATCAAGCAGACCCTTTACCTCCTTTCCGACGTGGATTACTTCCGCTTCCTCGCCGCCGAAGGCGCGCCCTACATCATCCGGACGGAAGAAATCGAACCGGGAGTGCGGACGCGCCTTGAGATTCGAGACGACCACGATCAGGAGTTGGCGAGGGATGTCGGTGGGTCGCCGGAGGAGGGAGCGTCGGAGATCCGGTGGACAGCCCCTGCCGCCGGGTACTACTACGTCCGCGTGAGCGCCGCCGACGGCAACGTCGGTTACTACAGCCTGCGGATCAGCGTCGGCGCGGACGGCTTCGAGCCGGATAACTCCCTTGCGCAGGCTCACGAGGTCCCCGTCAACGGCGTCGGCCAGAGGCACACGCTCCACGACCGCACGGACGAGGACTTCGTCGCGTTTGCCGCGTGGGCCGATTTCACCTATCATATCGCCCTAGAGGTTGCCGGTTCGGCTGCGGGAATCAGGGTCTCCGCGGTTGACGCCATCGGGAACGTGCTCGCATCCAACGACACCACGCCGTACCGATCATTCTCGGTGCGGGTTCCGACCGACGGGTTCTACTACATTCGCATCACGCCCCGCGACGACAGCGCGCTGGGGACATACCACGTCGCGGTGACTCCGGGCGACGACCCGTGGGAGCCGGACAGCACCATTGCTCAGGCGAAACCGATCGTGTTGAGCAGGCCGCAGCGGCATAGCTTCTCCAGCAAAGACGATCAGGACTACATCAAATTTGAGGTGCGGATAGGCTCTATCTATACCATCAGAACTGATAGCCTCTCGAACGGGGTTGATACGCAGATCGAACTGAACAGCTCGTACGGGATGGCCATTGTCTCCGACGACAACAGCGGCGGAGACAGGACTTCCAGGATGCTCTGGCAAGCTCCGACGTCAGGGATGTTCTACGTGCGCATTCGCAGCACGGCCACTGGCCTGCCGGGCACGTACGTTGTATGGGTGCATGGGTCACTCGCGACCCCGACCGAGACGTACGTCGTGCCGTCAGGCTCCGAATGAGATGGCATAAGGTTTGCAATCTCGCTCTGTGGAGAACAGGTAAGTAGTGCTTAATGAAGAGGATGGTTCACATGCATCACAGGATGTATCGCTCAGGAGGTGCCGCGATGCGGCGTGCAATTCTTCCCATGGTCCTCGCCGGGGCCGCTTTGATGGTAGCGGCGTGCGGTTCGAAACCCCCCGAAATCGGTCAGCAGTTCGTCGTCGAACGTGTGCCGGACGAGCGTCCGCGCTGGATATCCCGCCCGCCGGGCGACCGGGATAACAAGCTCTTCTTCGTCGGATTCAAGACCCACGCCTCGAGCCTGGAAAACGGCAACACCGACGCCCGTCAGAACGCCGTGCAGAAGATCGTCGAGTACATCGGCGGCACGGGCATGGTGGATTACACCAAGGCGCGTGTGGAAGCGGGCATCACCGACGAAGGACAGGCGGGCAACTACGTCGAAGATGGGTATCGCTTCCTGGCGGAGTCCATCGCCCAGGGCGTGCGCGAAGACGAGACGTATTACGAGCGCATGAAGGAGTGGCGGCCCGACGGCTGGCATCACTTCTACAACTACTACGTGCTCATCAGCATCCCGAAGGACGTGCTTGAGCGTTCGACCCGTATGGCGTTCGAGTGTCAGG
>Ga0172365_10003026_pt1 | contig 12539 bp, 8 predicted proteins | sample LakKivSesite48cm_FD_114535 | JGI IMG/M metagenome (GOLD analysis project Ga0172365, IMG submission 114535) | Sediment microbial communities from Lake Kivu, Rwanda - Sediment site 48cm | ecosystem: Environmental > Aquatic > Freshwater > Lake > Sediment | place: Rwanda: Western Province, Lake Kivu...
ACCTCTACCTGAAGAGACTACTATCTCTGAAAGGACAAACACTGTGTTAACTGGAACAATGGTCTCATATGGACGTGGCAAAGCCTTAGTCACATCAACAGGAATGAATACAGAATTTGGCAAAATCGCGAAAATGGTTCAAACAACCGAAGAAGAAGAAACTCCACTTGAAAAAAGAATGGCCAATGTTGGAAAATGGCTGGGAATACTCTCCATAGGCGTGTGTCTCGGAGTCGCAGTTCTAGGCATATTCAAGCAACATGGCATTCTCGAAATGATCATGTGGGGAATCAGTCTCGCCGTAGCCGCTGTGCCCGAAGCCCTACCCGCCGTCGTCACAGGTGCCCTTGCCATAGGCATGTACCGAATGGCTAAAGAGAAATCCATAGTAAGAAGATTACCCGCTGTCGAAACGTTAGGATGTACAAGCGTCATATGTTCTGACAAAACAGGAACAATGACAAAGGGAGAAATGACCGTACAACGAATATACGTTCATGACAGAACAATAAAAGTCACAGGCGTAGGCTATGAACCGAAAGGAGAATTCTTATCTGAAGAAAAAATCTTGGATCTAACACATGACGAAAGCCTTCAAACGCTACTCAACATAGCAGCATTATGCAATGATTCAAGATTGGAAAAGACCGAAGGAAAATGGACCGTAAAGGGCGACTCAACAGAAGGAGCCTTAGTAGTAACAGCGGCAAAAGCCAACATCTGGAAAGAGGAGCTAGAAAAGAAGCAGCCACGTGTCGGGGAAATACCGTTCTCTTCAGAAAGAAAACGCATGACAACAATCCATGAAATACAAGGCAAAACCAAGCATGCCTACATGAAAGGCGCTCCAGAAGTGATTCTGGAATATTGCAACAAGATCCACATAGATGGAAAAGTCCGCAAACTAACTGGCGAAGACCGCGTCAAAATCCTGAAAATAACAGAAGCCATGGCAATTCAAGCGTTGAGAAACTTGGGACTCGCATACAAGGAGCTGTCAGAATCAACAAGCCAATTCGACGAGACAATTGAGAGAGACTTTGTCTTCGTCGGCGTAATGGGAATGATCGACCCTCCGCGAGAAGAAGTGAAAGACTCCATCTATTCCTGCATGAAAGCGGGCATAAAAGTTGTCATGATAACAGGCGACCATAAACTAACGGCAATAGCAGTGGCTAAAGCTCTAAACCTCATAGATGAAAACAGCACTGAAGGAAAAGTTCTCACAGGTGAAGAACTGGACAAAATCAGTGATGAGAGATTACTCGAAATTGCAGAGAACGTCGTAATCTATGCGAGAGTCTCACCGGAACACAAAATGAGAATCGTCAAAGCCTGGAAATCAAAAGGACACGTAGTCGCAATGACAGGCGACGGAGTGAACGACGCTCCAGCCCTCAAAATCGCAGATATAGGTGTCGCCATGGGAATCACTGGAACTGAAGTGTCAAAAGAAGCTTCAGACATGGTTCTTGCAGACGATAACTTTGCCACAATCGTAAAAGCAGTCAGACAAGGCAGAGAAATCTACGACAACATAAAGAAGTACCTGACGTATCTACTGCAATGCAACATTATGGAGATCCTAGTGCTCAGTATTGCGATGCTCATTAGCCCCGAACCGAAATCCGCCGTGGCACTCACAACAATTCAAATCCTATGGGTTAACCTTACGACAGACGGCTTGCCAGCAATCGCACTAGGTGTAGATCCAGGCGATCCTGATTTGATGGAGAGAAAACCGAGAAATCCCAAAGAAAGCGTTTTCTCACGCGACGTCAAAACCTACCTTGTGATAACTCCAATAATAACCACCGCTCTGCTTCTAACAGGATACTTCTATTACCAACCCTGGTTGGGCGGCCATAATCTGACAGAAGCACGAACACAGCTATTTACTGCTGTAGTTCTAATTGAACTAGCCGTCGCGATAAGTTGCCGCTCCTTAAAATATCCAATCTTCAAAGTTGGTGTTTTCAAAAACAAATTCCTATGGGTAGCAGTGCTTTCCTCATTTGCATTGCAATTGATTGTATTGTACATACCACCGCTGCATGGACTATTTGATGTAACCTATCCAGAACTGATAGATTGGATGACGGCGCTGGCATTCATGGCAATAACATTCGGAGTGCTGGAAATAGGGAAATTCGTGACTACTAGAAGAAGGAAGTAGGAGAACAGCACAAATCAACAAGCCACCTCCGTCTCATATCCTCCCAACGACATTGAGCAATCAAATTGAAGCGCATTCCGCTAATGCTACACCTGAAGAGGCGACTACGCTATGATGTGGGCCCATACTATCGTGAAGACAAAAGTGCAAACAACAGATGTGGAGTCGGCAGATGAAATACGGAAGCTAGCAAGCAAGTCAAAGTGGCTTTGGATAGACTGTCTCGAGCCTGATGAAAAAGAACTGGAAACTATAGCAGAGTTAGCCAAAGAAAAAATGATAGTAAATTTGATCAAAAAGGCTCAAATCTCGTCGCAATACGAAAGAAGCAACGAACACAACCTGATTCCTGTTTTACTAGTCAATTTTAAGGAGAAGCTTGAGATCCATAATATCTACGTTATCACACATGAAAAAATCTTCATAACTGTTAGAAACGGAAACTCCTCCAAATCAACAAACAACACACTTAGAACCCTACAAAACTGTATAAAAGAAATCAACAATGAAGCTATCCCCTCTTTCGTGATAAGTAGACTATTTCACGAAGCAACAAATGAGAACCTAGAGACAATAATGGCGTTAAGAGAATATATTGATGCCTTAGAAGAGAAAGCTCTCGATAAGCCAGCGGACAAAAAACTCAGCAAGGACGTTTTCAGGTTAAAACGAGAAGTTTCTACACTCGAAAGAGTATTCTGGGTTCAGAAAGAGACTATGCTTGCCATAAACGAAGGCATTGTTCCACCTATTCAAACATCTGAAAGAGACAGGCTGAGTCTCAATCATGCAATCAGCAACATCTCTCGGGAACTTTCACTCATCAACTCTCACAAGAACACATTAGACGGCATCCTCAGGTTACAAGATTTGGGCATGATACACAGAGTTGAAAGGATACTAATCTACCTTACAATGGTAACGATAATTATGAATGCTGTTCTCATTCTGTGGGAAACCGGAATACTGCAATTCTGGTAAACTCAGATCTACATGCGCCGCAATATAGACAAGCATTAAACAGTTGACAAGGTACCGCAGACAAAGCAAAGTGTGCCGCAGAAGAGTCTATATCTAATGCAACGTGAAGAGAGGCTTTCATAATCCAGATTGATGTGAACAGAAGACATCGTGGGAATATCTAATGAAAGAATATTCAACAGATGGATCATTGTTGTTACGACCATCATAATCCAGACGTGTCTAGGCACAGTTTACGCCTTCAACGTATTGCCATCTCCGCTGAAGAAGGAGTTCAGTTGGAGTGACGTCGAAGCGATTAGCATTATGATTGCCTTGCTAGTCTTCGCCCTATCGATGATACCTGCAGGTAGGCTTCAGGACAAGAAAGGATCTAGACTGGTTGCCGCTATCGGAGGAGTGCTTCCAGGGTTGGGCATGATCTCGTCAAGCTACACAAGCTCCCTACCATGGCTCTATAAGTTATGGAGCGATTGGAGGGTTAGGCATAGGCCTCGGATACGTGACACAGATTTCCACGTGCATGAAATGTCTTTCAGACAAGAAATCGGCAAATGCGTCGCAAGCAGAAGACGGAAAGCCATGACCTAGTAAGACTTAAATTTAGGACTATATGAAAAGAGCGTCAAACAACGAAAAGAAGGATTGAAAACGAATGAATGAGAAAACAGCGAATCCAGCACCACTTGGGTTACTGGGTTTCGGAATGACAACGGTACTGTTGAACTTCGTCCACAACGCTCAATTGGGCCCAATAGACGCCATGATCCTCGGCATGGGCATATTCTACGGTGGTTTGGCCCAAGTTATCGCGGGCATAATGGAATACAAGAAGGGAAACACGTTTGGAACAACGGCATTCACGTCATACGGGCTGTTTTGGCTGTCTTTCGTAGCTTTGAACTGGTTAGGAGTGGGAAGCAGTGCTGAGCTTGGAATCTGGCCTTTCTTCGGAGGCACCACACCTTGGGTCGTGTCCAACGAGGCGTTTATGGCCTATTTCTTCATGTGGGGATTGTTTACACTGATGATGTTCTTTGGAACTTTGAAAAAGAACCGTGCGCTTCAATTCGTGTTCATGAGCCTCACTATACTGTTCTTCCTACTTGCCATCAAGTCGGCACTCCTTGCCTACACTTCAACCACGGCCGCAGACTTGGGATTTTTCACGCGGATAATCGGATTCGATGGCATAGTTTGCGGATTAAGTGCTTTCTACTTGGCCATCGCAGAAGTTCTAAACGAGACCCACGGAAGAACTGTGCTACCGATCTGTCCAACAGGATAATAAACGCTTTCATCTTTTTTCTATTTTCATTAAAAACGTTTATATTTCCGAAAGAAGGTTTCTCCACAAAATTCAAAGAAGGTTAAAGGATGTCAGAAGCTAGTTTACCGTTCAATGACAGGATTTTGCCCGGAAAGAAGCTGAAGGAAGAATGGGAGAAATCACTAAAGAATCCACAAGAGTTCTGGGCTGAGAAGGCAAAGGCTATCGACTGGTTCCGAACATGGGATAAAGTTCTAGATGACTCGAACCCGCCTTTTTACAAGTGGTTCAAAGGCGGCCTACTGAACATAACCTACAACGCGCTGGACAGACACCTGAATACTCCGAAGAAGAACAAACTGGCGTACATCTGGGAAGGAGAACTCGGCGAGGTCCGCACTTACACTTACTATCAACTTTTCAGAGAAGTGAACAAGCTCGCCAAAGTCTTCAAAAACTTTGGACTCAAGAAAGGAGACAGAGTAGCACTATACTTGCCGATGGTTCCAGAGCTACCGATCACATTGCTCGCGACGGTAAGAGTCGGCGGAGTCCACTGTGTGGTGTTTTCAGGCTTCAGCGCAGAAGCACTCGCAGACAGAATAAACGATTGCCAAGCAAAAATCCTCATAACAGCCGACGGAGCCTACAGACGCGGAAAGACAGTCACGTTGAAGGACACGGCGGATCGGGCACTGAACAACACGCCAACCGTGGAAAAAGTCATAGTTGTGAAGAGAACAGGCCAACAGGTTCCCATGAAGGAAGGACGCGACTTTTACTATCATGATGCGATTGGCAAAGTTGAAGCTAACGCTTACGTTCCGCCAGAACCGATGGAATCAAACGACCCGCTCTTCATACTCTACACTTCAGGAACCACAGGCAAACCGAAAGGAGTGCAACACGGCATAGGCGGCTACCTAGTATGGGGATACTGGACCCTCAAATGGGGCTTCAACCCGAACGAAGAAGACATTTGGTGGTGCACAGCAGACATCGGCTGGATCACAGGTCACACCTACAACGTCTACGCTCCACTGGCCCTCGGAGTAACATCATTCATCTTCGAAGGCACACCAGATTACCCAGCCCAAGATAGGTGGTGGGAACTGATCGAGAAACACGGCGTCACGATACTGTACACGACGCCCACGGCAATCAGAATGTTCATGAAGTTCGGCGAACAATGGGTAGCTAAGCATGACCTCAGCACTCTGAGGATTCTGGGCACAGTGGGAGAGCCGATCAACCCTGAGGCGTGGAAATGGTACTACCGCGTCATCGGAAAAGACAAACTCCCGATAATAGACACTTGGTGGCAGACAGAAACAGGAGGCTTTATGATCGCGCCACTGTCAGGACTGGAACTCGTGTCACTAAAACCGGGTTCAGCAACCAATCCACTGCCAAGTGTGCATGCAGAAGTCTGGAACGAGAAAGGCCAACCAACGCCAGCAGGCACAAAAGGCTTCCTAGTAATCAAAACGCCGTGGCCGGGAATGCTTGAAACGCTGTGGAAAGATCCGGATAGGTACAAGCAAACGTACTTCGGAAGATGGCCAAACATCTACTATACTGGCGACTACGCTGTCCAAGATCCAGACGGATACTTCTGGCTGCTGGGAAGAGCAGACGAAGTCTTGAAAGTGGCTGGACATAGGATAGGCACGGTTGAGCTTGAGAGCGCGCTTGTTTCGCATCCGTCAGTCTCAGAAGCTGCAGTCATGGGCAAAGAGGACGCGGTGAAAGGCGAAGTGCCCGTTGCCTTCGTGACCCTTAGAAGCGGTTTCTCGCCATCGGAGGAATTGCGAGCGGAGCTTGTGAAGCACATCAGAAACACTATCGGCCCGATAGCCACTCCGGACGCAATAGTTATAGTGAACAAACTGCCGAAGACAAGGAGTGGAAAGATCATGCGAAGACTACTCAAAGCCGTTCTAGTCGGTGCAGCCCTGGGCGACGTTTCAACACTCGAAGACGAAGCCTCAGTCGAAGACATCAAGACAACCTACGAAGACATGAAAAGGCAACTAGAGAAGAAGTAGACTCATTCTTCTTTTTTGTCTGTTTTTAGCAAGCTTGAGCCTTATAGACCCGGTTATCATCAGGCAGAGTAGGGTGGTTGATGTGAAATACCACGTGAGACGCAGAGATAAAGAGATAACAGATATTGAAGCAATGAAGAAAGTGCTGAAAACCACGAAGTACGTGACACTGGCACTTTCCATGAACGACGAGCCTTATCTTGTTACGCTCAGCCACGGTTACGATGAACGTCACAACTGTATCTACTTCCACTGTGCCAAGGAAGGCAAGAAAATAGACTATATCAGAGCAAACAACAAGGTTTGGGGACAAGCATTCATTGACCACGGCTACGCAGAAGGCAAATGCAATCATATCTACACTTCAGTACACTTCTCAGGCAGAATAACCTTGATTGACGACCTAGAGGAGAAGCGAAAGGCAATGGAGTGTATGATGAGACAGCTTGAGAAAGACCCTGAGCCGACGATCGCGAGGCTGAAGCCCGAGAGGTTGGGAAGCACTGCGATGGGCAGAGTGGATATAGATTACATGAGCGGCAAGAAACCTGAGGAAACAGCTAGCCAAACCTGAAGCTCTACAGCAGCCCACTTGTTGCCTTCTTTGACTATTGCCCTATGGGTAGAACCTTCTTATTGTTCTCGGGAACGGTATAGAGTCTATTATATTTTCTAGGTCAAGCATCCACGTCAACAGTCTTTCCACACCCATGCCGAAACCCGCGTGGGGAACAGTGCCATACCGTCTCAAGTCCAAATACCAATCATAATCCTTCTCGTCCATGCCCATGTCCCTGATCCTTTTGATCAGTGTTTCCTTATCGTCTTCTCTTGCACCCCCTGTTGAAATTTCGCCTATTCTTGGAACCAGCATATCAGTTGACATAGCAATCTCGGGCTTGTCCCTGTAAGTCTTGCAGTAAAAAGCTTTGATGGCCGTGGGATAGTCAAAAATGAAAAAAGGCTTGCCGAACTCGTCAGCCAAAGCCTTCTCATCATCATACCCCAAATCATCACCCCATTTTACCTTGGAACCCTTCGACTTAAGCCTCTCAATCGCTTCACTGTACGTTATCCTCGGAAACGGTGCCTTAACCGAAGCTACTTTGGAAAGGTCCGCGCCTAGCTCAGCAAACTCTGCTTTGCACTCTTCTACTATTCTTCTGCAGACGTACGCCACGAGTTCCTCTTCAAACTTCATGAGGTCACGCATGTCAGCAAAAGGCCACTCTGCCTCCATATGCCAGTACTCAGTCAAATGTCTGATCGTTCGGCTCTTCTCGGCACGGAAAGACGGCGCGATACAGTAGACCTTCTCCAGCGAGTAGATCAGAATCTCGAGGTAGAGTTGAGAACTCTGCGTCAAGTAGAGGTTCTGGTCAAAATATTTTAGACCAAACAGTGTTGAACCGCCTTCCACTGCTGCAGAGATGAACATGGGCGGAGAAACCTCAACGAAAACTTGGCTCTTAAAGAACTCGCGTGCGAACTCCAGCACTTTGCCGCGTACCTTCATGACTTGGTTCATTTTGCGGCTCCGAAGCCACAAGTGTCGGATATCGCGCAGAAATTCCTCACTCTGATCCTTACTTATCGGGAAGACCTCGGCCAGACCTATGATTGAAACCTTTTCAACGGAGATTTCGTAGCCGCCAGGAGCCCGTTTATCCTGCTTTACGGTGCCTTCGAGCAATAATGATGACTCGATAGTTAGTTTTTCAGCGTCCTGCCACGCTGGGTTGTCAGCTTTGACGGTGCATTGGATAACACCTGTCGAGTCGCGCAACAGAAGGAATATTGTCTGCTTACTCTCTCTCTTGCGGTAAACCCAGCCTCGAATGGCAACTTTCTCGTTCTCATGCTTTCCTTGCAGGAGTTCTACTATAGGCACAGGAGACATGAACATCAACCTTTGCTGTATTCATTCTCAGAACTAAATGGTCACGTAGTTTTTAAGCTTTAGATTTCTTTGGATTTTGACTCGAACACTCTTAATGAAACGAACAAGGCTAAGGGTAGGGCACCTACAGCCAGCATGACGAAGGGCAAGGGCTTCCACACATAAGAATAGAGCAACCCCACTAGTATCTGAGTGATGGCTTGGCTTAGGTAGATGAAAAACTGACTACACCCAACAACCTTGCCCCTGAGTTCCCTGGGCGTTAAGTCGCCGAGAAGTGAGTGGTAACTGCTTGAAGTCAAGACCTGACCGAGACCGAAAAAAAAGAAGGCTAGCAGAAGCTTATAGAAATCTGCAAAGATGAAGACGGCCATTGCGGGAACATAGCACAGATACCCCAGAATAAGAAATCGCTTGCGCCCAGCCTTGTCCATTCTGAGCCCAGCGGCAATCGCTGGGATTGCAGCGCTCAAGGACATGAAAGCCATCACGAAAGCCCACTGAAACTTCTCGATTCCAAGAACTTCTAGGACATAGACGACAAAATAGGTGTTGCAGCCTGCGATTAGACTGCTGATGACCGCGTTCGATATGAATAGGTGGAAGACTGCTCTTGGGATCTTGCTCCAGACATGGAGGCTTTCTCGCACTGACCGCGGGTATTCCTTTATGGCACCTATTAGATTTGGGCGCGAATCAGCTTCAGCCGTAGACAATGTTTCCTTCAGTCTGGCTCTTAATACTGCCGCTGCAAAGTAAGCAACCGTGACTATTGCGTAGGCTATTCTCATGCCCATGTCGAAATTGAAAACGAGTATCAAGTAACCGGCTATGATCGAGGCAGGCAACCCGACGAGATTCGTCAGTACTGCTTGAAAAGTTAGACCTGCGCCACGGTTTTCAGGAGATATGGAATCTAGCATTATAGCAAACAACGCGGGTTGATAGAGCAGACAGAAATTCTGAATCATCGTTCCCACAACTATGAACTGCCATGAAGGAGCGAGAACGAAGAAGATCGAGGAAAACGCCACGCCAAAGGTCATCGTGTAGACGAGCCATCTCCTTCCGTGTTTGTCTGCCAGATAGCCTCCTGGGAACTGCACGAGTGCAAGGGCGAGCGATCCAGCGAAGCCTATCACGCTGAGAAGGAAGTCATTCGCGCCTAAGATGTCTTTGAAATATTTGCCTGCGTAAGTGTTCGGGATAGGCGCCGCGAAGAACATGAATACCCAAGTCAGAGTCAGGAGTAAAAAGTTGCCTCTAATGAATGCGTACCGGCCTTTGAAGCGTGAGAACAGTTTCATCGTTCAGATGTCACTGAAAACGTGGATATAAGCAGAAAGTCGTGAGAACCGCGGACAGCCCATAATTCTTAAATCCCCCGTTCATGTGGGTGTAACGCAAGCAGTGTCGGAAACATTGGAAGGCAAGTACAAGCTGAAATCGCTCAAACTTTCAACGATCGCGATATCGAGCGTCGTGTTGGTTGAAGTGATCTTGGGTCTTCTGGCCGGCAGCTTGGCTGTCGTGAGCGACGGTTTACACGCCTTGTTTGATGCTCTTACTACGCTCATGCTTTTCATCGTGACTCGCGAATCACTCAAGCCTCCCGACGAGGAGCACATGTATGGTCATGAGAAGTTTGAGCCAATAGGCGGGTTAGTAGGCGGAATCGCCCTCATAGGAGTAGCGTTGCTGATATTGTACGAAGCTATTTCGAAAATAGTGCATAATCAAGCCATCAACACAGAAATGGAGTACGTGGGCTTCGTAGCTATTGGCTTTACGTTCTGCATAGATTTCTTCAGGGTAGGCATATTCAGTAGAGCAAGGGCGAGTGAAAGCTCAACGATGAAGGCTGGGCTTTACCATGCCGTTGCGGATTTGAGTTCAACTGTCATCGCGTTAATTGGATTTGGACTGGCAACTCTAGGGATTAGCGTTGGAGACGCCTTGGCATCCGTTGTTTTGAGCGTTATTCTGTCTTTTCTGAGTGCTAGATTGGTTTGGAGTAGCGGAATGGAGTTAAGCGACAGAATACCGAAGGAAGTGGCTGACAAAGTCAGGAAAGAAATTCTCGGAATCAGTGGAGTCTGCAAGTGCGAAGACTTGAAGATCAGGAAAACGGGTAACAAAGCTTTCGTCCGGGCCACGCTACAGGTTCCAGATTATTTGGGCCTTGAAGAAGCACATGAGTTGACTTCAGAGATAGAGGCAAACATAAAGAAGGCTTTGGGGAATGCAGATGTCACGATACACACTGAGCCTTATGAAACGGAAATGCCGACGGAAAAACTTGTGGAGAAGCTTGCCACAGAAGTTGACGGCGTAAAAGAGGCTCATGAGATTAACACTGCTTACACTGACGGCAAATTGTACATAACGTTACATGTTTACGTAGACCCGAAGCTGTCGGTTGAAGAATCACACGAAATAACTGAAAGGATTGAGAATAGGATACGGACAAGAATAACGAACCTTGAGAACGTAGCGGTTCACGTGGAGCCTTTCAGTTCTAAGAAGCGTAGAGGCTCAATGGTAGATAAAAACGAAATAGCAAAAGTTGTCTACGACATGCTAGAAAATCGTCAACGCACGTTCCACGTCAAGAGAATAATGACTTATGTTGTCGGCAAGAAACGCTACGTTAACATCGACTGCTGCTTCACACATGAAATCTCTGTTGAAGAGGCACACAACATCGCTTCGCTGATCGAAGAGCAGATCAGACAGCATTTTCTGGAGACAATGGTGACGGTGCACATTGAGCCAAGCTAGAATTGCCCTAAGAAAGTGAAGCAAACAAAAAAGGGAGATAGATTAGTCAGCCGATCTCGATTGCTTTCAGGAATGTCAAGTCATTCACACTGTTGAGTTGCACTTCAGCTTGAGATATTGTATACAATACTTCTTCTATGTACAGCGACCTTTGCACGTAGTGGTTGTAGTCCCATCCGCCTGTTTGAGTCCCTTGTTGAATTATGCTGCCCCTCAAAACTAGGCCGTCTTCTAGAGTTATGTTGAACACCATCAGTGGTTGTGTGCTGGAAGAGTTGAAACCATAGTAGGTCAGTGTAACTGGAAGCGCGAGCAGGTTTTTGGAGTGGTCGAAGAGAAACGCTTTGTGCTCACTTAAGACTGGAGTGTCAGACCAGTCAGCTTCAAATCTGTATTCGCTCATGTTTTTCGGGGCACTCACGTCACTGACATCGAACAATGACACCCTCACGTTATTTGATCCATCCCTACCTACTCCGATCACATGGTTACTATCGTACGGGTGAAGATACCGCGTGAATCCAGGTATCTTCAAATACCCCAATATGGTGGGGGCGGTCACGTTCTCTGTATCTATTACAAAGAAGGGGTCCCTTCTAACAACTGATGTCGAAAGATAGCACCGATTTTCAATGAATCTGGCTGAATCCAAGATCTCTCCGACCTCAATGTTTCGCAATTGACCAACAATAGTGAGATTCATGTCCAGAACGAACACGTTGCTGCTAGGAGTGGAGCCGGACCATGTTTGTGTGGCTATTCTGAAATGATTTTCATGTTCATCCATCGAGAACTGGTTGAGTTCGTGCCCGTTTACTTGACCGCTAGCTTCGCAGGTCATGTTGTTGGCTTGTATTTGTACGCGGTAGATCGTGGTGTTGCCATTGTAGTCTGGGTACGTCACGTACATGTTGTTCGTTGACACATACATGCTGCTGGTGCTACCGAGCATGATCGTCAGGTATGTCGGTGCTTCCGTCATGTTCTTTATGTTCATCGCAACAAAAGTCGTGAACTGCTGGTAGGTGTCAGAGTGGTTCGTGTAGTGGATTTCAGTAGGCACAATTTCCTTAATTGCCCAGTCCCCAGAGTATATTTTTGGTAGAACAACAGTGTCATAGACGATATAGGCTGGTTGGCTCACGACAAAGTAGAGGTAGTCTTCCATCATCCTAGAATTGAAGTAGCTACCGCTAAGCATCAAATCGTGAAGAAGTATAGGATGTCCTCTGTCTTGGATATCGTAGACGTGAATGAACGTTTTGATATCGACATCGTAATATCCAAGGTAACTTTTCGTGGTTGGGATAACGTATTTGGAGCCCAAAACAGCCAGTCTGTCGCCGTTCACGAACATCCCCACAGGGTACAATTCACCGAAGT
>Ga0172365_10003027_pt1 | contig 12538 bp, 17 predicted proteins | sample LakKivSesite48cm_FD_114535 | JGI IMG/M metagenome (GOLD analysis project Ga0172365, IMG submission 114535) | Sediment microbial communities from Lake Kivu, Rwanda - Sediment site 48cm | ecosystem: Environmental > Aquatic > Freshwater > Lake > Sediment | place: Rwanda: Western Province, Lake...
AATTGGCTCATGACCAGAAAGTGTGGTAAAATAGTTGACAGGCATCCGTTAGATCCATATAATATGGATATTTTTAAGAAAAAGGATCTAAAAGATGCCCAAAGATTATATTCAAATCTCCTTGGGTTTGCAAGAGTTTTCAGCAAGCGTTAACACACATTGTTACCAGTTTAAAAAAGATGTTAAGAAGTTACTTGAAATAATAGGCCTCCCTGGTTATATTAAAGCGCTAGTAAAGCTCTCCAGAACCAAGGAGACCCTATGGTTTTAGATGAATCAACTATTGGGTGATTTAAATGCTGAAATTACCTGTATCCACAAAGGCCGTAAGGAAGAGAATGGTTATGTTGAGCGCAGTCACAGAACCGACGACGAAGAATTTTATATTCCCTATGGCCTCGAAATTAAAGACACCAACGCCCTGTTTTTAATGGCCTATAGCAATCTTAGATATTACAACACAAAAAGAGGACATGCTGGCGATAACCTTGACGGCAAGATCCCAATTGAATATGCTAAAGAGATTATGCCTAAGCTCAGTTCTAATATCGCGCTCCGCCCACCAGCAATTTTTGATAATCTCAGTTGCAGTTCTTATTGGAAAAGTGGTAAGGATGTGTGTGAACATTACAAAAAGTGGAGAGGACTCAGGCAACCAGCTGATTGACTTAACATATTTTTTATATAGAATTGTAAAAAGGAGAAAAATATGGGCACTATAGGCACGATGAATGAAATAAAGCTGAAAAAAATCATCAAAGAAGCCGTGCAAGATGCATTAGCTGAAGAAATAGTTAAACTAAGATTGGTTCTTGCTCCCTACATCAGCGAAGAAGAACAGGCCGAGATTGAACGGCTATACAAGTCTCCTGAGCGCAAGTTCGTCAGAGAATTTCGTTTAAAATAGTAATAGATGCCCTGGAAAATCAATATCAGCAAATCAGCTGATAAATTTCTCAAAAAAGAAAAATTCAATGACGAGCAACTTATCATCCTTCTGAAGAGGTTTTTAGCTAATCTCCAAGGTTCTGAGGAGCATGTGAATGTAAGAAAAATGAAAGGTAGATGGTTGGGTTATCATCGTATAAAAATCGGCAAAATAAGGATAATTGTAAAAGTTGACTTTGGAGAGCGTCTAATCTATGTAGACAGAATTGACTTTCGTGGTTCTGTTTACAAATAAATATTCTGTTGAAAAGAACTATCAGATGCTGATGGATATATATGAAAAGACAATTAAGTTGCACGATAAAAATCACAGAAGATAATTGTGCGATACCATCAACCCCATTCCAATTCCTATACCAATTTCTCGTTTTCTCGAGAAATTGAGAAAACCAAAAATTTCTAATACTATTCCAGTTTTGTGCTTGCCTCGTTAAATGGTGTATATTTAATCGGGGCAAAAGTGAGATATTGAAAAATGACATTTCAATCTAATGTTAAAGTGGGAAAACAATATGTCTTAAGGTAAAAAAATATATTCCACTCTTTCATAATAGTGAAATCTTTAGAATTTATCTAACTATAGTTAAATGAATTTGTTGAACCACCATTTTACCAAGGAACATATTCCACTTTTGCGAAATAGTGGAAAAGTCTTTTTCCATCCTACCAGTAGATTCCTGAAATATCTATACCTTGACATTCTGGTATTTTGTGTTATAATAAAAAATATAAGAAAGGAGGCACTGAATGAGTAGCACAGTTTTAGACAAATTAATTGACGATTTTAAGCAATTGACACTGGATGATAAAGAGTATGCGATTGAGGTCGTAAAAAAACAACTTATTGAGGCAAAACGAGAATTTATCGCTAAAAGAGCTAAAGAAGCAATGGCAAATTTGAAAAAAGGGCTGTTCAAAAAAGGAACGATAAAGCAATTATATAGGGATTTAGAGAGTGATTAAAGTTATCTGGGATCAAGGATTTAAGAGAATTTACCGCAAGAAAGTCAAAAATGATGAAGAACTTAAAAAAAGATTTTGGCATACGCTACAATTATTTGTAAAAGAACCTTTTAATCATCGTTTAAGGACCCATAAGTTAACTGGCAGGCTTGAAGGCCTTTGGGCATTTAGTGTGGCTTTTGACTGTCGTGTCATTTTTAAATTTCTGGATAAAAGTGAAGTTTTATTAATTGATATTGGAGGGCATGATGAGATTTATTGATGAGTTGCATAGCAATTTCATTGAGGAGAGATTTAAAGTAAAAAAGTATACATAGACTATCTCTCCCGCTTTCTCGAGAAACTGAGAACGTAATGTCTGACCACATCGATACAATATCCTCCAGGGCTTCTGCTATCAATTACTGGTGGTGCTACCATTTATGCAATTGAAAGAATGAATAGCGATGATTTTGTGGCTAAAGTCCGGTGTTTATGGGAACATCCTGAGGAATTTAAACGCATGGGCGAGAATGCAAGAAAAGAATATAAGGCAAAATATACGCCAGAAAAGAACTATCAGATGCTGATGGATATATACCAGAAGACCATAGAAATGCATAAAAAGCAGAAAAAATAATCTACTATGCTATTCCTTTGTGCCACACACAATGGCGAATTTTAGAAAAAATATGTCATTCCACTTTTTCGCAAAAGTGGAATAGTCTATTCGGCAATTATATTTTTTCCAAGCCAACACCGTATGAATGCAAGAATTGAATAACTGTGCTAAAATTCTTGTTCTTTAATCTACTTTAACGGCATTTCGGTTTTTCGCAAAAGTGGAATGATATACAAAACAAGGAGATGAAATGGATGTCAAATTAAGGGTATTTAAGGCTGTTGCAAATGAAAAACGCATAAAAATTTTACAGATGCTGCACAAAAATGGCCGAATGATGCTTCGGGATATTGCTGAAGAGCTTGATGTTCCTGAAGCCACCGCGTGTCGGAATTTAAAGATTTTAGAAAATGTCGGATTAGTCAAAAGCACAATAAACTCAGCCATCGCGGAATACTGGATTAACAATGACAAGAATCTGTCAATTAATCACCAAATTCTTAACATTATCTTATCTAAATAAATTTTTTACTTTTGCGAAAAAGTGAAATTCTCTAATACAGATATGAAATTATCTATAATCGGCTCTCGTGGGTTTTTGGTAGAATACGGTGGCTATGAGACTTTTGTTAAACGTTTGGTTTTAGAACTAAAAAATAAATATGAAATAATGGTCTACGGGATTGTCAATCACCGTAATTCTAACTTTGACAAACTCTATCCTGAAATAAAAAGGGTTTGGCTGCCAACGATTCAATTACGATTTCTTGAAAAGGTTGTATGCTCTTTCCTGTCTGTTATTCACTGTTGTTTGAGCAAGTCAGATATTGTGCTGTCCATAAGTGTCTCACCGGGTCTGCTTTTGTTTGTCCCACGCCTTAGTGGCAAAAAGGTTATTGTAAATCCTGACGGCCTTGAATGGCAAAGACCAAAATGGTCGTCATTCATAAAGTTCTGGCTCAGGTTATCAGAATGGCTTGCAGCGGCATCAAGCGATATTATTATTGCTGATTTCAGAGGTAATTGCAAAGTACATAAAGACAAAATATAAAAAAAGGGTCATTTTTATACCCTATGGTGCTGATAAAAGCACACCTTCAGATAATGATAGGGTGATTCTTTCAAAATATCAATTAAAACCGGATGCATATTTTCTTCAAGCTTGTCGGCTTGAACCGGAGAATAATGCCCAGCTGGTTATAGGTGAATACACCAATTATAAAGGAAACAAAGATTTGGTAATTGTAGGTGATACAAAACACAGTCTTCCTTATAAACAGTATCTTAAGAAAATTGCAAATGGACAAGTCAAATTTCTCGGTGGTATTTATAATGAGGACTTTAAGGTTATTTTACGTAATGCTTATTGTTATATCCAGGGACACGAGGCTGGAGGAACAAATCCAGTTTCATTAGAAGCAATGGCATCAGCAAGATGTCCATTGGTATTAAATGTTCCATATAATATTGCAGTCATTAAAGACTGCGGTATAAGTTTTTCAAAATCTAAAGGTGACTTAAAATCAAAATTAGAACTTGTTGAAAAAAATACGCATTTAGTTAAAGAGTTAGGCTGGAGGGCATTTCAAAAAGCACAAACTGAATATGCCTGGTCAAAAATCATATCAGCTTATGACCAAATCTTTGCGTCACTAAGCAGATAACCCATTAAATAAAGTGTAAGGGTCAGTGGGTTGTATCTCTTATATCCACAAATCCCTGCACACCCGCAGGGTGGTTGAAGTTTAACCTTCACTTCTGCCTTACTCCAATTTTCTTCCACTCATTTCTACATTCACACTTTCCTACATTCTTACACCCTTTGATTCATACATCCACACACCAATAAATATTACAATTCACCTTTAGCTTACTCTCCATTTCCGCAATTGCACAATTCGACAATTGTCAAATTGTCGAATGAACAATATATAGATTTTTATCTTTTATTCCTATATCTTAAAAAGAAGGGTTTTTTCCCCTCCACTTCGTAAGTAGCGGATTGACTTCACCCATTCCACAATTTTTTGATTTCTCAATTTCTTAATTTGACAATTTTGGAATTCTGGAATCCATTACTACGGTTATTATTTTTAAAAAGTTCATTTCCTTGAATAATGTTCCTTGATTTTTAAGAAAGATTATGTAAAATATCTTGATGAAAAAACTTACCAAAGGTGAGATTTTTAGATTGCTCAGCCAGAACCGAGAGCTTTTGAGTCGCTATCGGATAAAAAAGATCCGTCTTTTTGGCTCTTATGTTAGAAACGAACAGACGGATGAAAGTGATATTGATTTTCTTGTTGAATTTGAATCGCCTATTTCAATATTTGAACATGTTCATTTAATTAATGAGTTAGCACAGATATTCGGCAAAAAGGTTGAGGTTTTGTCAGTAAAGGCACTGAAACCGCTGTTGAGCGAGACTATTCTTAAAGAAGCGGAGGAGTTATGAGGGATTATCGTCTTTTCTTGCAGGATATTATAACCGCATGCACAAAAATAATTTCGTTTATAGAGGTTTAAATTTTGAGCAATTTTCAAAAGACGAGAAAACAATTGATGCAGTTATCAGAAATTTAGAAATAATTGGTGAAGCGGTCCGGAAAGTACCTGATTCAGTAAAAACGACGCACAGCGATATTGATTGGTTTGCAATTATCGGTATGAGAAATATAATTATTCATGAATATTTTGGCGTAGATATAGAAGAAGTCTGGAAAACAATAAAAAAAGATATTCCAGAATTAGAATCCACAATTAAGGCAATTCTAAAATAATATATTAAATCTCTCAGGATAAAGGGCTTAAAATTTCCTCCACGTGTAAGTGGAGTTTTCATTATGTGCATCTGCCCAAATACCTTATCTTATTCTACTTCGTGTGTGGAAATGACATAAGGCTTTTATTCTTGCGCACCCCCGGAATAGGGATGTCGTAAAGAAAATTGATGCATGGGTCAGCGGGTTGTATTTCTTATTTTGCAGTTGGGGATAAGGATTTTTCAAAAGAGAGAATAGAGATTTTTGGTGATGAGAAGGTCTGTATCATTGATGATTTTTGTGAATTGATTTTTTCGCATCAGGGCAAGACCACAAAGATAAAACAGCCTCAGGATAAGGGGCATAAAGATGAGATTGTTGCATTTTTCAATGCAATAAAGAGTGGCAGTCTATCCCCAATTCCATCTAATTCTATAATTCAAACCAGCCAATCAACCTTTTCAATAATTGATTCACTCCAGTCTGGAAATACCGTTAAACTATAACTCCCCTTTTTAAAATCTATATTAACCCCACTGTTTTACAATTCATCAATTTCACAATTTCACCATTCGACCATTCGACAATTGTCGAATGGTCGAATGAACATCATACATAAATTTGAGGTAGATATTGACAATCAATGCTCATTTTGTATAATAGCCTATGAAAATTGTTGAAAAGAAGTTCCGGGGTTCGCAGTTGTGCCGGGTATTAAGTTATCCGATTGCCTACGCAATTGCACGTTTGTTATTGGAGGGCGGTCCATTGGATCTAGATGACATTGTTAAAGAGGTTAAGCGGTCAAAATCAACTGTATGCCATCACTTGTCAAAGTTGAGACTTGCAAATGTTATTAGATTTGATAAAGCTCGCCGTATTACAAAGTACTGGGTAAAATATCCTGAGGAGTTAAAATATTTTTTCAAGGCTTGCGATCGGGTTATTGCACGCATGACCGCACGATTAAAGCAGGACTTTTAGAGGGCAAAAGGGGAGAGGTGGTTTTAACAAGGAGGTTTTATGCCGTTTTTAGAGATTAATCTGTGGCAGGGTGTGGATGCAAAGAAGAAGGAGTTGCTCATTGCCCGGGTTACGGATACAGTATGTGAGGTGATCGGATGTCCAAAAGAGGCAGTCCATATAATCATTCGCGAAGAACCAAAAGAAAATTGGGCAAACGGCGGCATCCAGCACTCGATAAAACACGCGGACAAATAAAATAATATAAGTATACCAGTATATCAGAATATCAGTGGGAAGCGTATCAGCAAATCAGAGTATCAGAAAACTAGAAAGAATAAAGAGACCAATCAGTGATTCAGTCTCTAGCCGGGTGAAAAAAGTGAAAATACTGTTAGTCGCTGGTGCACGTCCTAATTTTATGAAGGTCGCACCGGTGTATTTTGAATTAAAAAAATATCCGCAATTTAAGCCAATTATTGTCCATACTGGACAGCATTATGACAAAGAGATGTCAGAGCTATTTTTCCGGGATTTAAAATTGCCAAAGCCCGATATCTATCTTGGGGTCGGTTCAGGCACGCACGCAGAGCAGACTTCAAAGATTATGATTGAATTTGAAAAGGTATGTATGAAAGTGAAGCCACATCTTGTTATAGTTGTAGGAGATGTGAATTCAACAATTGCCTGTGCTCTTACATCAGCAAAATTATTAATACCAGTGGCACATGTTGAGGCGGGTTTAAGAAGTTTTGACCGTACCATGCCTGAGGAGATTAATCGGCTTTTGACTGACCAAATTTCAGATTTTTTGTTTACCACGTGCGAAGACGCAAACAGGAATTTGTTAAATGAGGGTATTCCTGCTGACAAAATATTCTTTGTGGGTAATGTGATGATTGATACACTAAAAAAACATTTACAGATTTCAAGAAAATTGCACATACGGGAGAAGTTAGATTTGAGAGATATTGATTATGGCATCTTAACATTACATCGTCCGTCCAATGTAGACGATGTAAACACACTGCAGCGCATAATGGAGGGGGTTAGCCGTGTATCACGCCGTTTGCCCATCATCTTTCCGGCTCATCCGCGCACCAAGAAGAAATTAGAAAATATTGAATTCCTTAAATACAAGCCTCATTTAAAACAAGGGTGCATTTTAACTCCACCCCTCGGATATCTGGAGTTTCTGAGTTTAATGGCAAATGCAAAACTCGTTATGACTGATTCCGGTGGTATTCAGGAAGAAACGACAATCCTTGATATTTCCTGTCTTACCTTGCGTAATAACACTGAGAGGCCTATTACAATTACTCATGGCACGAATACGCTTGTGGGCACAGAGCCAGATAAGATTGTTCAAGAAGCCATAAGCATTATCAAGAAAAAACCAAACAGACAAAAAAGACCAAAAAGACCAAAATACTGGGATGGCAATGCGGCAAAACGGCTCGTAAAGATAATAACTAAATTTTCCCCCTTGACATTTTCCAAATAATAGGTATAATTGAATCAATAATAAGGAAGAAGATTTAAGTAAAAAGGAGGTTTTATGAGACTTAAACCTTTGATTTTGTTTTCATTTATTCCTCTGTTTGTTTTCGCTGGTGTTCTAACAAAGGAACTAACATTCTCTAAAGATAATTTTGTTTTTACTAAGATTGATGGCTACGATTTGATTATGTATCCGGGTTATGCTTCTACAACTGAAAAGGGTGCACCAATATTGCCTCTGGTCAACCTCTATTTTGTTATTCCACCCAAAGCAGAGATTACAAATGTGGAGATCATCACAGAGGAAAAGGAGGAATTGCCTGGAATATATTTGCCTTATCCATGCCAAACTGTGCGACCATTTTCTACCAATAAAACTCCTGCCTTTATCCCTCCAGACCCTATTATTTATTCATCTCGATCACCTTATCCAGCAGAGATTTTCAACACAGTTCCCAGTGGTTGTCTTGCTGGTTTTCGTATTGCAGGTTTAAATATTTATCCTATCCAGTACACAGGTACTACAAAAAGGTTGGTCCTTTATAAAAGGCTAAGGTTAAATATCTATTATGAAGATAATGTCCATCAACCTATCAAACTTTCAAATCGCCAGATAGAATTATTCAACAGTGAAGTTAAGAACCTTGTTTCAAACCCTGAAATGGTTGATGTTTTTTCTCCGCAGGCTCAGAACTTAAGAGGTAATGAGGTTGATTATCTGATTGTTACAGGTCCTTCGTTGAAAGCGAACTGGGATGCACTTGTCAACTGGAAGACGAAGAAGGGTATAAAGACCAAAGTGATTGGAACCGATTCAATCTATGCCCAGTATCCAGGCAGGGATAATCAGGAGAAGATAAGGAATTGTATCAAGGATTACTGGCAGAATAAAGGATTGAAATATGTATTGCTTGGTGGTGATGATTTTATTGTGCCTGATAGAAAAACAAGACTTGTTATAGAAGAAAGCACGATCACAGGGAATATACCGACTGATATGTATTATGCAGATTTGCAATGGTCCTGGGATGGCAATAATAATAACCTGTTTGGTGAAATGGCTGACACTGTGGATTTGTTCTTTGATGTATATGTAGGCCGTGCTCCGGTTGATAATGCGACAAATATCAATACCTTTATTAATAAGGATACAATCTTTGAGAAACATCCTGATACAAATTACGTGAGAACATTGCTACTGCCTTCAGAGATGCTCTTCAGTCCATATCATGGCCGGGTGATTAACAATATTATCTATAGTTATTATCCTACATCCTGGAGACGCTCAAAACTTGAGGACCCATCTTCCAATGCTGTGCGCGATTCATTGAATGTCGGTTATCAATTTTGCCACGTTGCAGACCATGGAAGTTATAATAGTTTGAGTGTATTCAGTATGTCCCAGATTCCCACGCTCACCAATGGCATAAAATATAATGTAATGAATGGCATTAACTGCGATTGTGGTTCTTTTGATGGTGTGGATTGTATTGCCGAAAGTCTGGTTAATTATCCAAATGGTGGTTGTATTGCGACAATACTTAATGCGCGGTATGGATTGGGTTATCCACCTGCATTAGGACCCTCTGAAATGATTGACCTTGAACTCTTCAAGAATTTGATCAATTCTATAAATGAACTGGGTATTGCCCTGGCAGCTGCAAAGAACAACCTGCGCAGTCTGGCAATGAGTCAGGCACCAACTCGCTGGTGTGTATATGAACTGACACTCTTTGGCGACCCCAATGCGAGCATCTATACACAGAAGCCACGAACAATGACAGTTACCCATTCCAGTTCAATTCCTGCTGGACCCCAGACGTTCCGAGTCACAGTATCAATTTCTGGACAGCCTTTGAAAAATTGCCTTGTCTGTGCTATGAAGGGAACTGAGGTTTATTCAACAGGCAGGACAAATTCTTCAGGCTGGGTTGATTTGTTTGTCAATCCCACAACAAATGGCACGATGAGCATCACAGTTACGGCACCAGATTGCAAACCTTATGAAGGTGTTTGCTCAGTTTCAGGTAGTTCATCACAACCCTGCATACTTTATCAGTCCAATTATATCCTTGACCAGGGTGGCAATAACAATGGTAAACTTGACCCGGGTGAAACTGTTAGACTGCGGGTTATCTTAAAGAATCAAGGCAATGTAAATGCCACAAATGTTTCAGGCACTTTGCGGACCTCAAACCCATTCGTCACACTCATTGACTCACTCTCTTACTACAATAATATTTTAGTAAATGATAGTGCAGGCGGTGATTCGTTTACGCTTTCAGTTTCTCCAAATACACCCGAAGGTACAGAGATTGAATTTTTAGTAAATACCACATCTAATCAGGGAAACTGGACGCCGTTTTTCAAGGTAATGGTTGGCACACCACCTGAACCAAGGAGAATATGGGCAGACCATGATACTGGTGTTTGCGCATTTACTGTAACAACCAATGGTAGTTTTGGAACAACCTATCCTTATGGCGAAGGCTCCGGGTTTAAATATTCTAAACTTGCATCCTATGGTTGTTTATTCTATGGCAGTATGGTCTGCGGAACTGACCCATCTTATATTGTTGACCGATTTTATGGTCCGCCATCATCTTCCACAATAAATCAGGATTTTAAGATTCTTGATACACTGAAATCCTTGGTCCCACCGCTCAAGGCTGAAGAAGAATATCAAGCCTGGTACAGTGATTCCGGACATTCAACACCTAAAGGTATTGTAATTAAACAGTGGAGTCTTTCACTCGCTCAACCCGGCTATGATGACTGGGTTATTGTTTGTTTTTATTACTACAATTATGGCTCAAGTTTAATGAATAATTTCTATTCGGGAATGATGTTCGACTTTGATGTTTATAATAGCGTTAACAACATTGTCCGCTCAGATAGTATAAGAAGATTCATCTATATGTTGCGATCGACGAGTTCGCAAAAGCCGACCGTGGGTATCAGACTATTAGAGCCATATACCGCGCGAAACCTTTCAGCAATTAACCATGCACTCTATGTCACGCCATCTTCAATGATGTCGGAAGTTGTAAAGGATAGTTTTCTTACCGGTAAGAAGAAGGTTCCAATGAGTAGTAGCACAACGAACTGGTCAATAATTGCCTCAGCCGGACCATTTAATATTCCAGTTGGTCAATATGTGCGGGTTGCATACGCAATTGTCGGTGGCAACGATACCACAAATGCCAAGGTCAATTCAGACAGTGCCCAATCTTGGTGGGACAGGTTCGTTGGCGTAAACGCTGAAGCCCAGAAACCAACAATTCCAAATTCAATGATGATAAATATTATCCCCAATCCTGCAACAAGAGAAATTAAATTGCGTTATCAATCCATAAAGCGTGAAGCAGTGGCAATCAATTTCTATGATATTTCTGGTCGTCTAGTGCAAAATATCTATAGAGGTGAATTGCAGGGTGAAGGTTATTTGAATTATCATCCGCTAAAACTGGCAACCGGAGTCTATTTTATAAAGATTGAAAGAGAAAAAGGAAACGAAATAATCAAATTCGTCTATCTGAGATGAATTGTTATTAAAGGGGGACAATACAGGGCAGTTAGAGGTAATGTAAGGCAATTAAAAAATAAAGTTAAGAGGATGGGAAATAGAATTCTTTTGTAAGAATTTTATAATATAACACTTTATAAAAAATGTATTCTTGACAGGCTTTAAAAAATTACTATACTTATTACAATAAAAAGGAGGTATTATGATTTTTAGAATTTTGCTGAATATTGTTGTTATGTCTACAGTTTTATGTGCAATGGGCGGTCAGGCTCAGGTGCCAAAACCTGCCGAGGGAGATTTGAAAACCATTGTCGCTGGAAATAACCAGTTTTGCTTTAATCTTTATAAAAGTCTGGCTGAAAAGGAATCCGGTAATATATTTTATTCTCCATTCAGTGTGACAATGGCAATGGCAATGGTCTTTGAAGGCGCGCGGGGATGGGTTGCCGGTGAGATACAGCAGGTCTTTCAATTTTCCGAGGATACAAAAGTTCGTCAGGAATCATTTTATTCGATGTATCAACAACTAAATAGAAAAGATGCTAAGTATAAATTGAACATAGCAAATGCCTTATGGGTAGAAAAGGATTATCGGCTTCTAACAGAATATCTCAAGACAATTGAAAAATATTATGATGGGTATGCGACTAATGTAGATTTTATCGGTGCTACAGAGCAGGCGCGTCAGACAATTAATAAATGGGTTGAGAATAGGACTAATAATAAAATTAAAAACCTTTTTCCTGTTGGTTCATTACAGTCTTCAACAAGATTGATTATCACAAACGCCATTTATTTCAAAGGGACTTGGGTAAAGCAGTTTGATAAAAAACTCACTGCTGAAGAGGATTTTTGGGTCAATGAGACAAAGACAACAAAAGTTCCGATGATGAGAAGGACAGACCCTGAGGCAGTATTCAAGTATACTGAAACTGAAGAACTACAGATACTGGAACTACCTTATGAGGGGGATGATTTATCAATGATAATTTTTTTACCCAGGGAAAAATCGCTCAATTATCTGGAAAATAATTTAACTAAGGAAAAATTTGAAGAATGGAAGGCGTCTCTTTCAGAGCGCAGGGTAGAGGTTTATATTCCCCGCTTCAAATTCACATGCAAGTATGACCTAACAATCAGCTTGGGCCAGCTGGGTATGCCTAATGCATTTGCCCCGCACTGTGATTTTTCAGGCATAGACGGAACAAAAGATCTTTATATTCAGTCAGTTGTGCATCAGGCATTTGTGGATGTTAATGAAGAAGGAACTGAGGC
>Ga0172365_10003028_pt1 | contig 12536 bp, 6 predicted proteins | sample LakKivSesite48cm_FD_114535 | JGI IMG/M metagenome (GOLD analysis project Ga0172365, IMG submission 114535) | Sediment microbial communities from Lake Kivu, Rwanda - Sediment site 48cm | ecosystem: Environmental > Aquatic > Freshwater > Lake > Sediment | place: Rwanda: Western Province, Lake Kivu...
AGCAATTTTCTATTTTACACTTCCTTATTATCCTCTTGTTATAGCCATCTTACTTCCCGTCTTGGTAATATTTTTCATAGGTTTGACATATCTTTATCTTCCAACATACTACATAAATAAAAGAGCAGCAGACATCGATCTGTTTTTACCGTACGCTATAAATTTTATAAGTTCCATGGCTGTAGCAGGTATTTCGCCGGCTGAAATATTTCAGACACTATCAATGGTAAATGTATATGGTGAACTGCAGACCGAGGCAAAGAAAATTGCAAAAGACATCAAAGTGATGGGCACTGACAACATAAGTGCTCTAAAGCATGCAATTGATATATCTCCATCAAAAAAATTCAAATCGTTTTTACAGGGAATAATAGGCACAGTTCAATCAGGAAGCGACCTTCACATATATCTATCGAACATCACTGAAAAGTACATGAACGAAGACCTTGTCGCAAGAAAAAAAGACTTGGAAATACTTGCCGTAATTGCAGAGGTATTGGTAATTTCAGTTATTGCATTTCCAATATTTTTGGTCGTCATACTTGCAGTAATGGGATTTTTCGGCGGCTCTATGGAAATATCGATGAACATCCTATTCCTTTTTTCATTTCTAATACTACCTTTGGTTTATGCGATGTTTTATCTTTTGATAAAATCAACAAGCATGGAAAAAATCAGCAAGATACAATCTGAAAAAGGCCTTAGCCTTGACCAATATTATGAAAAAAACAAAACATCCGTTTTTATTCTGGCAGCCTCTGCTACCTTTGCAGCACTGCTTGGTATTTTGATTTACGTCTTGGGCTACTACAACTATATAGATCTTAATTGGTATGTTTTGCTTGACTTTGTTTTTATTGCAATATTAATTCTAATAGGTCCTATAGGAATCTACAATTCAATAGAAGTAAAAAAGAAGAAAGAAATCCAGGAAAGACTGCCGGAGTTTCTTGTGGAAATCGGCAATTCTCTATCGACCGGAATGACTGTTTTTGAGGCAATAAAGGTTGCAGAGAAGGGCCACTACGGGAAACTATCACCTGAAATCAAAAAGATGAAGGCACAGCTTTCATGGAAGATTCCGATGAAGGATGTTTTTTACGATTTTGCAACAAGAATGAAATCGGCGATCATCCAAAGAATCGTAATAGCAATAGAAAAGGGCTTGATGATGGGCGGCAACACACCTAAGATTTTCAAGGCGGCTGCAGGCGAAGTTGACCAGGTCAATCAGATTGAAAACCAGAGAAAAACAAACATGTCCGTTTACGCACTTGTTATTCTCATGTGTTTTTTCATATTTTTGGCAATCATCTTGATTCTCAATCAAACGATTTTTACATCGTTCTTTGCGCTTCAAGACAGCCAAGTCGAAAGACTACAGGGAGTGATACAGCTAAACGTAGTTGATCCAACAATGCTCAAATATGCTCTGTACTCGTTTGTATTTGTTCAAAGTATTGGCGCTGGAGTTCTTGCAGGTTTTATGATGGATGGAAAACTGTCCTCAGGAATCAGATACAGTTGCATCCTGGGGCTTATTTCACTTTTTACTTTCAAGGTTTTATTCTAGATGATGAATATGAAAATGAAAATTAGGAATTCAAACGAAGCGGTTTCGGAAATAGTCGGAACCGTCCTGCTGTTGGGTATGGCAGTGTCCATGTTTTCCTTGTTATCGTTTACAGTTATGTCCTATCCGTTTAATCCTTCTCCACCGTCTGTAAATCTAGTTGCGTGCATGCAAGGAATAAATAATGTTACAGGAGAAACCAACGTTACAATAGGTCATTACGGTGGCGAGTCACTTGATATTTCTACAACCAAGGTAATGGTGAGTATACAGGGGATATCAAATGACGTAAACATCACAAGATATCTAAATGATTCAAACAAAAATGCCCTCTGGGATATAGGAGAAAAGCTGTCGTATCACATCTCCGAAAACGTAGTTGGGAAACGAGTGGAAGTAACCGTTGTTGATACAAAAAGCAACTCAATCATCATGAGTGGATTGCTCCAAGAGGAGGATACGCTATGAAGAGAAGGATAAAAGATTCTAAAGATGGCGTAGTAGGTATCGTTACAGCTTTCTTAATCGTAGGACTAATCGTCGCGGTTGTTTCGGTAATACAAACAGTTTACATACCAAAATGGATGGAGCAGCAAGAGGCTGACCACATGGAAGAGGTGGGCAATCAATTTGCCCAGCTCAAATATGCAATAGGACAACACATCTTGGCTAAAGAGGCAGGCATTCCAATATCCACGTCTATAACCCTTGGTAGTAAAGAGCTGCCTTTCTTGATGTCATCCAGGGCATTTGGCTCTGTAAGTATAATACCTGATCAATGCAATATAACAATAAAAAACGTAAGCGGTACAAACGTATTTTCCTCTTTGGTAGGAATAATAATATATTCGTCAGCAAACGCATACTACCTTGATCAGGACTACATCTACGAGGCCGGAGCAGTTATAATTAATCAAGAACAGGGAAATACAATGGCAATAAAACCAAATTTTATAGTTTCAAATGAAGAAAGCATAAGCATATCATTTACGATAACAAACATTTCAGTGGTTGCAGGAAAAAGCTCAATAGCCGGATACGGAACGTATCCGATACAAACTGAATTTGCAGATTATGACAACTCATTGATACAAAACATCTCAAAAATAACAATAGACACCCGCTATCAAAACGCTTGGCACATATTTTTAAACACAACACTGCGAAACCAAGGACTAAACTATGCCGGCTACGGAACAGACTACACTATAACGCTTAACGAAAGCGGTGTAACTGTGCAATTTATAGGTTCATCAAAAGTAAACCTAGATTTAAAAATTATAAAAATTAACGCCCAGGTTGCACCTGGTTGGATAGAAAATGTAAAAGGATAATGTGTGAGGAAGAGCATATGAAAAAATGGATAAATATCAGAAGCCTCAGACATTCAAATGAGATGGTTTCTGATATAGTTGGAACCGTGCTTTTATTGGCGGTAGCCGTAGGAATTTTCTCAACACTATACGTAGTTGTTTTATCACATCCACTTGCTCAAGACTTGGCAACTGTAAGAATAGTAGGAACTGTGGATGGAGACAATATAATACTGGAGCATCGCGGTGGAGAGGCATTAGGTTTGGATACAGAGGTTCCCATAACTATAGGCGGTGAAAAGCTGCTCATCGCTGGCAGAACTCCCACAGTCGGAGATCTTTTAGTTGATTCTAACGGCGACGGTCTTTGGAACATAGGCGAAAGGCTTGTACAGAACTTCACATATGACCCTAACAAGATAAATGCGAATGTAATGGCAGTTGACATAAAAAGCAATTCACTTGTACTTGATGGTACAATCGATATTCATCCAGAAAGCGACATAGGTGTCAAATTTAGGGTTAATGACCAATTTCCGGTTGCCGGCAATAATACAATATACATTATAGCAACGAATTATAGGGGAGATTTGAATGCATCAAATGTTATAATAAAATGCAAATTGCCTGATGGAATAAGCCACATCAGTCACGTACTTTCACAGGGAATGTACGATAACTCAACTGGCATCTGGGATGTAGGCAACCTTGCCGTTGGCGAATCAGCTACTCTTAATATAACCGTGCTAGTCGGTAAAACAGCACCTACGCAGCTTGCCTTGCTACTGGATGGATCAAAAAGTATTTTGCCAGCTGATTGGGATATAATGCTTGATGGAATAGCATTAGCAATAACAAACGGATGTATTCCTCATAATGAACAAGTTGAATTAACTATTATACAGTTTGGCGGCGGAAACGGTAATCCGAATGGGCGTATTTGGGCACAAGTTGAATTAGGTGGACCAATTGTTCTTACTGACACTAATTATTTAGTTGTTGCAAATCAAATACAAGCAATCCCACAACTTGGTGGAGGAACAGCTATTTCCTCTGCATTCAGACTCGCCGCTGATGTTTTATCAGGTGATCCAAATAACTATCTTGAGGGTACTCCTTTTGCAGGAATGGCGTCAACACACTCAAATTGGCCAAGGCAGGTTATTAATCTTGTGACAGATGGTCAACCAAATGTAATCTATAATCATTCTGATAGATATGGAGGATATTGGGCAGGTCTTACAGGTGATCAGTATGCTAAAGGAAAATTGGATACTGAAGCAGCTTTGGCATACTATGAATCAGTGAGACCCATCGAAGAAAGCGATGAGATAGATGTTGAAGCGATTGGTGATGGTACAGGTCAAATCTGGCTAAAGAATCACATAGTTAGACCACAACCAGGATATGACAATTGGCCACCAACAGGCCCTGGTTGGGTTAGATATGTAGACAACTATACAGAATTTGCTAATACCATAGGCAAACAGTTCCAACTAATCTTTAGCAGCATAACTATCAAAGCAGAAATAATGACGTCAATTCCAATCGATCCGAACGCAGCAAACAACAAATTCAGCGTTACAATAACGCCACTAGATTAAAATTCTAAACTTTTATACTCTTGTCACACAACTGCGCGATTTCAGCTCTTACTTCTTCGTTTGTCTTATCATCAAGAGAAATCAGTATTCCACCTACTTTGTTCAATCTCATCTTTGTTAAAACGCCATGAATGAAACGGGCAAAGATGTGAGGTTTGTTGTGGATAAGCATGATGTTTGTTGAATCAACAAGAACGAATTTTTTTCCTTCAGTCCTTTGCATACATTCGCCTAAAGCTACAGAAATATCGGTCAAGGCAGACGCACTTTCAAGAAACATTACGTTTTCGACGTCCATCTCTTTGTAATGCTTTTTTGAAATGCAGTCAATGATAAACATTTTCTTTGTATCAATTCCATTTTTTTTGTAGTTGCTTACCAAGTTTACATAGGGTCTATTTACAGACAATATGATTCCATTGTCGTATTTCTCTTCAAGAATTTTTAGGCAGGTCATGCTTGCTTCAAAAGATTTTTCAGCGCTGGTTTCTACTAGCACTATAGAATCTTGCGCTAGTTTGCTCAACTCATCCTTAAGTTTTTTTACATCGATCATTATATCTCCATCGCCCCAAATACATCCTGATCCGGATACACCTTAATGCCTTCATCAGTAATTTTCATGGCAACAATTTTTCTTTTGTGTTTCTCACCACGCATCTTTAGTATCTCAATTGCGGATTCCCTGTTGTTTTCTTTTCTGAAGTTGTAAAAAATTATAACTCCGTCGGCAAGGAACTCTTCCACGCCCGTTGGTGAATAAATCTGCGGAGTCTGCTCGGTTTCAGTAATTAGAAATGTGGTACTTCCAATCTTTTCAAAATATCTGAACAATCTTTCAACGTAAAATCGATATGATTGCTCTTTTCCTTTGAATGTTGAAGATACAGATGTTAAAGAATCAAGAACAATGAAGTCCGGTTTAAACTCGGCATCTTCAGCAATGGCCAAAGGCTCAAGCTCCATAAGTAGCGGGTCTGCCTCTTTTGTCATCATTGCTTCTACATGATCGTCAGATTTTTTGTTGTAATAATAAATTTCACTAGTCAAGAATCTTTTTATTTTTAGATTTCCAGATTCTATCAATTTTTTTGGGTCCCAACCAAAATCTTCCATGTGATCTATTAATCTCTCTTCTGACTCTTCAAAGCCCATAAAATAACATTTTTTCCCATGGGCTGCGTTATACGCAAGCATCTGCAAACAAAAATTTGTTTTTCCGCTGCCTGCACCACCAGCAAGTAGAATTGCTGAACCCTTTGGTATGCCTTGCTCAAAGAGATTGTCAAAGCCAGGAATTCCTGTTAAAACAAATTTTTTTTCTCTCTTAATTTTTCTTTCTTTCACTTTTTGCCCCCACAAATAACACTTTAGTATTGTCGACTTATGGAAGTCTAATTACTGCCACTAATTTTTCTTTATACGTTTTTGCTTTAAATTTATTTTGGGATGAAAAACATCTTTATTGCAAAATAGAACAATATTCTAGAATCTTTTATAAACACGAATAATATTCCAGTTAATTGTATCACATTTGATATAAAAAAATTTGATTATTTTCAAAAATCAAATTTGTTTAAAATCATATCTCATTTGATACAAAATAGGGAGGAATTAATATCAAATCATCAACATATGCAAGTATTGCAACCATAGTTTTCATACAACATAAAAACCAAATCAGCAAGAGCATAGGAAGCGCCATAAGAGCCACAGACAAAATGTGCAAAGAGTTAAAACTTGAAAATAATCTCAGCCGCATGACAAAATACAGGGTCATATCTGATCTGATAAAATCCAATATATTGACTACAACAAAAAACTCGAAAAAGAAGAAACTAAAACTTGCAAACGAGGTTGTTATGTATTTCTCAGAAGATGGACTAGATCGTAATCCCTGAGGTACTCTAATATTATATTATCTATCTATATTTATATTAAATACAGACGTAACAATTATAAATCCTCATTTTATGTCAGTAATTGGACAGCACTTAAGGATGGTATGTACAAAAAATAGACTGATTTGAATAAATGTTGTCATGCTATGGGATTGCATGGTTTGAGGTTTCCGCTCAATTCTATCCTGTTGTTAATTTTTAACGGAGTATTTATATAATAATCCTTTTATCGAAATGTTTATATATCATATTTACATTGGGTTACTAAACGTGCTGCACTTTAAAACGCACGGGGGACACAAAAAACGATTTTAATCTAAAAAGGGGTAAAAAATATGTCAAATAATTTAAGCAGAAATGGAAATATAAAGAAAATTGAAGCAAGTTTTTTAGCGTTGATTATGGTATTGACGACGATGTCGACTGTGATGGCGTTTTTTGTAACACCAGTAAGCGCTGAAGGTTTTGCGAGTATATGGACAACTGACGAATATGGGACTCCTCAGGATGATTTTGCTCCAGGGGATATCGTGTATATTCATGGGAGTGGGTTTAATGTTGGAAGCGAAGTTGCTATTACGGTAACTCGACCTGACGGTTGGGTTGATTCTGCTCCGGGTGGTCGTTTTCCTCCAACGTTACCGCTTGTTGAATCTGATGGGTCTTTTGTTTACACGTATGATCTTGATGGAATAGAAGGTAACTATACGATTTATGCAACTGATGGAATAAACGATGCGACATTTATGTTTACTGATTGGATAACCTCTTTGACTGTTATTTATCCAAATGGTGGAGAAACAGTGTCCGGAACAATTAACATCGAATTTTCTGTGGCCCGTGGAGGCGGTTATCCATGGTGGTGGTTTGGTAACGATGTCAGTATATATTACAGTGGTAATAGTGGCGGTAGTTGGAATTTTATTACATCGTTAACTGATGTCTATACTGGTGTTTATTCAATCCCATGGGATACAACAGCAGTCCCTGATGGTGCAACATATAGGATTCGAGTATCAGCATATTGGATTTTCGGGGATTATTTAACTGATACATCAAATGCTGATTTTGCTGTCGATAATACACCAACTGCATACGATTTTGGCGATGCACCAGCACCATATCCAACGCTTTTAATAGATAACGGTACACGACACATCATTGTACCGGGCATTCATCTTGGTACAACAATCACTGCTGAACCTGATGGGCAACCATCTCCAGACGCAGATGCAGATGAGGGAGATGATGGGGTTGTGTTTATAACGCCTTTAATACAAGGCCAATCTGCCATCATTGAGGTTACTGCTTCAGTTGCTGGCTATCTGAATGCATGGATGGATTTCAATCAAGATGGCGATTGGGATGATGCTGGTGAACACATCTTTATTGATACTCTGCTGAATCCTGGTGTAAATAATTTACTTTGTTCTATTCCAATCAATGCTGTAGTAGGGGATACGTACGCTCGGTTTAGATTTAGCACGCATCCGTGTATATCATATGTTGGAGAAGCAAATGATGGTGAGGTTGAAGATTATAAGATTGAGATCCGGCAAAGAGATACAACTCCTCCAACACAGACCATAGAATTTGGTACTCCAATAAACGAAAATTTCTATAATGCTGGTGCTCCTTGGGGGTACATTGATAGAATCGGTGGGAATACACCTATATGGATTAATTCAACCGATGCAGATAGTGGAAGTAACTTCATTAGATATTATTTATTTAAGAGAGAAATCTTTAATGATCCAAATTATGAGGAGGTCACATCTGGCATAGTATATGATAATCAAATAGGAGATAACGATTCAACTCCTGGAAAGATATCGGTGATAATCTACGTAAATGATAGTTGCTGGCATGAAGTTGATGCCTATTGTGAAGACTTTGCAGGTAATGGCAGATGGACAAGTCGGGATTTCTTGGTTGATGCCCATGGACCAATTGTCACTAAAGAGATTGGTCAACCTCAATGTGGTATGTATATTAACACCTCGACAATGATTTGGTTGAATGCGACTGATCCCATCGTTGGAGATGTCAATTGTTCCACACAATGTGTCCAGGAACTTCATTACGTCATAACTTATCCAAATATGACTTCAAAAGAGTTTATTGTTTTAGGCGCTTCTACATCCTTTACGTTTACTGAGGAGTGTACACATGAGCTTGAGTTCTGGGCTGTTGACTGCCTTGGCAACATAGGTCCAAAGACACGACAAACCCATTATGTTGACAACACGCCACCAACGACAATGAAAGAATATGGACGTCCACAGTGTGATATCCAAGGTGCTATATTTATCACATCACAGACACCCATTTATCTTAACGCCACAGACACTGGTGATTGTCATGATAGTGGTGAATACACGATTTACTACCGAGTTTGGGCTCATGGCGAATGGACTTCTTGGCGATCTGGTGGGATTAATGAGGATGTTGTTCTTACCATGAACGAACTTGGTGCACCGTGGAATCAGAGTTGTATCCATTATATTGAATATTATGCTGTTGATTGCATTGGTAATACTGAGATACTTCACAATCAAACGTTTTTTGTTGACAATGACGGTCCAGTTGTTGTAAAAGAGATAGGGGATCCGCAGCGAACCTTCAACGGATATCATTTTATTACAACTGCTACACCGATTTGGTTGAATGCGACTGATATAGGGAGTTGTGCTGTTGGAGTGACACAAATCCATTACATCATTACCTATCCGAATATGACCTCGCAGCATTTCATTGCCGATGGTAGTTCTACGCAGTTTAACTTTACTGAAGGATGCAGACATGAGCTTGAGTTCTGGGCTGTTGACTGCCTTGGCAACATAGGTCCAAAGACACGACAAACCCATTATGTTGATACTGAAACACCAGTATCTTCATCTCAGTATGTTCCTCAGGCATATATGCAAGACGGATGGTATTATATCACGAATAGAACAGTAAAAGTGATTTCTACTGAAGATCGTGGGTGTGGTGTTGGCGGTGTTGGTGTACAAAGGATAGAATGGAAGGTCTTTAATACGACGTTATTTGGTGAGATTGATACGTTGATAGCAAGTGGTGTTGTCTACGATGATGTTCCGTATCATTTTGATAATGGCCGGGTTCGGGTAACAGGTGATCATGATTCTCGTGAAGGATTCATCATTATTAACATTTCAATTCTTGAAGATTGTATGCATATGATTTGGCATCAGGCCTTCGATTATTTTGGTAACAAGGAATCTATTAAAAAACAACAGATAAAAGTAGATACCTTACCTCCTCTCGTTATTAAAACCGTTGGTGATCCGAAATGTTTCTGGAATCTACCTGCCGGTGATTTCTATGTCACCAATCAGACCCCTATCAGTATCTTTGCAACAGATGATCCTGAGAACTGGCCATGTAATGTCAGCAGTGTCCATATGAAGATCGGCATCTGGTACAACGGCATCTGGAACTATACCTGGTATAATATCACAGAGGGGAACGTCACTGTAGATTTTACTTTTGAAGGTGCTGGTGTTGGAGGTGACTGTATCCACTATGTCACCTTCTATGCTGAGGATGATCTTGGAAACGATATCTCTGACAATGAAACCTTCTATGTTGACAATACACCGCCTATCACAATCAAGGAGTATGGTTCTCCAAAGTGTGTGACTCCCTCTGGGTTGTATATTACTGCTGATACACCTATATTTTTGAATACAACTGATCCAGGTATTTGTGCTGTTGGTAACTATACAATTCATTATCGAATTTGGTATGATGGAAACTGGACTGATTGGATGATAGGAGACTTGAATCAGAATGTTACAATCACCATGAATGGTCTCGGCTTACCCTGGAGTGCTGACTGCATGCATAAAATTGAGTATTATGCAGTGGATTGTCTGGGAAATGTTGAGGCTGTGAAGAATCAGACGTTTTATGTTGACAACACTCCACCTACAACTGTGAAAATATATGGTACTCCTCAATGTAGCACTCAACTAGGTCTTTTCATTACTTCTGATACTCCGATTTATCTGAATGCGACTGATGGTGGACCTGTGTGTGCCGTTGGCGGCTATCGTATTTATTATCGTATTTGGTACAATGATCAATGGTCTGACTGGATGGTGGGAGACTTGAATCAGAATGTTACAATCACCATGAATGGTCTCGGCTTACCCTGGAGTGCCGACTGTATGCATAAAATTGAGTATTATGCCGTGGATTGCTTAGGAAACATGGAACGACCAAGAGAGCAAACGTTTTATGTTGACAATACGCCTCCGGAAACTCTTAAGACATATGGACGTCCACAGTATCGTGACCCTGACACTGATATTCTCTATATTACTTCTGATACTCCGATTTATCTGAATGCGACTGATGGAGGACCTGTGTGTGCTGTTGGCGGCTATACGATCTACTATCGTATTTGGTTCAATGAACAATGGTCTGACTGGTTTACCGGTCTTCTCAATCAAAACGTGGTACTCACCATGAATAGTCTTGGATCGCCTTGGAGCAGTGACTGTGTTCATAAGATCGAATATTATACTGTTGACTGCCTTGGAAACACAGAAGATATCAAAGAACAAACATTTCATGTTGATAACACACCACCTGAAACCGTGAAAAGCTTTGATGGTCCAACCTGTGGTCCTGATCATTTCTGGTTAAAAGGAAACGACACGTGGGTGATTCTTGATTCGACGGATACGGTTGGCCCCTGCATGGTTGGTGTGCAGTATCTGCATGTGGAGCTCTGGATGGCAAGTAATGGTTATGATATTGATACACTTCTGTGGAGTATTGATGTGTATGATCAGGATCCCAATGACAGCAATGCACTACCCGGTCATATTCGATACATGTTCCAGATACTTGAGGATTGCCTGCATGAGATCCGGTGGTACTCTGTTGATAAACTCGGTAATAAAGAAGTATACACAGCAACACTGGTGAATCTGTTCTTTGATGATTTTGAAACAGATTTGAGTACATGGACCACGTATTATGTTACTCGAGTTGATGATGGACACAGTATCGACGGCTATTATGCTCAGATACGAGCAGGACGATATGGTCAAAACAATGGATGGATGAGAACGAATATTGATACTACAGGGTATTCTGATATCATGGTGTCGTTTTGGGCAAAAACCTATGATATGGGTGCCTCTGATCATTTAGATGTCCAGTATCGTATTGGATCAACTGGTCCGTGGACCACGATTGCTTCCTTGTATGGTGACAATGATTGGGCGTTCTATACATATATGCTTGGGGCAGATGCAAACAATCAATCCCTTGTCCAGGTCCGGTTCCGGATGAGAGATAATAGTGGTCATTCTTCGTATGATTATGGTCTTGTTGACAATGTACGCATCTTTGCAAATACAACCATGTATGTGCAGCAGCATCGTGTTGATTCACAACCGCCTTTAATCATTAAAGAAGTTGGTATGCCAAGTCATTATTGGGGTGTTGACGAGTTTGGTCATGATGTTTGGGATGTGACCACGGAGACCCCGATTACTCTTTCAGCTGTTGATCAGCTTGAACCATGTGCTGTGGGTGGAGAACAACTTGAGTATCGCATTTGGTATCGTGGGAACTGGACAGAGTGGATGGCGTACACCGGTCCATTTACCTTTAGTCATCATTGTGTTCATTACCTTGAGGTACGCGCGTGGGACTGCCTTGGTAACATCGCGTATGATAACGAGACCTTCATTGTCCATGGACCTGTCGAGGGTGTGCCCACGCTCAAGCAGCCCGTTGATGGCAGCCTCTTACATTATAAACCGGTTTTAGTGTGGAATCCGGTGATTGATGTAGATACCTATCGTCTGCAGTTGTCAACTGATATCACCTTCACGACAATACTTATCGATGTCGATGTCGATGGAACATCCTATGATCTCATTGGTTTTGATTTTACAGATAACATTCCGTATTACTGGCGTGTCGCCTCCGTCTACTATGGTGGGACTATTGGGCAGTTTTCTGATACCTGGTGGTTTATCGTTGATCTCAACCCACCTGTTATAGAAAGCGTCTACACCAACGATGATGATAACATCGTGATCGCTGGAACCGCTGTAGTCATTACAGTTAAAGAGTTAAACAATGAAACTGGGCTTCTTGG
>Ga0172365_10003033_pt1 | contig 12525 bp, 8 predicted proteins | sample LakKivSesite48cm_FD_114535 | JGI IMG/M metagenome (GOLD analysis project Ga0172365, IMG submission 114535) | Sediment microbial communities from Lake Kivu, Rwanda - Sediment site 48cm | ecosystem: Environmental > Aquatic > Freshwater > Lake > Sediment | place: Rwanda: Western Province, Lake Kivu...
AATGCTTCGTCCCTACTTTTCGGCGGCCATCATCTGCCCCATCAGTTGGTCCAACTCGCCCACCAGCCGCCCGAACTCGGCCAGGGCGGCGCCCACTGGCTCAGGCGTCGTCAGGTCCACGCCGGCGTCCTTGAGCAGCTCCAGCGGATACTTGCTGCTCCCACCCTTGAGGAAGGTGAGGTAGCGGCTCACGGCCGGCTTTCCTTCCTTGAGGATGGCCGAGGCGATGGCGATGGCTGCCGAGATCCCCGTGGCGTACTTGTAGACGTAAAAATTGTAGAAGAAGTGGTCAACGCGCGACCATTCCCAGGCAATCGGCTGATCCTCCTCGTCGAAGGCCATGCTATCGCCAAAGTAGAGCTTGACCAAGTCATAGTATGTGGCGTCGAGCGAGTCAGCAGTGAGGGGCTGGTCCGCTTCCACCTGCTCATAGATGGTCTTTTCGAACTCGGCGAACATCGTCTGGCGGAAGAGGGTGCCCCGGAGGCTGTCCAGTTGGCGGTCAATGAGGTAGGCGCGCGCGGCTCTGTCCTGTGTCACCGAGAGCAGGTAATGGTTGAGCAGGCTCTCGTTGGTCGTCGAGGCCACTTCGGCGACCAGGGTGCGGTAGTCCGCCTGATGATAGGGTTGCGCCCGATCAGAATACCAGCTATGCAGCGAGTGCCCCAGCTCGTGAGCCAGGGTGAACAGTGAATCGAGGGTGCCCGTATAATTGAGCAGGATATAGGGCATCGAGTCATAACAACCACTGGAATAGGCTCCTGAGCGTTTGCCGACATTCTCGAAGCGGTCCACCCAGCCCTTGAGCAATCCCTCTCGCGCTGTGTCCACGTACTCAGCGCCCAAGGGATGCAGCGCTTTAGCGGTTGCCTCGACAGCCTCCTTGTAGCTATAGTGCATCTCCACCGCCGGCACCACCGGGACATAGACATCGTACAGGTGCAGCTTATCAACCCCCAGGAGGCGCTTGCGCAACTCCACGTAGCGATAGAAGGCTGGCAGGGCCTGATGCACGGCGGAGATCAGCGCGCCATAGACGGCGACAGAGACGTTATCGGGGAATAGAGCCGCCTCCAAAGCCGATGGGAAGCGCCGCGCCTTGGCCTCAAAGACATTCGCCTTGACCGCGCCATCGAGCGCAGCGGCGATAGTATGGTGATTGCCGCGATATTCGCGATAGTAGCTATCGAAGGCTGCCTTGCGCACAGCACGCTCTCGGTTTTCGAGCAGGGTGATAAACGAGGCGTGGGTGAGCTGGCGCTCCTGGCCCGTTTCATCGGGCACTCTTGGCAGGCGCGCTGCTAGGTCCACGTTCTTGAGCACGCTGAATATCTTTTGGATCGAAGCTAACGGCTCGCTGGCCATGGAGAGCAAACGCTCCTCGGCGGACGAGAGGGTGTGTGGCTTGGCCCGCAATAGCTCCTCAAGCCAGAAGCGGTAGGGGGCCAGGGTTTTGCCGGCCATCCAACTGGCCATCAGAGCATCGTCAATGGCCAAAATCTCCGGTGAGAGGTAGGAGCCAGCAGTGTCCAGCTTGACATAGGTGGACGTGGCGCGCTGAGACAGGCCCTGGTAATGGCTATTGCCAAGGTCCTCGTCGCCGTGCAGGTGGGCATAGATCCAGACCTTTTCCATCCTGCGGTTGGCGTCAAACCAGGCGCGCAGCGCTTCGGCGAGCAGCTCGGCCGATTCGCTCAGACGGCCGCGATAGCCCTCCACAATGGCCGGCATAGTCTGGACGGCGGCAAAGTCGGCCTCCCAGGCGGCGTCATCGGGGTAGAGGGCCTCCAGATCCCATTTGAACTCCGGCTGGACGTCCTGGCGCTTGATGACTTCGCTCGTCATGTTTTGTCTCTCCTAGACAAGAGATTGCCACATCCTCCTTACGCGGGAATGTGAGGGTTCATTGTACCCTATAGGATGGTTTTGTCGAATCTCTGCACTCCGGGTCTGCCCGGTACTCTGGGTACGAACAGACCGTCGGATGGAATCCGACGGCTGCCTATCCCAAGCCCGCCAGCGGGCTTCTATCGCTAGGCGGTGGATTCCATCCACCGGCGTCCCAAAATGCTGGACAGCCCCCTCCCTCAGCGTTGACATCATCCATCACTCGGCCTATGATGGAGCGCATTCGGGCGAGCAGGTAGCGGCCCATTTATGGGCGAGGTGAATGTGCTGCTCATTACACTCACGGGAGGGGTAAAGGTCATGCCGCAGCAAAAAGTGATCGTCGAACGCGATGTGGAAGCGGTGATGCGCGATGGCACTATCCTACGGGCCAACGTCTATCGGCCCGACGTTTCGGAACGGCTGCCCGTGCTCTTGCAACGCACTCCTTACGGCAAGGATTTCAGCGGGGTGGATTTCTGCATGCTTTCTGCGGGGCGAGGCTATGCCGTGGTGGTGCAGGATACGCGCGGCCGCTGGGCCTCCGATGGCCAGCATTACCCCTTCCGCGACGAGTTCAACGATGGCTATGACACGGTGGAGTGGGCCGCCGCGCAGCCCTGGGCCAACGGCAAGGTAGGGATGTGGGGTGGCTCCTATGTGGGCTTTACCCAGTGGGCGGCGGCAGCCACATGCCCCCCCTCTCTGGTGACTATCTTCCCCTGGGTGACCTTTACCGACACCTATGGCCAAGTCCTGCAGCCCGGAGGAGCCTTGGCTCTAGGTGTGGCCGTCAGTTGGTTCCTTGGGGCTGGGGTGAGCATGGCGATCCTGCGCATGGATGCGACCGCTGAGGAGAAAGCCAAGCTACAAGAGCAGTTATACGATGCCTTGGACGGCATGGCGACCGGCAAGACCTTCCGCGCACTGCCCCTCTCGGCGATTCCCCTGCTCAGCCGCGAGGACCTGGCCAGGCCTTTCCTGGACTTTGTGGCTCATTCGGGACGCGATGCTTTCTGGGCGCAGTTCGATGCCACCGATCGGCTGAGCAAGATCACGGCATCCGCCTATCATCTGGGCGGTTGGTACGACATTTTCGCCAAGGCCACCACCGACACCTATGCAGCGATGGTTCGCTCGGCAGCTACAGAGACCGCCCGGAAAGGCCAGAAGCTGATCATGGGTCCCTGGCTTCATGGCCCCCTGAATGGCCTCGTGGGCGATGTGGACTATGGCGCGCGGGGGTCGGACATGGCCGTGCTATCCAGCGAGATCATGTGGCGCTGGTTCGACTATTGGCTGAAGGGGATTGACAACGGCATCTTGAATGAGCCGCCCGTGCACATCTTTGTCATGGGGAAGAACCGCTGGCGGGAGGAGAACGAGTGGCCGCTGGCGCGAGCCGTCTATACCCCCTGGTACCTGCATAGCGCGGGCAAGGCCAACACCCTGAACGGCGATGGGGCCCTATCGGCTGGGCGGCCAGCTCGCGAGCCGCAGGATCGTTACACCTATGATCCCTATGATCCAGTGCCCACGCGGGGAGGCGGACTTTGTTGCTGGCAGGCAGCCCTGCCGGGAGGCGCCTTCGACCAGCGCCAGGTCGAGGAGCGCAAGGATGTGTTGGTTTACACCTCGGCGCTGTTGGAGCAGGATCTGGAGGTCACTGGGCCGCTGAAGGTCGTGCTTTGGGCCGCTTCGAGCGCGGTGGATACCGACTGGACGGCCAAGCTGGTTGATGTCCACCCCTGTGGGTACGCGCGCAACCTGGCCGACGGCATCGTGCGCGCGCGTTATCGCCACGGGGCGTCCAAGGCACAGCCGCTCAAGCCGGGGGCTGTCGAGGAATATGTCATCGAGCTTGGGCCCACGAGCAACGTGTTCCTGGCGGGGCATCGCATCCGTTTGGAGATCTCCTCAAGCAACTTTCCGCACTATGACCGCAACCCCAATACGGGCCGTGCGGCAGCAAGTGAGGAGGATATGGTCTCGGCCGCTCAGACGGTCTACCATGACGCGCAACATCCGTCACACATCCTGTTGCCGATTATCCCCGTTTGATCTGGGTGACTAGGGGACGGTGCTGCAACCGTCCCCTAGTGCGCTCCAGCAGTGTTTTGCCTGCTCTGGTGAACTGCCTATACTCAGCAAGTACTGCATCTGGAGGTCCTTCCCGTGTCCATCAAGCTGCGCATAGCTGTCTGTACCCTTCTCCTGGCGGTGATGGGGCTGCTCTGTGGGACGGCGCTGGCTGATCAGTCCGTCGAGCTAATCGTCTACTTCTCGCCGAAGTGCGACCACTGTACCTTGGTGAGGGAGCAAGTCCTGGAGCCGCTCCAGGAGGCTTATGGCGAGAAGCTGGTGATCACCTACGTGGACGTCTCTCAGGCGGAGGGTCTGAGCAGGCTGGAGGCCGAGGAGGCTAGGATAGGCACGCACTTCAAGTACATCCCCGTCCTTCAGCTCGGCGAGCAGCTCTTCTCCGATGAGGACATCTTCCAGCTTGAGGATACGCTCAAGGCGATGCTCCGCGAGCGCTTGGGCGAGCCAGGGCGAGCGGGGGGCGCGACGGCGACGGTTGTGCCGAGCGCCTCGTCGGCAACGAAATCCACAGGACCATCTTCACAACTGGCGATTCACCTGGCCTACGTGCAGAAGGACGGTTGTGCCGAATGCGCTCGCGCGGCCATCGTCATCGAGGCGTTGCAGAAGGAATATCCCGCAGTCTCTGTCCATACCCTGAACGATATGCGTGATACGGATCTGATCGAAGCGATTGGCCAGCATCTGGGGATTCCGGAATCGCAGCGACTGGTCGCTCCCTCCATCTACGTGGGCCAGGATGCGCTGATTGACACCGAGATCACCTCCACCAACCTGCGGGCGCTCCTGGACAAGTACTCGGCGACGGGGGCAGAGGCCTTCTGGGAGGGGCTGAGCAAAGAGAGCGGTGGGCAGAGCATTGCCGCCCGCTTCCGCTCCATGGGGCCTTGGGCGGTGGCGGTGGCTGCGGCCATTGACGGCGTCAACCCTTGCGCGTTTGCTACGATCATCTTTTTCGTCTGGTATCTGGCCGTCAGCGCGCGGCCACGCCGGGAGATGATCCTCGTGGGGTTAGCCTTTGCGCTGGGGGTATTCGCGACCTACTTTGCCGTGGGGATGGGCGCGGTTGGCCTCCTGCAACTGGCAGGTAAGGTGCGCGTCGTGGGCAAGGTGCTCTATGGGATATTCGCGGCCAGTTGCTTCGTGTTTGCAGCCCTGAGCGTGCGCGACTACACCCTGGCGCGCAAGGGGCAACTGAAAGAAATGACGCTACGTCTGCCCGACTCGCTGCGTGAGCGCATCAAAGGGCGCATTCGCAAGCTGACTGGCGCTTTCGTTGGGGTCACTTTCATCTCGGGGGCTTTCATTGCCCTTGTCGAGCTGGCCTGCACCGGCCAGGTTTACTTGCCTACGATCACCTTCATGATCGGCGTGCCGCAGATGCGTGCCCAGGCGACCCTGTACCTGTTGCTCTACAACCTCGTCTTTGTTCTGCCGTTGGTGATCGTGCTATTCCTCGTCGTGTACGGGGCCAGTCCGGCGCGTTTCCAGGGTTGGCTTACCCGGAATACGGCGCGCACCAAGCTACTCACGGCGCTATTGTTCCTGGCGCTAGGCGTGCTGCTGCTCTTCCAGACTCTGTCCGCGTAGCGCGTTCCCATGTGGCCCGGCTTCTTGGCGAACTGGCCTGTGTGTGGCATAATGGGCGTGCAGATGGGCCGACGTATGAGTTTGAGGCCGATGGGGCGCAGGCATGACCAAGTTCATCTCACTAACCTGGTCCGAGGGGGTTCGCGAGTCCGAGAGTCAGGTCCTCACCGGGACGATCGAGAGGACGCTCAAGTGGCTCTATCTTCGCCGACCGACAGCCCTGACCGATCCGCCCATCCGTGTGCGGGTGTTCGGGAATTGGGTCATACCCGCCCTGGTGCCTGATCGGCCTTACTGGGGCACGCAGTGGTACATTGACACCAGCTTCGATGGCGAGGTCCAGCGCGTCATCGCGCCCGTGTTCTTGGAGCTGGTGCGCCTCGAGCCCTGGCAGCGCGTTGATCCTCATTTTGATCTGGCGCTTCTCGATCAGGACTTGACCGACTTTCCTTCTCCTCTGGCCAGGTTGCGTCGCGAGCATTACACCCTTGGCAGCAGCTTCCCAGGCACGACAGCGGTGATGTCGGTTAACCGCCTGCGACGACTTGCGGGCGGGCAGATGCAGACACTGGCTTTAGCCAGGCTTACCCAGCACCATCTGGGCCATATTCTGGGCGTGCCCGGGTTCACGCGCCAGGAGCAGGTGGCACGGTTGGGGCTGGAGCTGCATTGTACCAACCCTTGCGTCATGCGCCATGCGGCGACGGTGGAGGAGCTGGCTGAGCGTGCCAGGGAAGAGTCCGAGATGGGCTGGCCATTTTGCGAGCTGTGCACGCGCGAGCTGCATTCGGTCGTCGCGCGCTATACCTTTGATCCCAACTGACGATCCCGCCAATGGATAACAAGTACCTCACAACGCTGGAATTCCCCAGGATACTAGAGCAGCTTGCGGAACACACTTCGTTTTCCGCGAGCCGGGACCTGGCTCTATCCCTTCGCCCCTCTGCGGACGTGGACATCGTGCGCAGCAGGATTCAGGAGACGACGGAGGCCAAAGCCTTGCTGGCAACGCGCACCGACGTCGGCGTTCGCGGGGCCAGGGATGTACGGCACACCGTTCAGCGCGCTACTCTGGGAGCTGTGCTCCAGCCCAGTGAATTGCTGGAGGTGCGGGGCACCCTCGTCAGCGCCCGGTATCTGGCGAATCTGCTCACCCGCCTGGGGGCAGAATACGCTCTACTGGCGGAGAAGGCTGGGGAGCTTCAGCCGCTATCCGAGATCAGTGAGGAGATCGAGCGCTGTCTGGACGAAGAGGGGCGCGTTCTCGATCGGGCCAGCCCCACGCTGGCCCAAATCCGCCGCGAGGGGCAGATCGCCCGGGAGAGGTTGGTCGAGCGGCTGCGCCGCCTCGTTACTTCCAGTGAGAACGCGCGCTTCTTGCAGGAGCCGATCGTCACCGAGCGTGGGGGGCGCTACGTGGTGCCCCTTAAGGTGGATTACAAGGGGCGCATTCCGGGGATCATCCACGATCAATCCTCCAGTGGGGCGACGCTGTTCATCGAGCCGCTGGAGACGGTGGAGCTAAATAACCATTGGCGCCAACTCCAACTGGACGAGCAGCGGGAGATCGAGCGCATCCTCATGGAGCTGAGCGGCAGGGTTGGGCATGAAGCGGAGGCGATCGGCCGCGATGTGGAGTTGCTGGCGGAGCTGGACTTGGCTCTGGCCAAGGGGCTTTATAGCTTTTCCCTGCGGGCGGCGCCGGCCACGATCTGTATGGACCGCTGGCCCACAGCCCAACCCCGCACGGAGCTTCAGCCCACAGAGCATCCCCTAAGCCTGATCCGCGCCCGCCATCCCTTGCTCCCCCGCGACACCGTAGTGCCCATTGATGTCTATATCGGCGGGGATTACACGATCCTCCTGGTGACCGGCCCCAACACGGGCGGGAAGACCGTCGCTCTAAAGACCATCGGCCTGCTGGCGGCTATGTCTCAAGCGGGGCTGCACATTCCGGCGACCGACGGCTCCAAGCTGCCAGTTTTTTCGGGGATTTATGCCGATATCGGCGACGAGCAGAGCATCGAGCAAAACCTCTCCACTTTTTCATCCCACATGAGCCATATTGTGGACATCCTCAACCACGCTGATGCAGACTCTCTAGTTTTGTTGGACGAGTTGGGCGCAGGGACCGACCCGGTGGAGGGCGCTGCCTTGGCCCAGGGGATCATCAATACACTCCTCGAGCGGCGCTGCCTGGTGGCCAGTTCTACGCACTACTCGCAGCTCAAGGTGTTCGCCTTCAACACGCCGGGGGTGCAGAACGCCAGCGTGGAGTTCGATATCGAGACGCTCTCACCGACCTTTCGTCTGGTCATCGGCCTTCCCGGGCGGAGCAATGCGCTGGCCATCGCCAAGCGCCTGGGACTATCTGAGCAGATCATCGAGCAAGCGCAGCGTTCCATCTCTCCTGAAGACCTGCAGGCGGACGCGATGTTGGCCAAAATCCGAGCGGCGAACGATGCGGCCGATCTCAAACTGCGCGAGGCGGAGGAGCGCCGCGCGCGCAGCGAGGAGGTGGAGCATGATCTGCGCGAGAAGCTGGGCAAGATCGAGGAAACGCGAGCGCAAATCCTGAATCAGGCCCGCGAGGAGGCCACGCACGAGCTAGAGCAGGTGCAAGGTGAGATTCGCCGCCTGCGGCTAGAGTTGCTGCGCCAGGCTTCGGCCCCACCAGCGGTAGCGGTGGCGGCCATCCAGGAAGCATCGGCGAAGATCGAGCAGTTGGCCGAGGGGATAACTCCCGTAGAGGCTCCTAAGGAGCCAGCGCCGAATACAAGCGAGAAGCCGCGCGTGGGCGATATGGTCTATGTCAGCAGCCTTGGGCAGACGGGGGAGCTGTTGAGCATCAGCGGTCAGGAGGCCGAGGTGAAGGTTGGCGGTTTCCGGCTGCGCACACGCTTGAGCGGGCTGGAGTTCCGCTCTCGGCCGCAGCCAGCGGAGCCGACGGAAGAGGCTGCCGTGCGGGGCCCACGGGCGGAATCACCAGGGATCGAGCTGGACATGCGCGGCTGGCGCGCGGAGGAGGTCGCGCCGGCGCTGGACGCCTATCTGGATAAGGCCTACCTTGCAGGGTTGCCCTGGGTGCACATTATCCACGGCAAGGGAATGGGCATCCTCAAGGAGGTGGTGCGCCAGTTCCTGGTCGGCCATCCGCTGGTCAGTTCGTACCGTGCGGGAGCATTGAACGAGGGCGGGGACGGGGTGACGGTAGTCGTGCTACACAAGCAGGAGAACTGATTCGTGTCAGCAGTTCTTCCTCATCCACTGTGAACCTCCTGTGCTACAGGTACTCCATCAGACTCTCTGCTGTATGCCGATTCATCCCCGGGACGGCGGCCAGTTCCTCCACGGTGGCCTGGCGGATCGCCTCAAGGGAGCCGAACCTCTCCAGGAGTGCTTTGCGCCGCCTCGGGCCGATGCCGGGGATTTCGTCCAGGATAGACTGAGTGGTCCTGGCGTCGCGCAGCTTGCGGTGGTAGGTGATGGCAAAGCGGTGCGCCTCATCGCGAATGCGCTGCAAAAGGTATAGCCCCTGCGAATCCCTGGGCAGGATAACCGGCTCAGGGCGGCCCGGCAGATAGAGCTCCTCGTGCTGCTTGGCGAGGCCCACAGTGGGGATTTGGGCCACGCCGGCGGACTCCATCGCCTCGCGCGCGGCACTCAACTGCCCTTTGCCCCCATCCACGATCACCAGGTCGGGCATGATGGCCCAACGATTCTCCTTGCCGTCCAGGCTCCGCTTAGCGTCCGCTTCCTGGGCGCGGGCGAAGCGCCTCTTGAGCACCTCGGCCATGGAGGCAAAGTCGTCGGCCCCCGTCACGGTCTTGATGCGGAAGCGCCGATAGTCCTGCTTCTCCGGCACCCCTTTGGCGAACACGACCATGCTGCCCGTCGTCGAGGTGCCCTGGATATTGGAGATGTCGTAACACTCGATGCGCGCGGGCGGGGAGGCCAGGTTCAGGGCATGCTGGATTTCCGTCAGGGCTTCCACGTGCTTGTTCGTGTCGGCCTCCCATTCGGCGCGCAGCTTGGTCAGGGTCTCGACGGCGTTTTCTGCGGCCATGCGGATGATCTCGCGCTTCTCCCCCCGGCGCGGCACCTTGAGCAGCACCTTGGTGCCCCGTTTGCGGCGCAACCACTCCTCGATCACGGCCAGCTCATCCAGATCGCTCTGCACTAACACTTCGGGAGGAACGTAGGCCGCCCCATCATAGAACTGCTTCACGAATGAGCCGATCACCTCGGGATCTTTTTCATCCTGGGTGCCGGTAAGCACATAGTATTCGCGACCGATCAGCTTGCCCCCGCGAACGAAAAAGACCTGCACGCAAGCCTGGCCATTGTCGCGCGCCAGGGCGATAAAGTCGTGGTCGTTCAGGTGGCCGGAGATGATGCGCTGGCGCTCGATGATCTGGGTGATGGCTGCGACCTGGTCGCGCATCTCCGCTGCCCGCTCGAATTGCAGCGCCTCTGCCGCGCGTTCCATTCTGGCGCGCAGGTCCTCGACGATCTCCTCTTGCTTGCCCTCCAGGAAGAGACACACGCGCTCGATGACCGCGCGATAGTCCTCCTTGGTGCAGGCGCCAATACAGGGACCAAGGCAGCGCTTGATGTGGTAATAGAGGCAGGGGCTGCGGTCTTTGCCGGTGATCTCCCGATCGCAAGTGCGATAGGGAAATAGCCTGCGGAGCACCTCCAGGCTCTGATATACGGTCTGCGAAGAGGTGAAAGGACCGAAATAGCGCCCCCCGTCGCGCACCATGTTGCGCACCATGTACACGTGGGGGTAGTCCTCTTGCACGCTGACTTTGATGTACGGGTAGCGCTTGTCGTCCTTGAGGCGCACGTTGTAGCGCGGGCTGTAGCGCTTGATGAGCTCGCACTCCAGGACCAGGGCCTCCAGCTCAGAGCCGGTGACGATCCACTCCAGATCGGCCACGTCGGCGACGAGGCGCTCCGTCTTGGGCGGGTGAGAAGCGGATTCCTGGAAATAGGAGCGCACGCGATTGCGCAGGACGATCGCCTTGCCCACGTAGATAACGCGGTTATTGGCGTCCCGCATGATGTATACGCCCGGCTTGGCCGGCAGGCCCGCCAGGCGGGTAGCCACTTGGGCGTTTGCCTTCATCTTTCGACCAGCTTGTAGCCGATGCCCCAGACCGTCTCGATCCCCAGGGAGCTTGCTTTCAGCTTCTCCCGCAGGCGGGCGATGTGCACATCCACGGTGCGGGTATCTCCGTAAAACTCGTAACCCCAGACCATCTCCAATAGCCTTTCGCGGCCCAGAGCCGTATTCGCATGGCGCATCAGGGTGGCGAGGAGGTCGAACTCCTTTTGTCTAAGCGCCAGGGTGCGCTCGCCCACACGAGCGTCGCGCGCGCCCTCATCCAGGATTACCTCGCCCAGCCGCAAGACGGAGCGCGTCGCCCTCGGTTCGGCGCGACGCAACACCGCGCGCACCCTGGCCGCCAGCTCGCGGGGGTTAAAGGGCTTGGTCACATAGTCGTCAGCGCCCAGCTCCAGGCCGACGATCTTGTCTACGTCGTCGTCGCGGGCGGTGAGCATGATGATGGGCAAATCCTGGGCATCCTGACGCAGCCGCCGACAGACCTCGAAGCCATCCAGTTTGGGCAGCATCAAGTCCAGCACCATCAAATCGGGCTTTTCCGTGCGCGCCAAGCGCAGGGCCTCATGCCCATCCGCGGCGCTCAGGACCTTGTGGCCGTCGTTGGTCAGGTAGAGGCGGACCAGCTCCAGGATATTGGGTTCGTCGTCTACGATCAGGATCGTGGACATATCTCTTTCATAATGGCACCGCTTCACGAAGTATGCGGTCACGGATATACCAGTGGAGGGCATTCTCTGTCACAACGTCCACCTTACACCCCAAAAGCTCCTCAAGGTCAATCATGAAGCCTGCGGGAAACCAGGCGGAATGAACAGGGCCGACATCTACAAGAAAATCCACGTCGCTCTCTGGACCCGCCTCACCTCGCGCCACAGAGCCAAAGATGCGCACGTTATACGCACCGTGCTTGGCCGCGAGGCGTAGGATCTCTTTTCGCCTGGCTTTGACTAGCTCCCTACCGTCCACACTCCGGCCTCCTCAAGCTTCCCACCTCGCGGGTCCCTTTGCAAAAGCATACCCCATCTTCGGCGGGAAGGCAAAGGGAGTGGCAATCGGCACCGTCATTGGCCAGTTGCGGGCGTTTCGGGAGCGGCGGTAGGGGTCCCGCTACGTCATGCTGAGGGGACTCCTGAGACATCGCAGTAACGACGGACGTTATCCAGGCCTTGGCGCAGCTCCAGGTCCTGGTCGTAGGGCCGGTGGCGCACGTTGTCGCTCAGTTCCAGGATCAGGGGCCGGCTATAGCGCACCTCGCTCAGCGCCCTGAAGACGTCCGCCCAGGCGACCGCCCCTTGGCCAGGAGGCAGGTGATCGTCAAACTGGCCGTGGTTGTCGTGCAAGTGTGTGGTGAGCAGCTTCTCGCCTGCCATGCGCACGGCGCGCGCCGCCCCGAGGGTCCCCAAGTTGGCGTGGCCCACGTCCACGCAGATTCCAACATGGGCTGCATCGAGCATCTCCAAGAGCTGGAGCACATACTCGAAGTGGTTCAGGTGCCTGCCATTCTCCAGCGCCAGCTCCACCCCCAAGTCGGCCGCCCTGTCACGAGCGGGGCGCAGCGCGACCAGATCGAACCGCATGAGCTCGGCGGGATCGCGGTCGAGGAGCTTGAGCCCCAGTTGAAGCGGCGCGTGGATGACCAGCACGCGGCTCCCCAGCGCCGCGCAGACCTGCACGCATTGGCAGAGCTGCTGGCCAAGCTCCTCCGCGCTCAAAGTGCTCGCTTCGCTTGGTACGCTCACCGCCTGCCTCCAGGTGTGGCACGACCAGTTCTGCAGCCCACGTTCCCTGGCATAGGCGCCGATCTCGCGCGCCTC
>Ga0172365_10003034_pt1 | contig 12520 bp, 14 predicted proteins | sample LakKivSesite48cm_FD_114535 | JGI IMG/M metagenome (GOLD analysis project Ga0172365, IMG submission 114535) | Sediment microbial communities from Lake Kivu, Rwanda - Sediment site 48cm | ecosystem: Environmental > Aquatic > Freshwater > Lake > Sediment | place: Rwanda: Western Province, Lake...
AGTCGCACCGGAGGCCATCCCCTGGGCCTGGGCGGTCAACGGCTGTGCTTCGGTCGTCAGCTCCATTCTGGCCACCCTGCTGGCGGTGAGCTTCGGCTTCTCGTGGGTCTTGGTGCTGGCTGCCGCACTCTACACATTAGCGGCAGCCACCCTGAGCTTCCTACGCTGAACTTACGGCTTGTGCTCATGGATTGGCTTCGCTGTGCCCAAAGATGCCTCCTGTGGCTCATGGCCATGGCGTTGATCATCCTGACCACCGGGCCATCACAGCCGATGGTGAGCGTCGGTCCTCCCCAGGAGGTGAGGACAGTAAACCCCAAGATGGGGATCCACACCCGGCTGACCGATGAGGTGGAGCCCTGGAAGATCAAGCGCACGTTGCAACTGGTGCGGGAGATGGGCACGCCCTGGATCGTAGAGTACTTTCCCTGGGCCTACTACGAACCCTCGCCGGGGCACTTCGATTGGGCGCACGCCGACCTGGTGGCGGATCACGCCCGGGCCCAGGGGCTGACGGTGATCGCCCGGCTGGGCTTCGTGCCCCTCTGGGCCCGCCCTCCGGACACCGACTGGAGCTATCTCGACGAGTCCAGCTACGAGGCCTTCGCCGATTTCGTAGCTGCCTTCTTGGAGCATTTCGAGGGGCGCATCAACCACATCATCATCTGGAACGAGCCCAATGTCAACCTGGAGTGGGGATTCCGCTCCCCCGATCCAGCCGGGTATGCCCGTCTGCTGGCAGCGGTCTACCCTCGAGCTAAGGAGGCCAACTCCCAGGTGCAGGTCCTGGCCGGGGCGCTGGCTCCGACATTGGCTCCACCGGGCGATCCAGAGGCGATGGGAGACTTGGACTACCTGCGGGAGATGTATCAGGCTGGTGCCAGGGACTACTTCGATGGGCTGGCCGTCCATGCCTACGGTTGGCGCTTTTCTCCAGAGAATCCACCAGCCCCCGATAAGATCAACTTCCGACGGACGGAGCTGCTGCGGGGGATCATGGTCGAATACGGGGATGAGGGCAAGCCGATCTACATCACCGAGGGAGGCTGGAATGACCACCCCCGCTGGACGAAGGCCGTGCATCCCGCTCAGAGGGTGCTCTACACCATTCAGGCCTACCAGTGGGCCCAGGAGAGGTGGCCTTGGTGCCAGGCGGTGTGTCTGTGGGCCTTTCGCTACCCCCGCCCGGCGCGCACCTATCAGGACTACTTTACCTTTGTGACCACGGATTTCCAGCCCAAGCCCATCTACGATGCCGTGCGGGATTACTCACAGGGAAAAGGGTTTGAAGCGAAGGGGGAGTCGCGATGAGCTTTAGAGTTTTGCTGGTCAATCCCAACCAGATGAAGCCCGCCGTAGCCCCCCTCGGGCTGGACTACCTGGCCGCCTCGCTCCAGGCCGAGGGGTTCGAGGTGGAGGTGTTGGACCTCTGCTTCGCCGAAGATTTCCGAGCGGTTCTGGATAACTACTTCCGTGATCACGCTGTGGACGCAGTCGGCTTCTCCATCCGCAATACTGACGATTGTTACTACACCGGCCAGGACTTCTTCCTGCCCCACTATCAGGAGATGATCCAGGCCCTCCGGGAGCGGGCATCTGCCCCGCTGATCCTGGGCGGCGTGGGCTTCTCCATTATGCCAGAGAGCATCCTGCGCTACTGCGGCGCAGACCTGGGGATCGTGGGTGATGGCGAGTGGGCGTTGCCCCTGCTGCTGCACCGACTGGAGCGCGGAGAAGGGTACGACGATGTGTCTGGGCTGGCTTATCGGACCGAGCAAGGGATCGTGATGAATCCCCCCGTTTTCCGAGACTTGGATGAGCTTCCCTCCCCGCGCCGGGGCATGATTGACAACACCCGCTACCTGTGTGAAGGGGGCATGGGGGGCATTGAGACCAAGCGTGGCTGCCCCCGGCGATGCATCTACTGCGCCGACCCAGTGGCCAAAGGGCGCGTGTGCCGTGCCCGCTCGCCGGGCAAAGTGGCCGACGAGATCGAGCAGTTGCTGGAGCTGGGGGTGAATTGGCTGCACACCTGCGATAGCGAGTTCAATATCCCCGCCCATCACGCGGAGGCAGTGTGCGAAGAGACGATCCGACGGGGGTTGGGTGAAAGGGTGCGCTGGTATGCCTACTGCGCCCCCCGCCCCTTCTCCCAAGAGTTGGCGCGCCTGATGAGGCGGGCCGGCTGCGTAGGGATTGACTTCGGCGTGGACAGCGGCGATGATGGGATGCTGCGCCGGCTGGGACGAGATTTCACCCCAGAGGATCTGAAGGAAGTAGCCCGCATCTGCCACCAGGAGGGGATCACCTTCATGTACGACCTGCTGCTGGGCGGCCCCGGCGAGACACGGGAGGCGGTGCGGGAGACCATCGAGCTGATGCGCCAACTCAGCCCTTCCCGGGTGGGGGTAGCGGTGGGGGTGCGCATCTACCCCGGCACGTCGCTGGCGCAGATGGTGCGCCGGGAGGGTGTGGGAAGGGACAACTTCCACCTTCAGGGGAGAGTGCTTGGCAACGACGATTTCCTCGAACCCATCTTCTACCTCTCCGCCGATCTGGGCTCCGATGCCCTCTCCTTCATCGGAAATCTCATCGGGAAGGATGAGCGCTTCTTCTTCGGCGGCGCGGAAAGAGAGGAGGCGGATTACAACTACAACCAGAATGAGCTCCTGGTGGAGGCCATCCAACAGGGGTATCGCGGGGCCTTCTGGGACATCCTGCGCCGACTCAGGGAGAAGGGCCGGTGAGAAGGAGCAGGTGGCCCTGGGTGGCGGTAGCAGCAGCTATCCTTCTGGCCCTGCTCATGGGTGGGTGGCTGCTCCGACAGCGGCGGGAGCCGCCAGTGGATGAGGCCTGGCAGCGGGTGCAGCTCTCCGGCGTGCTGCGGGTGGGGTTGGACGCCAGCTACCCCCCTTTCGAGACCATTGACGGAGAGACAGGGGAGATCGTGGGCTACGATGTGGACCTGGCCAGGCTCATCGGGGAAGAGTTGGGCGTGGAGGTGGAGTTGATCAACGCCGGGTTCGACGGCCTGTACCCAGCCCTGAACGCCGGCCGCTTCGATTGCGTCATCTCCGCCTTCCCCTACGATCCCCTCCTGACCCACGATGTGGGCTTCTCCGTGGCCTACTTCCAGGCGGGGCTGACGCTGGTCACCCCGGCTGATGAAACGAACATCACCACCGTTGAGGACTTAGAGGGCTGCACCTTGGCCGTGGAGTGGGGGGCAGCGGGGGATGTTGAGGGACGAGAGTTCCAGAAGCGGCTGGAGGGGCTGGCGCTGGCCCCCTACGCCACACCCAGTGAGACGCTGGACGCGGTGCGACAGGGGAAGGCCGACGCTGCACTGGTGGATGCCATCTCTGCCTACCAGGCGACGCATCACGACTCCTCCCTGCGCATTGCCCAAGAGAAGGTCACCGACGAGCCCTACGTCATCCTGGTCCCCCTGGACAGCCCCCAGCTTTTGGAGGCCATTAACGAAACCCTGGCCCACTTCCACGCCGATTCCACCCTCATCCGGCTGAGGGAGAGGTGGTTCTAGGAGCTACGTTGGTTTGGCCCATGTTGTAGCGCAGCTTGCTGCGCGCTAACGCGGGGCAAGCCCCGCTATTCCACCGAAGAGTCTTTGACGCTTCCAGAGATCTCACCATCTGAGCGGAGGTATTATGACAGGCAGAGAAGGACACGTTGACCCCATACCGGAAGAGTTCGCCTCGTATGAAGAAGCTGCCGAGTTTTGGGATAGGCATGATACGACAGACTATCCTGACGCATTTCGCACAGTGGAAGTAGAAGCTGAGTTCCGCGGACGGCACTATGAGGTCGAGGTAGATGAAGATGTGATGCAAGCACTCCGAGTCCAAGCTCGAAAGCTTGGCGTCACTGTTAGCCACCTCGCCAGTGACCTGCTACGCCAACAGATCTCATCCACGGTGTAAACACAAGCCCCCAAGACCTGCTCAGCTTTACGAATGCAGCCATTCCAGCCCTCCGGCCACCCGCAAGCCGCTCTCATCGAAGTGCACCACGTCCTCCCTGGGGGTCAAGTGCGCTTTCACCTGTTCATTGACCGGCGCGACTTGTTCGGCGGTTTCTACACCGCCCTCGACCACTGTCCCTTCGGCCAAAGGATGCTCATACAGGTCGGCGAGAATCTCACTGGTGCGCTCCAGCGGAATGGCGTGGTAGTGGTTGAAGTAGCCGCCTGAACCTTGATCCGGGGACCGTATTGAGCCAGCTGTGTGACCTCGGTGGGAAACTCGGCCTGGTTGGAGTGTCCACAGTAGGGGCAACGCTTGATCTCAACCCGATGTTCGGTTACTTCTACCCGCACCGGTGGCAGGTCAAACACCTGGCATTTTTCATAGCCGTTGGCTTCCACGTCCTCCAGAGACGCCTGACAGCGCCGACAGGTAGTGACCCGATGCACCTGCACGTGATCCGGCTGCTCGACGGCCTGGAGTGCATGCCCTGGATGACCCGACTGCCCGCCGCTCTTCTTGCCGCTGGGAGAGCGCAAGTACAGGAACGGGGCTTCTTCAGCCCATCACTGGAAGGGGGTTTGCGGCTAACGACGCGAAGTTGCGCAGGATCCGCAGTCCCACATCCTGGCTCTTCTCGGGGTGCAATTGGGTACCGAAGACCTGCCCCCGGGCCACGACAGAGGCGAAGCCGGGACCGTAGTCAGTGGTGGCAGCGACTATCTCCACTTCAGCGGGATCAACGTAATAGGAGTGGACGAAATAAGCAAAACTGCCATCAGCTACCCCAGTCAGGAGGGGACAGGGGCGACAGATGTGGATCTGATTCCAGCCCACGTGCGGAACCTTCAGCCCCTGCTCAAAGCGGCATACGCGGCCGGAGAGGAGGCCCAGCCCTTGATAACAGCCCAGTTCTTCGCTCTCCTCGAACAGGAGTTGCATCCCCAGACAGATGCCCAGCAACGGCTTCCCCTCCTCGACGGCCAGCAGGATCGGCTCGACCAGGTTAGCTGCGCGCAGATTGGTCATGGCATCGCCGAAGGCCCCCACGCCGGGCAGCACCAGGGCCTCCGCATCCTGGAGGGCCTTTGAGTTATTGGTCACCGCGGCTTGGGCTTCCACTCGTTCGAAGGCTTTCTGCACGCTGTGCAGGTTGCCCACGCCGTAGTCTACGATGGCGATCACGCTTCCTCCTACTCCCACTCGATGGTCGCTGGTGGCTTACTGGAGATGTCGTAGACCACCCGGTTGACGCCAGGCACCTCGTTGACGATGCGGTTGGCCATGCGAGCCAAGAGTTCATAGGGCAGGCGCGCCCAGTCAGCCGTCATCCCATCCTCGCTGACCACCGCCCGTATGGCCACCACGCTCTCGTAGGTGCGCCCATCCCCCATTACCCCCACGCTCCTGACCGGCGTCAGGAGGGCGAAGTATTGCCACACTTGGTGCCCCAGCTCGGCACCCTCGATCTCCTCCCGCACGATGGCGTCAGCTTCCTGCAAGAGAGCCACCCGCTCTGGCGTCACCTCCCCGAGGATGCGCACTGCCAATCCCGGACCTGGGAAGGGCTGGCGGTAGACCACCGCCTCAGGCAGTCCCAATACCCGCCCCACGGCCCGCACTTCGTCTTTGAACAACCGCTTGAGGGGCTCAACCAGCTCGAAGTCCATTCCCTCCGGCAATCCACCCACATTGTGATGGGTCTTGATCTGGGCCGCGTCCTTTTTGCCGTGACCCGCGCTCTCTATGACATCTGGGTAGAGGGTACCCTGGGCCAGAAAGGGGATGGCCCCTAGTTTCGGACTCTCCTCCTCGAAGAGGCGGATGAACTCTTCCCCGATGATGCGCCGCTTTGCCTCAGGGTCTATCACTCCCATCAGGCGACGCAGGAATCTGGACTGAGCCTCAACGTAGTGGACCTTCAGGTCCAGTGCCTCTCGAAAGAGACGCAGGTTCCCCTCGGCTTCGCCTTTCCGCAGCAGACCGTGGTTCACAAAGATGCAGGCGAGTTGATCTCCCACTGCCCGGGTCATCAAGCGTGCCGTCACCAGGGAATCAATCCCCCCTGACAGGGCGCACAGGACGCGGGCCCCTCCCACCTGGGCCCGGATCGCAGCTACTGCCTCTTCAACGAAGGAGGCGGGCGTCCACCGGCCCTGGCAGCCGCAGTCATAGCGCAGGAAGTTGCGCAGGATCTCTTTTCCTCGAGGGGTGTGGCTCACTTCGGGGTGGAACTGCAGCCCGTAAATGCATCGCCTGGGGTCGCCCATGGCCGCCACCGGCGAGTTCTCACTGTGGGCCAGGATGGAAAAGCCCGGCGGCAGGCGGGTGATGCGATCCCCGTGGCTCATCCAGACACGCAGGGAGGGGGACTGATCCCGGAAGAGGGAGATATGAGGGGCGTCAATCTCCACAGTGGCCGGTCCATATTCCCGTTGGGGCGAAGGGGAAACCTCCCCACCCAGTTCCTGGGCCAAGAGCTGCATCCCATAGCAGATGCCCAACACCGGAAGGCCGCTTTCCAGCACGTAGTCTGGCAGTCGCAGTGCTCCCGGCTGGTAGACGCTGGCCGGCCCGCCGGAGAGGATAAAGCCCCAGGGGCGCAAGCTCTCCACCTCAGCTCGTAGGGCATCGTGGGGCAGGAGTTCGCAGTAGACGTGGCACTCCCTCACCCGGCGGGCGATGAGCTGGCTGTATTGGGACCCGAAGTCCAGGATGACGATGGTTTCTTTCGTGCGGGAAGCAAGCTTCGCCACTCTCATCAGCCATCCTCCACATCCATCTCCACCATCTCTCCTGTGACAGTGAAGATAACTCGCTCGCAGATATTGGTCACTCGGTCAGCGGCGCGTTCCAAATTGTGCGCTACCCAAAGGAGGTAGGTGGCCTGATCGATGGTGCGGGGGTTAGCTATGATGAAGCTCAGCAGTTCCCGATAGACCTGGTTATATAGCGCGTCTACCTCGTCATCCTCGTCCGGGATCGCCCTCGCTAACTCGACATCGCGCCGAACGAAGGCCTCCAGCGCGCGGTGAAGCATGTCCTGCGCCTTCTTGGCCATGCGCGGAATGTCAATGAGGGGCTTCAGAAGGGGCTCCTCACCCATCATGAGGTTGATTCTGGCAATGCCCTTGGCGTAATCTCCCATCCGTTCCAGTTCAGTGGCGATCTCCAGCACAGCGGCCAAGGTGCGCAGGTCGCCAGCCATGGGCTGCTGAGTGGCGATGAGGGCGAGAGCATCGGCCTCGATGGCAAAGCGCTTTTCGTTGATGAGGCGATCCCCGGCGATCAGCCGCCGGGCCGCTTCCAGGTCCCGCCGCTTGAGGCTCTCCACCGATTCCATGAGGGCCTTTTCCACCATGCTGCCCAGGACCAGCACCTCGTCCTGAAGACGTTGCAATGCCTCTTCAAAAGTTTCCGCAGCATGTCAATCTCCCTGTTTCATCACTTACAACTAGTAGACTTCCAGTAACCGCCGTTCTGTTTTTAGCGATGCCGGCTACGATCTCCGCTTAGGATATCGGGGTCAAGTTCTTGAGCCTGCACTTGAGCAGCTCGTCTGCTCATTCGCTCCCCATCAGCCTGCGTTGCCTGTACTCCTCATAGTCAGGAAGGAGACGTGGGTACTCCTCAGACATTAATGGCGATGAGATCATGAAATCAGCCGACGCTCGATTGCAAGCGACCGGAATGTTCCAAACGACAGCCATCCGCAGGAGGGCTTTCACATCCGGGTCGTGGGGAAGTGGTTCGAGAGGGTCCCAGAAAAATATCAGAAACTCGATTTCTCCTTCCGCAATCTTAGCGCCGATTTGCTGATCGCCGCCTAGTGGGCCGCTTTGGAGTTTGATAATTTCGAGCTCAAGTTCCTGCTCCAGCAATCTGCCAGTTGTTCCTGTTGAATATAACTTGTGGTGAGCCAGGAGATCCCGATTGAATCTCGTCCATTCAAGTAGCTCTTGCTTTTTGTTATCATGTGCTACAAGGGCGATCTTCTTTCGCTGTCTCATTGGTAACTTTCTGTATTCCATAGAGCTCTGTTGTCTCCTCTTAAGAGCTACATGTAGCCCAGTTGTTTGAGGTAATTGAGCACCTTCTGCCGGATCTCGTCCCGCACACGCCGGAAAGTGGCCAGTTGTGCTTCACCCGCCCTGACCCCAACCAAAGGGGACAGGTCTGGGCCGCATTATCGCAGAGAGTGATAACAAAGTCAAATTCGGCGCCACGGAACTCGTCCACCGGCTTGGGGCGTTGGGCGGAGATGTCAATCCCCAGCTCGTCCATCACCTGTATGGCCAGGGGATGGACGTAGCCTGCGGGGGCTGTGCCCGCCGAGAAGGCCTCCCAGCGGTCGCCCAAGAAGTGATTGACCAGCCCCTCGGCCATCTGGCTGCGGGCCGAGTTGCTGGTGCAAAGAAACAGAACACGCTTTTTCTCCATCATCCAAACCTCCCTGTGATGTAATCCTCCGTGCGTTTGTCCTGGGGATTGGTGAAAATCTGCTTGGTTGGCCCGTACTCGACCAGATACCCTGCCCGGTCTTCCATCATCATGAGGAAGGCAGTGAAATCCGACACCCGCGCCGCCTGCTGCATGTTGTGGGTGACGATGACGATGGTCACGTCTTGCGCCAGTTCTCGCATCAATTCTTCGATCTTGAAGGTGGCGATGGGGTCCAGGGCCGAGGCGGGCTCGTCCATGAGCAAAACTTCCGGCTCTACGGCCAGCGCGCGGGCGATGCACAGCCGCTGCTGCTGGCCGCCCGAAAGGGCGGCCCCCGACTGGTGCAGCTTGTCTGTCACCTCGTCCCACAGTGCCGCCCGGCGCAATGCCTGCTCAACCCGCTCTTCCAGGCCAGGCACACATCCCCAGTGGTTGAGCCTGAGCCCGGCGGACACGTTGTCGAAGACCGACATGGTGGGGAAGGGGTTGGGCTTCTGGAAGACCATGCCCACCCGCCGCCGCACCTGAACCGGGTCGGCACCGGGCGCGTAGATGTCCTCATCGCCCAGCCAAACCTGCCCGCGCACCCAGGCGCCCTGCACCTCCTCATGCATGCGGTTCAAGCAGCGGATGAGCGTGGACTTCCCTGAGCCCGAAGGCCCGATGATGGCTGTGATCTTGTTGGGCTCGATCTTCAGGTTGATGTGCCGGATGGCGATGAAGTCGCCGAAGCCGGCGCTCAGGTTTTCGATGCCTATGCTCTTGCCCACCGTGCACACGGTGGCCACCTCTCGATTAAGCACTGCGGCTCGCAGCCGCTGCACTTCGATCATCGTTATCTCCTCGTCAGGAGCCGGTTTTCTCCAAGAGACCCGGCTTCTCTCTCATGCCACACCCCGTGGCCGGCCAAAGCGCCGGGCCAGCAGGCTGGTCACCAGCACCAGTGCCGCCAGCACCAATGCCGTTCCCCAGGCCTTGGCCCGCCAGTCATCGTAGGGGGAGATGGCATAGGTGAACAGGGTATGGGGCAGCGTGGCGATGGGCTGGTTGATGTCCACGTTCCAGAATGGGTTGCCAAAGGTGGTGAAGAGGAGAGGCGCCGTCTCGCCGGCCACGCGGGCAATGGCCAGCACCACTCCCGTGAGTACTCCTCTGGCCGCTGTTGGCACCACCACGCTGACCGTCGTGCGCCAACGGGGTAGCCCCAGGGCCAACGCTCCCTCGCGCAGGGAATCGGGCACCAGGCACAACATCTCCTCGGTGGTGCGGGTGATGGCGGGCAGCATCATCACCCCCAGGGCGAAGCCGGCCGACGGAGCCGAAAAGTGTCTCTGGCGGGCGACGATGAGGGTGTAAGCAAAAATACCCATGACGATGGACGGCACGCCGGAAAGCACGTCAGCCAGGTAGCGCACCAGGTCGCCAAAGCGGTTGTCCCCAAATTCGCTCAGGTAGATGCCGGCACCCAGGCCAATGGGCAATGCGAAGAGGGTCGCCAGGCCGACGACGATGAAACTGCCGACGATGGCGTTGGCAATGCCGCCGCCTGCCACGCCTACCGGTGTGGGAAGGTGCAGGAAGAAGTCAGTGTTCAGGGCCGAGAAGCCGTTGAGGGCCACGTAGCCCAACACTGCAGCCAGGGCCACCACGGCCAGGGTCGCGCTCAGGGCAGTGACGCCTATCATGAGGTAGTTGATCAGCTTGCGCCGGGCATAGGCGGTATCCCTGTCACCGGTTTTACTCATGCCTGCCTCTCTTCCAGACCGCCGCCCACACGCGACACGAGCAGGCGGGCCAGAGCGTTCAGGAGCAGGGTGACCCCGAAGAGAACCAGGCCTAGCTCGATGAGCACCGAGACATAGAGATCGTAGGTCGCTTCGGTGAACTCATTGGCGATGAGACTGGCCAGGGTGTAAGCCGGGTTGAACAGACAGGCCGAAATCTCTGGCCGGTTGCCGATGACCATGGTCACAGCCATGGTCTCGCCCACGGCCCGGCCCAGTCCCAGCATCAGCCCGCCGATGATGCCCGAGCGGGCATAGGGCACCACGACCCGCCAGATGGTCTCCCAGCGAGTAGCACCCAGAGCCAGCATGGCCTCCCGTTGGTCATTCGGCACGGCTCGGAGCCCATCGCGGGCGACGGCGGTGATGTAGGGCAAGATCATGATGGCCAGGATGATCACCGCGGCCAGCATGCCAATCCCCAGCGGGATGCAAGAGAAAAGGGACAGGAAGCCCAGGGTGTTCCGGAAAGAGCTGCCCACCGGCTGGCGCAGGATGGGAGCCAGCACGAACAGCCCCCACAGCCCGTAGACCACGCTGGGGATAGAGGCCAGGAGTTCGATGAGGAGAGAGAGCGGTGCCTCCAGCCAGCGGGGGGCCAGCTCGGCCAGGAAGATGGAGGACAGCAATCCTAACGGCCCAGCGACGGCTAGAGCCAGGAGCGAGGAGACCACCGTGCCGTAGATGGCCGGCAGCGCACCGAACTCCTCGAAGACCGGGTCCCAGGTCTGATCCAGCAGGAAGCGGAAGCCGTAGCGGGCCAGCCCCAGGCGTGAGCCGGCGTATAGCTCATACACCAGCAAGGCGATGAGAGCCAGGATCGTGGCCGCCATCAGCCAGGCCCAGCCCCGGAAGATAACGTCCCCCAGGTTGCGGGGGAGGTCCCATGCCCGGCGGGTGATCGCTCTGGGTGACAGCGTCATATGTTCTCCTTACTGCCCCAACACTGCCTTGCCCCCTTCGCAAGTCAGGCCATGGAGCTGCTCGATCACCTTCTGCTCCACGCTGACGCCCAGCGGGGCGTAAAGGAGTTCGGTAGCGTACTTGTCACCCTCAGCCAGGGCCCATCGCACGAACTCGGCCAGCTTGCGGGCCTTGATGCAGTCCGACATGTCCTGGTAGATCAGCAGGAAGGTGTAGCCGGCGATGGGGTAGGAGTCGTCACCTGGGGCATTGACCAGCAACTGCCCCATGTCTTCGGGCATCTCAGCGCCGAAAGCATTGGAAGCGGCGGTGGTGCTCTCCAGGCTCGGCTCGATGAACTTGCCGACCCGGTTCTGGACGAAGGCATAGGGGATTTTATTCTGCACGGCGTAGGCCAGTTCGATGTAACCTAAGCCGCCGGGCTGTTGGCGTACCACACCGGCCACGCCTTCGTTGCCCTTACCGCCCAGGCCCACCGGCCACTCCACCGAGGTGCCGGCGCCGACGTTGGTCTTCCACTCCTGGCTCACCTAGCTCAGGTAGCTGGTGAAGAGGAAGGTGGTGCCGGAGCCATCGGAGCGGTGGGCGACCACAATCTCCTGCTCTGGCAACTTCACGTCTGGGTTCAGCTCCACCAGTCGTAGGTCATTCCATTTGGTGATCTTGCCCAGGAAGATGTCGGCGATGACCCCCGAGGTAAGTTTGAGCCCGCTGGGAATGGAGTTGCCATCGGCATCGTTAACGTTGTAAGCGATGACCACGGCCCCTGCCACGGTGGGGAACATCTGCAGGCTGGGCGCAGCCGCCTTTTGCTCCTCGTTGAGGATGGCATCCGACGCGCCGAAGTCGACGGTTTTGGCCGTGATCTGACGGATGCCGCCGCCGGAGCCTATGGACTGATAGTTGAAGCGCACCGAGGAATCTACGAAAGCGTATTCGTAGAACCAACGCGAGTAGAGAGGGAAGGGGAAGGTGGCGCCGGCACCGGTGAGCTGGATGGACCCTGGTGCTGCTGTCGGGGCCTGCTGAGGTTCCGTAGGCTCGGCTGCTGGGGGTTGGGTCGGCTGGGCCGCTGGTTGAGCAAGGCCAGCGCACGCTGCCAGCAGCAGCGCTGCTAGAACCAGACCGATAAAGGATAAGTAACGCATGGTTTCTCCTCCATTTTTCAGTGTTCTTTGATTCACTGGGAGAAGTATACCATGCGCTGTTTAATGGCACTTCAAGGGCCGGTTAACAGTTTGTTAAGGTTGGGTAATGGTTTCTTTAACCTAGCGTTTGCAGAAAACCGCTGGTGACTGGACAAGGCTACACTTTCAGGCTACATTCAGGGTGGTACCGATCACCCTGTTCCCTGAAAGGAGTCTTGCCCATGACCGATTTTACCAT
>Ga0172365_10003035_pt1 | contig 12519 bp, 10 predicted proteins | sample LakKivSesite48cm_FD_114535 | JGI IMG/M metagenome (GOLD analysis project Ga0172365, IMG submission 114535) | Sediment microbial communities from Lake Kivu, Rwanda - Sediment site 48cm | ecosystem: Environmental > Aquatic > Freshwater > Lake > Sediment | place: Rwanda: Western Province, Lake...
CCTCCGAATCGCTATCCTCTCGCTGCCAGGTGCTTCCAGTTTGCCCCGTGTCAATACGTATGCGTAGGGGCTGAGATCGTTGGCCCAGGCACGACGCCTGGCTAAGGCAGCCTCCAGAGGAACCACGCCCGAGCCAGAGAAAGGATCCAACACGGCATCTCCTGGTCTCGAATACAGATTGATGAGCACCCGGGCCATTCCCGACTTCATCTTGCCCACGTAAGGGGACAACTGATGTAACGTGCTTTCTCGGCTGTTGAATGAACCGTGCCACAGCCGCGCATCGAGCCGGGTAATGATCTCCGTATCGTCAAACAGGTATAGTTGCCGCGCTTCTTTCACGACTTCAGACAAGGGATACACTAAGGGAGGACTCGAGGGTCGCCTCCTCTGCCTGAGTTAGCGGTGCAACTTTCTACAGTGTCACTTTGCACCAGTGACTTGCTCAGCCCAAACAAAGACAACTCGTGCTATGCGTACTGCCTCCTGATACATTTCCTCCGTGATCTCCTCGTAATCCCCAGGATACCTGGCTATCACTGCATAGCTGGTCAGACTAACAGCATCCATGGCTTCAGGCGGCAAGGGGGTATCAGGCGGCAACAATCCAAGCAGATACGCAATACTATGAACTTTACGGAACTCGATACCGCGCTCAACCAGCACCGCCTTGATGCTTTTCTCGACAGCTTGTTGAGCGTGAAAGCACAACTCGTTATACAATACGCCTGGCGGCAACGGGGCGCACGCTAAAGCCAGATTGCTTCCGGCACGGCGTAGCCAGTCCGCCGGGCTCCCCGGCTTTGGCTTTTCAGGCGGCATAAATCTCCCTACCTTCTGCTAGTATGATGTGATAAACGAGACCAATGTTGTTCTTGTGCTGTTCAAGCACATCAGGTGTCGTAACCAAAATGTCCACCGGGAAACTGAACCCGAGCATTTGCCTATAAAGATACTGTGCTGTGTTTAGACAATGTGTGCCATCCGGCACTACCACCATGACGTCAATATCGCTATCAGGACCTATGCTGCCCTGTGCCGCAGAACCAAACATGACAATCTTTATCGGGTGAATTGCAGTGACGATTCGATTGACCAAATCATCAACTAGCTTTGAATCGAGTGGCATAACTGTAGTTGACACGGTGCTCCTTCCTGCGCCATCGTGATAAGACTACCGGTACCCGACAGCCCCCGCACAGACTAGAGCATACACCTGAAACGACAAAACATCAACTCCAACCGCTTCCATTCCTGACGTTGGTCTTCTCATCGTCGCTCCTGACGCTTACTGGACACATACAACCTCATGATATTGCGCACGCGCGAGCGGTGCGACGCCTGCTTGAAGCCGAGCCGCTCGAAGGTGGTGGCAAACCCCAGGAATGCTTCGCCTATCGTTCTGTACTTCTTCGGCTCGTTGATCAGCGGATACGCCTCGACGATTTGCGCTCCGCTGCGCTGTGCAAAGGCGATGGCCTCCTGTGCCAGGAGGCTCGTCAAACCTCTCCTTCTGTACTCCCTGGCGATCGCAAAGCACGTGATGGACCATACAGGTTCGTCGTCAATCCGTTTCAGCGTGGGCGAGCGGTCGAGGCCGGGGAATTCGCTCCTGGGTGCGACTGAGCACCACGCCACGGGTTGTCTACCTGCATAGGCCAGGATCCCCGGTACCGTCCCGGACTCGACGAGCACTCGCATGGCTTGCTTGTTCTCCGCGCTGTGGCCCCACCACTCCGAGCGCGTCTTTCTCCAATACATGCACCAACACATTGCGCAGGCAGGTAGCCCAGAGAAGAGCGTCTCTAGGTCGGGCCATACGTCAGGTGTGGCAGGTTTGAACTTGAACTCGTGTGCAGAAAACATGTGGATACCTAAGCGAGACTGGCGAGGATTGGCTTGCGCGCTCGCACGTGCAGGAAATAGGCCACGACCTGGGCATCTTGTATAGCGGGACACTCCTTCACCACCTCGTCACTCGGCCGTGGTTCCTCGACCCGCTCTACCAGGAAGCCCTTCTCGATCAACAGGTTCAGCCACTGGCTGAACGTTCGCGTAAACCGCGGTACCTTGAACTTTGCCAGCCCCGCCCTGACCTCTGGCGGCGTAGTGCTAAACAGCCACTCGGTAACTGTCCCCTGCAGGTTTCGGAAATAGTCACCCACCTCAATAGCATACGTGCGGCCGTTCTCGTCGCGCAAGTTCCGGCGGTACGGTGTGTCGTAGCACGGATGGGTGATCGAGAACTGCAGAAAGCCCCCAGGTCGCAAGATGCGATACGCCTCGCTGAGCACCTGCTCTGTTTCCGGGATGTCCATGAAACTCATAAAGCCCGTGGCAAAGTCAAAGGCTGCATCCGCAAATGGCAACTCCACGGCGCTGGCGATGTGATATCTGATCCCCAGTGGCTCTCGTTCCTCCAGCCGCCTGGCGTGCTGGAGGAACGCCCCTGAAATATCAACGGCAGTCACCCGCGCGCCACGTTGGGCCAATAGCCTGGTATTGTGGCCTTCCCCACAGCCGATGTCCAGCCCTGCAAGCCCATCCACATCGGGCAGCATCTGAAAGAAGGCCGGCGTGTTGAGGTAATCGCGGTAGACGTCGTACCCGGCCCGCGCAAGCCTGGTCCACACGTCAGCATTGCCATCCCAGTAGCGCCGGACTTCTGTATGATCCATTCTGGCCTCAGGCAAAGTCGTCTCAGCCACATTCATGCGCGGTCTGGCTCCCGTTTTTCGGTTGTGTCAATGCCTTTGAGAAAGCCGCGCATACCTGTCAAGTGTTCTCAACTCCTTGGCCTTGAGGATGCTTGAAATACAACACATCACCGCCACCCCCTGGACTTTGCGTACTGACCGCAATTCCTACAAGTTCCCACCCATCGTCCCCTAGCTTTGTTAGGAGCCGACTCACCACGGGAGTGTGGCTCTTGTCTCCCGGCTGTTTTCTCCATTCGACAAGTTGCCCTGTATCGTTTACGACGAAAACTCTTGAAGGGGCATCATGAGGTGCTGTGCTACTTACGCCTAGCAGAACGCGCAGATATTCCCACTTCATTTCTGTAGACACTCCTCTCGGTGCAAGCTAAGTTCAGTTCCTCCACGCTACGCTTCGCAAGCGTCTTCAGTACGTCTAGTTTATCTTCGGCTTGCCTAACGGTGCGGCGGGTGGGTCGCAAGCCGAAGACAGGCTTGCTTACCGGGGTGCTTGTCGGATCCAGCCACTGTTATGCGGGATATTCTTGACCTGATCCATCGCCGGCGCTACCCCTATACCGGAGAGCGCGCCAACCAGGACGGTGGCGAATATATCTTCCAAAGGTATTACTGAGCGCGCTGTCTTGGGGCCAATAACAGTTCTTACCCGGCGGCAATTGGGACTGGTTGGAGCGCTGTGATTGGAATGGTCTCCACAAACGAAGGTGTGTAAGCAGATACGGAAAGGAAGTCGCTCACCGGCGGACGCAAGAGGACATCCAGTACGATCTCTCGCAGTTCATCAGAGAGTTGCGCCAGGCCTGTAAGGGGGAAACTGCGAGGGCCAACTTCAGTGCGTTGAGCCAAGAGGGAATATTCGAAGAAGGTCAGCCCTACTGCTCTGCGCTCTTTCTTGTTGATGCGCAGCAAGATATGCTCGTTCAGTTCGAAGCCTGTTGCTTTCTCCCCAGGTTCAAATGAAATATACAGCGTATCGCTTATTTCGTCGTAGTTAATAGACACTTCCGCCATATCCTTACCCTAATTCTTTCTGATATGCTGTGACAATGTAGTTGTTTGGAACTGGTTCGCCGCTTTCGCCTTCGCTGAAACTGAACAACACAATGGCGATGATATGAGTGTTGTTTTCGGCCAGACCATCAAACGCCTTGGCATACCGGTAATTCCGCGGATTCAGCGAGTCTTGTTTTCGGTTGCCCGATCGAATGGTTTCCTTCAGGTGTTCCTCATAGGCCGACATCTCGGGATGGTTAATTGACTCAATGATATGTCCCCACCGTTCGTGAGTAAGATAGACGCTATTGCCATATCGGTCGCGTTCAATCCAACGTTTTCCGCCAGTCATCAGTTCCCTTTCCGTCACTTAACATCTGATTGGCATATTATATCACACCGTGGCTTCCCGATCCGCCGACACAGTATAGCACAACGACAACGGGCAAGCAAAATCGCCGTCACCGAAGGAGATATTTCAGGCTGGGGGCGGTGAGTTTCGCATGGGCCGCACTGGCATGGAAGATCCGGCGTTGGAATGCACTCCAGCGCCGCCTATTTTACGGCGGCGCGGCCCGTCGAGACGGCTGTCATCCCAGAAGTTGAACACACCCTGTCCATCCATGTAAGTAAGACGAAAGAAGTTAGCCATTAGCCAGAAGGGGACGCCCGCCCCGCAGGCTGAGTAGAGCATAGGCGCGTGCTTTGCGCAGCGTCACACGACCATACTCCTGGCGCAGGAACTCGATGGCTTCTTGTTCTTCCTGGGTCAGCGGGCGCTGCGCCTGGAGTTTGGTCAGGTAGTGCAGTCGTTCCTGCTGTTCTTCGGTCATCATGCTGCGGGCAATAGCCCACAACTCCTGGTCACTGAGCCATGTCATGCGTGTCAGATCGGCCCTCACGTCCATTTGGTCACTCACCGGCTGCCTCGGCTCTGACGAGTTCGGCCTCGAAATCTTCCCACTTCATCCACGTCTCTGGTTTGTCTCCATATTCTTCCAGCGCAACCAGGGCATCTTGCAGAGCCGCTTCATCGCCTGCCGGATCGTCAGGCCCTTCATGGTCCCAATCGTCGAGGATAGAAAGGGCTGACGTACGGGGTAAACGCGCAAATTCTTCACGCACAACTTTGCGCACGTCTTCGCGTACTATCTCACGTACCACCTATCAACCTCTGCCAATAGTATAGGCTCAAACACTGACAAGTCAAGTGTACAAGATCGCTGAACCTGGTCGAAAGGGCTATGTTCAAGTCAGGCCAGCCTGACGCCGCTACTTGACCTCCACCACCAGCATCGTCATATCGTCGTACTGCTCGGCGGTGCCCTGGTAGGCGGCCAGTTCGGCGAAGGTGGCCGCGCACAACTCATCCGGCGACAGGTCTGCTTTGGACCCGACCAGAGCCTTCAGCCGCCCCAGTCCAAACGACCGGTTGTCGGGGGCCAGCACGTCGGTCAGCCCGTCGGTATATAGCACCAGCCGGTCGCCGGGAGCCAGCGCGACCTGCTCTTCCGACAGGTTCAACTCGTCCTGCTCCAGGAAGCCCAGGCAAGCCCCCTGGCCGCCCAACTCCTGGACAATTCCTTCACGCAGCAACAGCGGGCGGTCGTGCCCGGCGCGGGTGAACGTCAGTCGCCGCGCCGCCCCCTCCACGACGCCGTAGAACACCGTTACGAACATGTCCGCCTCGCCCAACTCCCGCAGCAAGCGGTTGACGTTGGTCAGCACAGCGAGGGGCGAACGCTCGTGGCGCGCCTCGGCCAGCAAGAGGCTGCGCGTCAGCGCCATGTACAGCGCCGCCGGCATCCCCTTGTCCGACACGTCGGCGACCACCATGCCGAAGCGGTCGGCGTCGAGCAGGATCACGTCGTAAAAGTCGCCGCCCACCCGGCGGGCTGGCTCGTTGCGCGCGGCGAACGTGTACCCTGGCACCAGCGGAAAGATGCGCGGCAGCACGCTCTGCTGGACCTGCCGGGCCAGCTCCAGCTCCCGCTCCATGCGCTCCTTCTTGGCCAGTTCGGCCTGCGCGGCCTCGAGTTGGGCGATCTTGGCGCGCAGTTGCTCGATCAGTCCGGCGCGCTGGATGGCCAGCGCGGCCTGGTTGGCAAAGGCCTGGAGCATTGCCACCTCGCCCGGCGCAAAGCGCGACTTGCGGGTGGTGTGGACGATCATCAGCCCGACCTGCTCCTGCTGCGCGATGAGCGGCACGCGCAGCCCGGCGCGGAGGGGCGCTCCGCCAGCACCTGGAGGAGAGGGGCGCACGCCCGGTGGCCACTGGATGAACGGCGTCGGCTCGGCCCCCACGTCGGCGCCGCTCACCAGCGCCGCGTCCAACTGTTGGTGGGCCAGCGCCGGGTCCCAGCCGCCCACGGCCAACACCTCGGCCCGCTCGGGTGAGTGCAGGAAGTACAGGATCGCCCGCTCGGCGCCGCACAGGTCGCGCGCGCGGCGGCAGACACGCGCCGCCAGATCGTCCAGGCTGGCTGTCGTGATCAGCGACTGGCTGATGTCCTGGAGCGAGATCAGCGCCTCGGTGCGGTGTTGGAGCACGCGGTTGGCGGCCTCCAACTCGGCCAGTTTGCGCTGCAGTGCAGCGCTGGCGTCGGCCAGCGTCTGCTCCCTGGCGGTGAGCAGGCTGTAGGTGCGGCGGACTTGATCGGTCTCGAGCCCGATAAGGTCGTCCAGGGGCAGGTGGCCGAGCGCCGCCAGGCGCAGGATGTACTCTTCGAGCGACAGCAGGCTGGGCTGCTCGAGGGGATTGGGTATGGCGGGGTCTGCCCGAAAGACGTCGAACGCGGCCACGTCGCCATGGCGGCCCGTTCCGTGGCAGTGGGCACAACCAGTGGCCCGGAAGAACGTCAGGGCCTCTTCCTGGCCGGACGCTGGAGGCCCTTCTGCGGCAGGCTCGAGGAACTGGCCCAGGACCCGCCCGGCCAGGTCGGGGTAGCGGCGGCGCAACGCGTCCAGTTGGGCTGAGGCCGGCGGCGCGGGCTGCTTGCAGTGTGGGCAGAGCGCCGCCGTGCGCTGCACGGTGACGACCCACGCCAGGCCGCCCAGGTGCTTCCGCGGCACACCCAGGTCGAGCAGGTGGCTGGCGACGCCAGCCCCGCGAAAGACAGTGTCGAACTGGGCCAGGACGCACAGCCCTTGCCGGGCCGCCTCGAGCACCTGTGTCGCGATCTCGGCGCACAGCCGGTCAATCACCAATAGGCCAGGCCAGCGACCGACAGCGTTCGTAACCAGGTCGGCGTAGGTATTCGGCGGCTGAACTTGCAACAGCCTGACCCGCCGCCGGAGTTGGCGGGGAATCTGGAAGGACGCTTTATCGTCGGTGACGACGATGGCATGCAGCGCTGGACGGGCCGTCAGAATCTCGCGCATCAGGATGCGGAAGATGGTAGAGCGGCCGCTGGGCAGGAAGCGGTCGCTGGCGGCAGGCGCGGGCGTTGGGGGTGGGTCCAGCCCGGCGACGACGACCAGCCCTGGCCCATCGGCTGCCACGTGCTCGACGAGCGTGTCGAGCTGGGGCAGGTGGAAAAAATCCTCGAGTTTGAGCATAGATGGATTCCTGTGACTAAAACTGATGGGACGCCCGATAGGACGCCCGGCTTCAGCCGGGAATCCTCGCTGAAGCGAGGCGTCCGGCCTCCTGTTCCACCTCACTCTAGTCAGGCCGATGGGACGCCCGATGGGATTTCTCCATCCTCCATTCTCCATCCTCACTTCAGCCAGGTCCTGTCTGCTTCTTTCCCTCCAGCGCCAGGAAGACCTTCTCCGCCGTCAGCGGCAGGTCGTTGAAGCGCATCCCTAGCGCGTCGTAGAGCGCGTTGGCGATGGCCGGCGCCGTCGCGATCATCGGGTGTTCGCCGATCCCCCGCGCTCCCCACGGGCCGTCGTCCTGCGGCACCTCGACGTAGTCACTGATGATCTTGCGCGGCGCGTCCACCGCCGTGATGATGCGATAGTCCACGAAGGAGGGGTTCAGCGGCCGCCCGTGTTCCAGTTTGAGCGCCTCGAACAGCGCCGAGCTGGCCCCCTGCACCACGCCGCCCTCCAGTTGCGCGTGCACCTGCTCCGGGTTGATGGCCTTGCCCACGTCGTAGGCTGCCGCCAGACGCACGATCTCCACCTGCCCGGTCTCTGTGTCCACCTCCACCTCGACGGCCTGCGCACCGGTCGTATAGTGAACCACGGCTCGCGCCCCCTGCCCGGTCTCCGCGTCCAGGCTGGTCACGTAGGTGGGCATGAACTTGCCCCGCCCGATGATGGGACCGCCGATCCAGCCGCGGTCATCCGGCAGTGGCAGCCCGTAGATCACCATGTTCTTCAGCGAGAGCGCACGTTCGCTCTTGTAGGAGACAACTTCGCCGCCCCGGATGCCCATATCGTCGGCGTCCTCGTCCCAGTACTGGGCGACGATCTCCAGGATCTGGCGACGGGCGTCCTCGGCGGCTGCCTTGACTGCGTTGCCCATGGACCAGGTGAGGCGGCTGGCGACCGTCTGCCACTCGTAAGGGCTGTACTTGGTATCCACCGGCCGGGAGATGCGCACCCATTCGTAGGGCACGCCCAGCGCCTCGGCCGCCATCTGCGCGGCGACGGTGAAGGTCCCCTGGCCCAACTCCTGCCCGCCCAGCCCCACACTGATGGTGGCATCCTCGTTGAAGCGCACCCACGCTTCGGAGCCGGGGTTGGGTGGCATGGCGGGCGCCTTCCAGCAGATGGCGATCCCTTTCCCGCGCCGCCTGTGCGGTTCCGAGGCCGGTTCCTGCCTGCCCCACTCGATGGCCCTGGCGACCTTCTCGATGCACTGGGAGAGCCCGATGGGATGCATCGTCATGCCGGTCACGATGGTGTCGCCGCCTTTGACGCAGTTCTTGAGGCGGAACTGGACGGGGTCGAAGCCAAGCGCCTCCGCCAGCCGGTCCACCGACTGCTCGATGCTCCAATGGATCTCGGGCATGCCAAAGCCGCGCATCGGCCCACCCACGGGATGGTTGGTGTAGACGCAGTAAGAGTCGGTCTTGACGTTGGGGATGTTGTACGGCCCGGTGGAGGAATAGCCCGCCGCCCGCGTGATGTTGACGCCGTACTCGGTGTAGGCGCCCGCGTCCCAGTAATACTCCACCTGGAGCGCCAGGACTTGCCCTTCCGTCGTGCCGCCGATCTTGACTTTGGCCACCAACCCCTGCCGCACGAAGCAGCAGAAGAACTCTTCTTCGCGCGTCATGCGCACCTTGACCGGGTGGCCGGGCACCTTCCTGGCCATCGCCACGGCGACCGCTTCCATCGAGACGCCCGCCTTGGAACCAAACCCCCCGCCGATGTAGTTGCCGATGACGCGCATGTCCCCCTGGGAAATCCCCAACGTCTGGGCGATCAGGTCGCGCTGGGCGAAGGGCGACTGCGTGCTGCTCCACAGCGTCACCTCGCCGGAGCGGTCCCAGCGTGCCACCGCCACGTGGGGCTCGATGGGCACGTGCTGGATGTGCGGCACGCGGTAGGTCCCCTCGACGACTGCGTCGCACTGGGGCCAGGCGGCCTCCACGTCTCCCTTGCGCACGCGGAAGATGTTGGAGACGTTGGTGCCCGGACGCGGGAAGATGAAGGGAACGACCTGGTACGAGCCCAGGTCGGGATGGAGCAGCGGGGCGTCCGGCTTGAGCGCCTCCAACGGGTCGAAGACGGCGGGCAACTCCTCGTACTCGACCTCGACCAGCCGCGCGGCCTCCTCGGCGATCTCCTCGCTGGCGGCGACCACGCCCGCCACCGGGTCGCCGACGTAGCGCGCGCGGTCGGTGCAGAAGACGTGGCGGTCCTTCAAATACAGGCCGATGAACCCCGGCGTGTCCGCTCCGGTGACCACGGCCTTGACGCCCGGCAGCTCTAACGCCTTGCTTGCGTCCACTCGCTTAATCCGCGCGTGGGGATAGGGACTGCGCACGGCGCGCCCATAGAGCAGCCCCGGCCCGAACTGCAGATCGTCGGTGAACTGCGCCGCCCCCGTCACCTTGTCGAACGCATCCACCCGCGGCACACTCTTGCCCACCGGATTAATCGTCTGCTTGTCTACCACTTCACTCACTCCTTCGACGGATCACGCACCACGCATCACGTTTCACGTTTCACGTCTCACGTTTCACGTTTCACGCTTCACGTGTTACGTGCTGCTTTCTGCACCGCCCTCACGATCCGGTTGTACCCGGTACAACGGCACAGGTTGCCCACCAGCGCCTCGCGGATCTCCTCGTCGGTGGGTTGGGGATTCCGGTCGAGCAGCGCCCGCGCCGAGATCAGTACGCCCGGCGTGCAGAATCCGCACTGGACAGCGCCTTCCTCGACGAAGCACTGCTGGACGACGTCCAGTTGGTCGTCGTGCGCCAACCCTTCGACCGTGACGATCTCGGCCCCCTCCGCCTCGGCCGCCAGCACCAGGCAGGAATTGACCGGCTCGCCGTCCATCAGCACGGTGCAGGCCCCGCACTCCCCGGCCTCACAACCGTTCTTCGCGCCGGTGAGCGCGAGCCTCTCCCGCAGCATCTGCAGCAACGTCATATTCGACGGAACACTGAGATACTCCCTCGATCCGTTTACAGTCACATTAATTGAGTGAGTAGCCATGCTTTCCTCCTGACACGGAACACGGAACACGCAATACGTGCTGCGTGGTGCGTGTTACGTGTTTCGTAACCGTCCCCCCACGTCCCGCAGTCCCCGCAGCGTGAGGTTCCGTACCATCGCCCGCCGGTAGGCGGCGCTGGCGCGCACGTCGTCGATCGGGCGTGCAGCCTGCATCGCTTTCTCGGCCGCCAGGGCGAAGGTTTCTTCTCCCAGCGTGCGCTCTGCCAGCAGCGTTTCTACCTCCGGTGCCCGCAGCACTACCGGCGCGACTGACCCCAACGCGAGGCGGAAGCGGTAGCCGGAGGGTGCCATCCCGTCAGGGAAGCCCAGGACCGCTACGCTGACGATGGCCAGGTCGCCGGCTTTGTTGCGACCCAACTTGAGGTACCGGCCCACGGCTCCGGCTGGTGGAACTGGGTAGCGGATGGCCGTCATCAACTCACCAGCATGTAGCGCCGTCTGGCCGGGGCCCAGGAAGAAGTCCTCAACTTTCACTTCCCGCTCGCCGCCCGGCCCATAGAGGACGATTCGCCCTTCCAGCACCAGCGTCGCCGGGCCGGTGTCGGCGGCAGGAGAACCGTTGCACAGGTTCCCACCGACCGTCGCGCGGTTGCGCAGTTGATACGAGGCGACGGAACTGGCCGCCTCCGCCAGCAGCGGGTAGTGGGCCTGCACGTGCGGGTGGCGGGCCAGTTCGTTCATCGTGACCGCCGCGCCGACCGTCAGCCCCACTCGCTCGTCGTAGACCACGTCCCGCATGCCGGGCAGGTGCTTGACGTCCACCACGATCTTAGGGCGGAGAAATCCATCGCGCATGCGCACGAACAGGTCGGTGCCGCCCATCACCAGTCGCGCCGCCTCCCCGTGCTGCTCCAGAAGGCGAAGCGCCTCGCCAGGGGCGCCTGCCCTGACGTAATCGAAACTCGGAAGCCCAGGTCTTGCCAGCATACTGCTCACCTCCTGACCAATGAACAATGAATCAATGAACAAATGAACAGTGGATTTGTCATTTGTTCATTACACTACCATCCGCTCCTTCATCTCCACCACCTCAGCGGCGGTGTAGTTCAGCAGGCTCGTCAACACTTCCTCCGTATGCTGGCCCAGGAGCGGTGGCGGCCGGCGCACGCCTGCCGGCGTGCCTGAGAACTTGTACGGAAAGCCGGTGAGCCGCACCGGGCCGGCGGTTGGATGGTCGGCCTCCAGGATCAGGTCCCGTGCCTGGGCCTGGGGATGGGCGAAGACGTCGGGCACGGCGTTGATCGGCCCGCAGGGAAGCCCGGCCTCCTGCAGTGCGGCCAGCCACTCGTCGGCGTCGCGGGCGGCAAAGGCTTCGTTGAGCACCTCGAGCAGCGCCGGCCGGTTGGCCACACGCGCCCCGTTCGTGGCGAAACGAGGATCGTCCTTCAGGTCTGGGCGGCCAATTGCGTCGCACAATGTGGCCCACTGCCGCTCGTTGGCCGCCGCCAGCGCAAACCAGCGGTCGCGCGCGCGGAAGGCCTCGTAGGGCGCGATGTTGGGGTGAGCGTTGCCCAGGCGGCGGGGCGGAGCGCCGCCGACCAGGTAATTGGAGGCCACGTTCGCCAGGAGCGCCACCTGCGTGTCCAGGAGCGACACGTCCACCAGTTGCCCTTCGCCCGTGAGGTCGCGGGCGCGCAACGCCGCCAGGATCGCGGTCGCTGCGAACATCCCGGACGTGATGTCCACGATCGGCGCGCCCACGCGGTACGGCGGCCCCCCTTCCGGCCCGGTGATGCCCATCATCCCGCCCTCGGCCTGGATGATAAAGTCGTAGCCGGGCCGCTCGGCGTAGGGACCGGTGCGCCCGTAGCCGCTGATCGAGCAATAGACCAGGCATGGATTCAGCCCACGCAGGTCCTCATACCCCAGCCCCATCTCGCCCAGCACGCCAGTGCGAAAGTTCTCGACCAGCACGTCGGAGATAGAGGCCAGCCGGCGCACGATTCTCTGTCCCTCCGGGGACTTGAGATTGACCGTGACACTGCGCTTGTTGCGGTTGGCGGCGATGAAATAGGCCGACTCACCCGGATAAGGGCCATAGGGCTTCCCCACGAAGGGCGGCCCCCAGCCGCGGCTGTCGTCGCCCTGGCCAGGTTGCTCGATTTTGATCACGTCCGCCCCCAGGTCGCCCAGCATCATCGTGCAATACGGCCCGGCCAGCGCCCGC
>Ga0172365_10003037_pt1 | contig 12514 bp, 9 predicted proteins | sample LakKivSesite48cm_FD_114535 | JGI IMG/M metagenome (GOLD analysis project Ga0172365, IMG submission 114535) | Sediment microbial communities from Lake Kivu, Rwanda - Sediment site 48cm | ecosystem: Environmental > Aquatic > Freshwater > Lake > Sediment | place: Rwanda: Western Province, Lake Kivu...
CTCATTCGTCTATAGCCACAATGAGCTATATAACCGCAGCGACTAGCCTATTCAGGCTAGTTCCATTTGACTATCTATTGCCGCACTGTTGTTCGCTGGCAGACATACCAAGCCGTGGCTCACGGCATAGACGGCCGCCTGAGCCCGGTTCTTGACTCCCAATTTGGTGAGAATGCTCCGTACGTGGTTCTTCACCGTGTTGCAGGCGATACCCAGATGCTCTGCGATGGCCTGGTTGGAACAACCGTTCACCACCAGCGCCAGGATTTCACACTCGCGCGCCGAGAGCACGGCGGCCGCCGCCGGCTGGACGGTGGGCTGGTTCTGTTGCGCCAGTTGGCGGAACAGTTTGCCCGTCATCGCCCGCGCGATCGGCGTCTCCCCGGACATCAGGCCGCGCAATTGCTGAAAGAGCGTCTCTGGCAAGAGATCCTTGAGCAAGTATCCATCTGCGCCATAGTGCACGGCGGTCGCCAGGTCCTGCTCGTCGTCGGAGACGGTCAGCATCACCACGCGCACGCCTGGCATCTGACTCTTGATCTGGCGGGTAGCCTCCAACCCATTGCAGTTGGGCATGCGGACGTCCATCAAGACCAGGTCTGGACGCAACAGCCGCGTCTGCTCGATTGCCTCCAGCCCGTCTGCCGCCTCCCCCACCACGCGAAAATCGGGTTGAGCGTCCAGCAGCCGGGCCAGTCCCTTGCGGAACAACAGATGATCGTCTACCAACAAAATGCGCAGTGCCGCCATCGGGCCCAATTATACACGAATCGGCGCGTGGCACAACGCACCGCCGTGGCAGCAGGGGGCAGGGAGCAGTGATCAGGACCTTCTCGCGCCGCTCACCCCCTGGTCCCGGAGCCCTCATCCCCGATCACTCATAACCATCCAGGCCCAGAGATAAGCTGACAAAACACAAGTACAGCTTGTCTGAACCGGTCTCGGCTGACTAGCCGAGGTCACGTCCCAGCCTCCCCAGATCTACCAATAGGACCTTATCTATCAACGGTTGTGTCTAGGACAAAACCGTTGATAAACATAGCATACCAGTCCCGACACGAGTTTAGACTAAAAAGACAGGCGGCCTGCGACTTGCGCAAACCGCCTCTCGGTAGACAATAGGAGTTGTGCACACTTCCATTGCTACCGAGACGCAGTTTACCAACCTAATCCAGTTTCGTCAAGCGGCCTATCGCTGTCTGGGCAAGGCTCGTGATGCTCAGATGGAGTTGACCGATGCGGTGATACTCACGGCGGCTGTGCGCTCCTTTGCGGAGTTGTCGCTGTCGCCTGTCTTTCGGCGTCGGTGGCCCAGCCTCTACGAGGCGATCCAAGACGGCTCCCCCGACCGTGCGGGCCTGCTGCGGCTGTATGTCGCTCAGGTACCGCCGCAGCCGCGTGTCTTGCTGGCCGGGGATCACACCGCCTGGCCTCGCCCCTCCGCCCAGACGCTGCGCGAGCGCACGGTGGAGCATCAGCCGACGAAGATAGTTGGCAACAAGCCTATCACCGTGGGTCAGGGCTACAGCACGTTGGTCTGGTTGCCACCTGGCGAGGCTGAGAGCAGTTGGGCTTTGCCCTTCCTGCACGAACGGATCAGCAGTGCCGAGAGCCCCATTGACAAGGCCCTTAGCCAGTTGCGGCGGGTTGCCGCATGGTTGCCGAGCCGTCCCATCGGCCTATGGGACGCCGAGTATGGTAATGCTACCTTTGTCAACGGCAGCGCGGACATCCCGGTGGACAAGGCCATGCGCCTGCGCTCCAATCTCTGCCTGTGGGGTCCTCCGCCGCCGTACTCCGGGCACGGGCGGCCGGCGGTGCACGGGGACAAGTTCAAGCTCAAGGACGCGACCACCTGGGGAGCCCCAGCGGAGGTGCTGGAGGTGGTGGACGCTCAACTGGGCCGGGTGAAGGTCGCGCTATGGCGCGACCGGCATTTCCGCAAGTCCTCGCAGCACCCGATGGTGGTCATACGGATTGAGCGACTGGATGCTCGTGGTACACGCCGGAACCCCAAGGAGCTATGGCTGGCGTGGGTCGGGGAAGCGCCGCCACCACTCACAGACTGGTGGCGTCTATACCTGCGCCGCTTCGCCGTAGACCACTGGTATCGCTTCGCCAAACAGCGCTTGCACTGGACACTACCCCACTTCGGAACACCGGAACAGGCCGAGCGATGGAGTGACTTGATGCCGCTCATGACCTGGGAACTGTGGTTGGCCCGCAGCGTCGTCGCCGATCAGCCGTTGCCCTGGCAAAAGCGGCAGGTCAACCTGACCCCCGGGCGTGTTTGCCAGGGCATGGGAGGCGTTTTGGCGGCGATTCGTACACCCACTCAGGCGCCGAAACCACGCGGAAAGTCGCCCGGCTGGCCCACAGGACGGTCTCGCAACCGCCGAGAGCGGTATCCAGTGGTGAAAAAGGGCCAGAAGCAGAAGAAAAAGGCCACTTGACGGTCTGAATTCAGTTGGAAAAGAGCTTCGGTCTGAAACTCGGCTGTGCCGACCTTTCACGTTAGTCTAAAGTCGAGACGTCCCAATATGTCAAATCAACCATTGTCCCATTGTATTGTCCCGGTTCCATTAATTGTTTTGTACCGGTAATTGTTTTTTCGCGTTTTCACAGGCCGGCAGGAACGGTGGCCGGGCAATCGTCCAACGCGGATGCAGGTTATCGTTTTGTGACGGCAATGTTAGCACACAAGTTCTATTTTGTCAAACGGTGATACGTTCACGATTACGTCAGAGTCAGAGCCGGACCTGCGCGGGCATAAGGTGCCCTGTGCGCCCCCGAGCCTCTGCTGCTCGCCGGACCCGCTCAATGAGTAGCGAGATGACCGCCGCTGCGATGAGGATGATGACCAAGAGGTTGTCAAACTGCTCCCAAAGCATCTTGAGAAAGCCTGGGTGCGGGCATTCCACCAGTTCGTTAGGCCCATATCTATCCAGGCGAGACTGGGCTTCTGCGTAACTCAGTCCTTGCTCCAAATGCGTTTCGAGTTCGCTGACGGCGCGGTCAACTGAAAGGTAATGATACTCAACCGTATTCATAATTGCCTCCCGTGTCTCGTGATCAAATGCGCTCTGACGCCGACATATCGCTGCACGCGAGTGTCACGGGAACGGATCCATTTCGATGGGCCGCGCCAACTCACGTGCTGCGCCCTCGGCTTGATGGACATTCAGTGTTCTCGTTTGAACTTGACTGTCTGTTCCGAATATCTTCTTATACAGGTCTTCGCCATAGCTGGTTTGCAATGGTTCTCCTTCGATCAATTTGAAGGTTCGTCCTCCGTCGGTTTGCCTTTCAGCCCGCAGAAAAATGGAGTTTTCCATTTTCGTATCATAAAAACGACGCGCAAATTCATATAGATGCGTAACAAAGAAAACCGTGACGCGTTGTTCCAGTAACGCGGATACTATCTGCCTCGCAATCTCCGAACCTTCTCTTTCGTTTGTTGCGGCAAATGATTCATTGAACAGGACCGTGGAACTAGATGCTATATTGTCTACGATATCGCTCATTCTGCCGAGTTCTTCATCAAGCTTGCCGCTTTTCATGGTAGCATCTTCTTCCCGTTTGTAGTGCGTGAAAAGGCCCCTGCAGATATTGGCACAGAAAGACTCGGCCGGTACAAACATGCCGCACTGCATCATCAATTGAGCCAGACCTATGCTCCGCAAAAAGGTTGACTTGCCGCCCTGATTGGCGCCTGTGATGATCACGAGGTCTTTGTTGTCAGCGTTCCCATCGTTGCCTACGATTTTTCGTTTCATGGTTAGGGCCAGGCAGACATCGTATAATCCATGAAAAGAATGCCTACGTTCGTTGGAAGCCACGGGCAGGGGAAAGGATACTGGCTCCCCCATTTGGGCAAGTTGTTCGTGTAAATTCAGACAACCGATGTAAAAAGCCAATTCGATCCGCAACACTTTGAAAAAACTGTCAATATGATCACCGGACTGGGCGAGTGCATTGGCAACAAGGTTGATCCCTCTGTCTTTCAATTCTGACAGGGCTCTGGCGCCGCCTTCATCGCGAGGATGGATGTGAAAAGTGTAGACCGGCGGTTTCTTGGCAAAGACCCGCTCCATCCAACTCCGATTCTTGGCTTGTGGCTTACGAAGTATGTGATTGGTACCTTCATTGCCTTTTCCCAATTCAGCGCTGATCAGAACTCCATCGCGGAATTTCAGCTCCCTTAGATGATCTTGTACGCTGGCGAAATATCCATCATCGAGCTCTTTTTTGATCATCGCGAAAAACGCTGTAAAGCCCTCTGACTCAAATTTCTCTGCGTGTTCATCGGCGATATTCCTTAGTCTCTTAAGCAGGACAACAAACATTTGCAATATTTCTATCGAAGTATACAGTATTGTGCCTGGATAGCAGCCGAAGATGCCAAGCCAATACTTTTTCTTGTTTTCAACTGACTCGATCGGAATTTGGTAGATATCCCTAACAATGGAAGGATTTTTCAGGCAATCCCTAAGAACATCCTGGCGATAACGTATTGTGTCCGGATCGCTCAAACCGGACAGAACAGCTTTCTTTGCCACTTCATGTATAAATTCGTCCCCGACCGCCATGGCGTTGAACAGCGTGTTTAGTTCCAGGTCTTGTGTCAGCGCCTGTTCATTCGACGGTAATTGCCGCTGTAGGTCAAAATCACGATCTCTATACATCAGAAAAGCCTTCATGCTTTTATGCGCTCCTTTAGGTGGTCGTATGTTAGACGGTACTTTTCAGCAATTGCTATCGCGTATGCAAGTCCGTCGGCGGGCCTTCTGACAATTTTATACGTTCGCAATGCCGGATTCTCGGGCACTACCGTGCTGACCATGCTTACGGTTTTCTCACTGAAAGAAGCCAACTCATCTATGAATGTTACCCAGACACAGAGCAAATCCAATTGTACTATTCTCTCCATGACCTTTTTGCCCAAAGAAACAGCGTCTTTCACTGTTGTGGAAGTGAGAATTTCATTCATTATGATGATGCTGTTTGATGTGGCCTGGTTTAGAATATGGTGAATTCTGACCAGGTCATCCTGCAGTTTGCCACGGAGATTTTGGATGTTTTCTTCCCTTTCAAAATGCGTAAAGAGCCTGTCGAAGAGAAAGAGTTGCGCCTCCCTGCCCGGGACGGGGCATCCAATGCTGGCCAAATAATGCAACTGTCCGAAGGTACGGGCGAAGGTTGTTTTACCGCCCTGGTTCGGGCCGGATACTACAAAGATGCGTTCCTTGTCTTTCAGGTAAAAGTCATTGCAGACAACGGACGAGTTTTCGGTAATCAGTTTGTGGGCCAGGGCTAAATCAAATCCTTCATAATCATAGACTTCTTTGCAGGCAGTGGCGATTTGCGGGTAACAAAATTCCAATCCCGCTCGTTTGATTTTCGCGATATACTCCAGATAAGCGACGTAAAATTGTATTTCCCGGTCAAAAGTGCCCACCGTTTCATCGAGATAATTCCTGTTTTTCGCGTAATAATTGTCAAGATTTAGAAATATGTCGGGATACAATTTGGCTACCAAATCCAGTATTGCCGCTTCGACATGGTTCATGCCCGACCCGATGGGAAGTTTGGCCGTATAATCTTTCACCGCGCCCTGTTTGAATTTTGCGAATGTTTCTTCTACATCTACACTGTAGTCAACTTCAAATGCATATTTGCGGACCTTGACACGGTTGCCCTTGATGAGCACGCAATAACTTACAGTTGATAAATCGGCCTTAAGCCGCTTCGTTTCCGCCTGTAGCGACGTGAAATCGTCAGAGTTGGCATAGTTCGTCATATATTCACGGAAGGCCAAAAGGCCACGTGATTTTAGGTCCGCAAGGTTCAGATCATGTACCAGGCAAGTGACGGCTTCACAGTAAATTTCCACTGCCTCCAGAAACCATCCTTCTATGTGGTATTTGTAGTAAAGCTTATCCACTGAGGCAAGATATCGGCGCATTGTGCCCATCTTTAGCGCAAATGATTTTATGTTCCCCAACAGAATTTCGTTTTCAAGATCCTGTGCTATTTCTTGGCGGTACTTGATGGCGTCGGTATCATTCAAAGGAGTGTAGAAAAACGGTTTCAGATCATACTCCTGCCTACCGGCCGTGATAGCGTCTATAATCTGATCAAGATTCAGATCAACAAAAAAGACGGGCTCTTCAGGTGTTTCCTTTTTTGTACTGTCTTCAGTTCTTTCAAATAGTATGCTGTGAAAAGTCACTTCTAGTTGCACTCCTCTCACTCGTCTTTTGGCCATTTCGCCACCACACTACATCGGCGCGGTCAATCGCCCCGACGACCCGGCCTGTGCACAGCCCAGGCAGCGGATGTATGCTGGAATTGACCATCGTCGCGGCAACTTGCAGGACTGTGGCCTCTTCCGTGACGGAGAGAACACGATCGTTCATCACGTTACGCGCGGGAATACGGTGGACTCATCATCGCACGCGATAGATCACGACGGCTCCGAGCACGAACAGCGCTGCGGCATAGGCAAATCCGGCCGCCGGACTGACCGCCGTCCACAACGCGCCGACGACGATGCTGGACAGGAAATCGCCCAACCCGTTCACCGTCGCCAGCACGCCGTAGCCGGTGCCGCGCACGTCTTCGGGCAGCAGGTCGGCGGCCAGCGCGCCTTCCAGCGCGTCCTCAGCGGCGATGAACGTGCCGCCCAACGCGAACAGCAGTCCCAGCAGCCATACCGACGGCACGGCCACGATCCAACCGATGCCCATCAGCGCCGCGACGCCATAGCCCAACGCCAAAAGACCGCGCTTGCCGATCCGGTCGGCCAGTGCGCCGATGGGGAAGGACATGCCCGCGTACAGCACGTTGTGCAACGTGTATAGCGCGATGGCAACCTGTCCCGCCCGCGCCGCGCCCATGCCGGGGGTGAGCATCTGAGCGGCGCGCAGCGTGAGCAGACTGTGGGCAAAGTCGCCCGCGCCAAAGATGCCCACGCCTACCAGGAACAACTTGAAGCGCGTCGGCAGGCCGCCGATCATCTTAAACAGGTTACTCGAGTGGTCGGCCGGCCGCGCGCGCTCCTTGACGAACAGTGCGAACGAGAGCGTCGAGAGCAGGCCGGGGATCAGAGTGATCCAGAAGATCTGGCGGTACGTGATAGCGGTGGCCTCTCGTCCTGCCAGTAAGCTGAGCAAGGCCAGCGCAATGACCGGCCCGGCAATCGCGCCCAGCGTATCGCCTGCGCGGTGAAAGCCAAATGCCTTCCCGCGTGCTTCCGGCGTGACCGACTCTGAGAGCATCGCGTCGCGTACGGGCCCGCGGATGCCGCGTCCGAACCAGCCCGCCGCGCGTGCCAGCAGCACGTGCGGCCAGGCCGTCGCCAGTGCAAACAGGCCAGTGGTCAGGCCGGTGAGAGCATAGCCGGCCACGGCAATGGGCTTGCGCTGCCCAATGCGGTCGCTGAACCAGCCCGCGCCGAGTTTGACGAAGGACGACGCTGCGTCGGCCACGCCTTCAATCGCGCCCAGCGCGGCCGGCGGCGCGCCGATGGACACCAGGAACAAGGGCAAGATGGACGTGGCCGCCTCGTGCCCGGCGTCGCTGAAGAAACTCGCCAGCGCCATGCCCACGACATCGCGGTTGAGCCAGCCGGCAGATGGAAGTGTCGGCATGGCGTTGTCTGGGAATTCAGGATTTGTGTTCGACACGGTTAACCTCCCTCGATAGAGTCGTTGGAAGCAAACTGCTGCCGCGACCTTGTTTATCCCTTACCGAATGGCTTACTCAGCACGCATCACCTGCACGAGGCGCACACGGTCTGTTCGCCTGCCAGTTGAACCAGAGCGCGTCGCCAGGCGATTTCCTCATCTCGGTTATACAGTCCTCGCCGCAGTGCATCACGCTTGAGAACGTAACCACGCATATCTTCCGAGATTTCCTCCAGATGCCGGACTTGCTCCTGGACGAGAAAGTCGGCCACTGCGCGCGGCGGCGAAGCGGCGAGGCTTGTTCGCAGGTGTGGCAGGCACAGTCCTGCCGACTGCGCGTAGAGCTCCTGGCCCTCGGGTGCGGCGATTTGCGCGAGGAACCGATCCAGTTGTGCCGCTTCTGTCTCGCGCAGAACCTGGCAAGCGGCGCAGCCCTCCCTCGACAGAAATGTTCCCAGGCGGGCTACAATTTCCTCACCTGGCTGCCCGGCCAGGCGGCGCAGTTCGGTCGCTGTCGCCTCGACCAGAAAAGCGTACCCTTCGCTGATGCCCTGCGGCGAAGCTACCTGTTGAAATTGCCAGGTGTGAACACTGCAAAAGCCGCGCTCCTGGGCAAGCGCGCGTTGGGCCGCTTGGGTCTTGGACAACGCATACTGCACGTCTACGAAGAAGTCAAACAGGGCCTGGCCTTGAGCCGCACAGATAGGGCAGGTTGTGCTCCGGAGTGTGGCGAGGTGCTGCTGGGATCGCAGGGGCAGGGCTGCCTGTTTCAAAGACGTGCTCCGGGCCGCGTTTGACTCGTTGGATAGAGAGGCCGGCGCCGGGGCCTGTCCCGACACAAGCATAGCGTGCAGCGATACCATCGTCTCTCGTAGGTTATCGAGCGCGCCGCTGGAAGATTCCTCGCCTGCGAGAGGCTGCTTCTGATCTTGCGCTGCCTCCTCCAGTACCCGCAAAGCCCGGTCCAGAAGAGCGACCAGGAACACCTGAGCCTTCTCATTGGATAGGAACGAAGCCAGCGCCGCTTCCAATTCCTCTACGCCGCTCTGCCGCAACTCGCCGCCATTCCCATCGAGTTTGGCAGTCAGAGCTTGCCGGGCCGAAAGTGGAAAAAGGCGCGTCTGATTCGCCCCCAGCACGCGCTCGATCCCAGCGTGAACATAGCCGAGCACCTGCTCGCGTTCGCCAGGAGCGAGTAAGTCCATCTTGTTGACGACGACGAACAACTTGCGCACGTACTGGCGAATGTCCTGCAAAAAGCTCTCCTCGGCCTCGCTCAGCGGCGCTTCGACGCTCGTCACAAAGATGACGGCATCGGCTTCCGGCAGAAACGCATAGGTGGTCTGCGAATTCTCGCGCCGGGCGGAGCCGACGCCGGGCGTGTCAATAAAGTACAGACCCCGTCGCAGGAACGGCACAGGCAGCTCGATTCTTGCTTCCAGCAGCCCTTTCTGGTTGCCAGGGTTGCCCTGCTCGGTCACATACTCGGCCAGTTCCGAGAGCGCGATTTCTTGATCGAGCACCCAACCCTTGCGCCGCAGTACGACGCGTCCCTGCGGGCCGTAACAAAGTGTGGTAATGGCCGAGGTTAGCGGCAGCAGGCCGGTCGGGAGCAGGTCACGTCCGATCACTGCGTTCATCAATGAACTCTTTCCGCGCTTGAACTGCCCGACGACGGCCAGGTTAAAGCGATCCTCGGCCAACTTGACCAACAACTCCTGGCACTGCTCCGCAGCGTCAGAGCGGCTTTGCGCCTGGAGAAATGTCTTGAGCGTGCGGACGGCCCCCGCAATCTCTTGTTTGGCTACCGTGTATTGTCGCAGTCGCTCAGCTTCATCAATCCCCATCGCCTCAACTATCCCCGCTGTCTATAACACAAAAAGCCTCTACCAAGCGACCTGCGTCGCGGATAGAGGCTATCAGCCGGAAAACCGGCGGTTTTGCGAAAGCAAGCGAGCCTCATCGCTTGTGGATGATATCGTACATCCTGAACTATGGAGCGTCAATCTCCTTTGTGTAAGCCGCCCTTCTCATCCTGTTGCGCCACGGCTTCCCACACCCGCAGTACCTGCTCGGCGCTGGCCGATGAAATTGGGACGGCGCTGTATCGCGCCTGCAAGTACACCGCAGTGAGGATCGAGAGCGGTCCGCTATAGGCGGGCAAGGCGTCGCTCAACGCTGATAGATACTCACCTGGCGTCTGGCCGGGCGAACGCGGCATGCCTTGCCAGGCGGCCCATGCCAACAATGACTGATACGTCCGGCGAATCTGGGCGCGCGGGTCATCGCCGACGATGGAGACGAAGGGTGCAGGCTCAACGCTGCCCGCCTTGTTCTTTCGTCGGAACAGTTGCGCCAGTTGTTCCTTCAGCAAATCCATCGAAAGAATGAAGTCACGGGTCTCTTCGACATCCTCTTCAAGCAGGGTCTTGAAGCGCCGGAACGCCAGTGCAAAGATGAGGACAATCGCTGCCACCAGCAGGATCCCAGCCAGGACTTGAAGGCTCACGTAGACTTGCGGCGAAACGGTGGGATGTCCCGGCTGCAAGTCCTTGAACTGCTCGGCAAAACTCGGCGGGTTGCTCAGCGGCCGGTCGTTCGGGCCGCTCCCCGGACGCACGAGACGCGCAATCCACTCGAAGAGCGCGAACAGCGGATAAGACACGAGCGTAATCACCAGGAGCAATAGCCACGCCAGCCATTCGAGCAATGTCGCCAGCCTTGCCAGTATCCACGTGATGGCACCGGGCGTGAACAACTGGCTGAGCAACAGCCCGGCTACGAGCACGACGCCGATCACCACGACGACTGTGCCTAACCAGTAGCGGTTCACGGCCAACGACTGGCCGGTTCGGCCGCCCTCAAAACGGCGGGCGCTTTGCAGGTTGGCGATGGCCGTCGCCGCGAGGCCGACGGCGAAAAATAGGATAAGGACCGGTAGCACTTGCAGGAGCGGTATCAGGCGAGTGGCATAGGCAATGGCTACACCCACGGCCAGCATCAACATGCCCCAGGTAAAGTCGGTCGTAAACAGATCGTAATAGACGCGCCCGCGGCCCGTGCGAATGCCCCACCACCACAGCCAGACGACTACCAATGCGATCATGATGGTCGCCGCAGGGTCTTGCGCCAGAAGTGCGACCCAGCGCAGTTCCCATAAGGCCGGACGGTCTGCCTCCAGCCCAAGATACAGTGTGAGCACAATCGCAATCAGACCACTCAGCACGATCAGCGCAACAGATTGCCGGGTTGACTTGACCACGTAAACGCCGAATTGTGTGCAGGCGATGCTCGCGGCCAGCAAGCCAAAAGCCAGGAATGGCGTGATCAGATCAGGACGATAGGACATCATCCCGCGCGACCACAGGTGCACCAACAGGCCCACCCATGTAGCGCGCATGGCGGCCAGGGCATACGGCAGCAGCCCCTCGTCAATCCAGTTCCACTTGTAATCGGTCAGAGTGAACGAGTACATGCCTCATCGCCAATTGGCGTCCCCGTCGGGGACGGTGAGAGCCGTCAGAGGCAGATCAAACTCTGCCAATCGTTGATATGTCGTGCGGTCGCCGATCCAGTACACCTGCAAATCGTCCGGCACATGGTCCGGCGCGCTCTCGCCGATAGACAGCCATGTAACCGGGTGGCCGCCACGTTTGAGATCGAGCAAGGCGGCGATCATTTCCTCGGTGGTCATCGCCGAGATAGCGATGACGGCTGCGCCAAACGTCAGCCTGCTGGCTTCGACCTGCAACACGCGCTCATACGAGGCTGACGCCAGGCAGTTGATCCAGGCGAGCGTGTCCAGGATCTCGAACCAGCGGTCAGGCCGTCGCGAAGGTGGCAGGCGCACCAGGCTGCCCGACCTTAGACGACTGGTATTGGCGTACAGTCCCACGGCCTCACGCGCGTCAAGCAAGTGACGCGCGACCGAGGCCGCCGCCGTGGCCGCCAATTCAAAGTATTCGGGGACGTAGCCGGCCCTCTCGGCAGTGCATGCGTTGAGAAAAATAGCCGACGCGTGGGCTGCGCCGGGCTCAAATGTCTTGGTCTGCAATTCGCGCCGACGCGCCGTTGCTTTCCAGTGCACGAAGCGCGGGCTATCGCCGGGTGCGTAGGCGCGCACGCCCATGATGCGCAGTGGGTCTGGGCTGACGCGGCGCACAGTCTTGGCATCGCCAAAGGGACAAGCAGCGGGCAGTCCCAGCGCCATCACCGGGACGACTTTGGGGTAGACGATCAGCCGGTCAATGTCGGGAATCACTTTCTCCTGGTGCTTGAACCCGAACATGTCGCCGGAGCGCAGCTCAGCCGGGCCGAACTCGAGCGCGCCGCGCTGTATGGCGTGCAGGCGATAGTGCTTGCGCACGCGCTCGTAGAACCGCAGCGAGATAAGATTCGCCAGGATAAAGCGCGTCCACTTGTACGAGCGATAGACCTTGCCCTTGAGAATCTTGATGCCATCCGGGATTTCGTCTTCAATCTTCAGCCAGGCCAGCGGCAGCGGCTTGGCATTGACGACCTCGATCCACAGGTCGGTTTCTTCGCCGACAAACATCCGCGCTGTTCCGAGCCGACGGGTGTAGGTGACGCCAGAGAGCGCGTAGCGGTCCCACAGCGCGGTCACGCCTGCGACGAGCGCGAGCAAGACGCCCAACAGGAACAGCAAAGAGTTCCTCAACACGAGGCTCGCCGCAAGTAAGACGAACACCAACCCGTTGAGCGCCTTGGTCATGTTGCGGCAGCCTCCACTGACCAGGACTCTTCAACCGGCACAGGCACCTGGGTGCTGATCTCGTGCAGAACGTCGGCTACGGCGCGTCCGCGCA
>Ga0172365_10003039_pt1 | contig 12513 bp, 18 predicted proteins | sample LakKivSesite48cm_FD_114535 | JGI IMG/M metagenome (GOLD analysis project Ga0172365, IMG submission 114535) | Sediment microbial communities from Lake Kivu, Rwanda - Sediment site 48cm | ecosystem: Environmental > Aquatic > Freshwater > Lake > Sediment | place: Rwanda: Western Province, Lake...
AGTCGCGGATTGCTTGCAACGCCAAACAACGCTGCCGACTAATCCAAAACGGGTCGTTGACACTTATCAGCTCTATCGCTTTGTCTATTTCCATCCGTGCCATATAATCTCCAAAGTTAAAAAATTTTCGCACAACGGTTCAGGCATGTTGCTGCTGCGACTGTTCCTCCTGAGCCTTCTGCTCGGGGAAGAGGATGTTCTTCACTTTGTCCGAGGTGGAAACTCCCTCGCCTGCTTTCGGCTTCGAGGCATCCTTCTTTGCCTGCTCCACGGACGCCTTCTGCATCAGCACATCGGTGAGCTTCGACAAACGCTTCGGATCGGTCAGGTACTTGTTCCCTGCAACCAAGGTCACTTCTCCCTTTTCTGCAGCTTCGATGCACTCATCAACTGCGAGACCCATGGCGATGTTGATCGTTTCGAACAGGTCTTCGTTGATGAGCGTGTTCTTGTACTGCAGACGGTCGTTTCCGTTGTCAAACGAGGTTCCGAACCTCTGCATTGACCCGAACCCGCCCTCGATTTCGATGACCCTGCCCGAAAGGTACGGCATGATGACCGTGCCCTGCTCGCCCTCATCGCTCCACAGAGAGATGTTGATGTCGACCCTGGCAGGCACCCTAGAACGAGTCTCGTTGCCAGTCTCCTCGTTGACCTTCTTCTTCCACACGGGAGTTCTGTTCATCCGAGCTACCGCGCCGACCACGAACTTTCCGTCTTCCGAGACCACACCCGTGGTCTTGACGTACTCGTTCATCGCGTTCTTCAGGCTGATGCCTTTAACTATCTTGCGTTCCATGAGCTACTCCTTTGGTTTGTTGTGAATACAGCTCATCAATTCTGAGACTGGGCAACAGGTTCACTGCTTCTAACTGCTCTGATTCGTGATTGATAGTTAGAATTAATGGTACACGGGATTTGAGAAATGAATCATGACCCGCTGCCCTGAACTCTTGTACTGTCTTACTTCCTAACGTCAGAAGATACATGCCGCTACCTGTTTTCATAAAGCAGGCAAAGTACTCTTTGTGGTTAGGATACAACTCGCTGACGAGAACTGGGTTTCCGTTCGAAACGAATCCAGTTACCTCGATCAGAGTCATCAGTCCATGTTTATAAAGGTTTGATACGTAATTGTGGACTGAATCCCTTCCACTCGCTAGCCGTTGAGCCTCCTTCTTGAAGTTGAATGATATGTTTCCGCACCATGAGTTTTCACTTTTAACTCTCTGTTTATTCAGGATGCGGGTTGAATCGTTCTCTTGAACTATCAATTCAGAGATTCCGAATCGTGCCATTCGTTACCTCCTATCTCTTCATTTCCATCAATGTCTTCAATCTGGATCTTTCCGCTGCGTCCCAAGTCATCTTTGCTTAGCGACCTCCCTATAAGTACGTCTTCTTCCATTTCATCTTGATACATCTCAGTCAGCTCTTTGACTTGTCCTTCAGGAAGGTCTGAGAAATAGCTACTGATGAGTTGAAAGATGTAATTATACTTGTTACCGCTCTTCATCTTGATTCGTGTCAATTCTCTCCAGAATATTTCGTAGTAGTCGATATGATCCTTGTCATCATCGATTTCGTTGGCACCATGCTTTGGAGTAATCGTGCTCCAGCGTTCTGCCAACTTAGGTTTCTCTACTACGAAACTTGTTCTCGACTTTCGTGCTTCCAGAAGATGGTGAGAGAAGGCTCTCTGTTGACTGAACTCTGTATCATCGTCAAATATGCCTGCTTCATGTCTTATGTTCATCAGTGCTGTAGGTGTAGCGCCTTTCACTGATTCTACATACTGCCAGAACTTTTCAGGCTTCTTAGCTGAGTACGCTCTCTGAAAGAATATCCAGCTAATCTTGACTTCTGGTGGTGACCACTTCTTTCCAGCCAGAAGCAATCTTGCGAATACGCGTACTTGTCTCTTCCAGCCTGGTGTATCTTTTCTCTCACCTATGATTGAGTACAGTGTCTCAACCGCTGGATTGTTCATATCTTCGTTATCGAACTTGTGAGGATCAACCTTCTCAAGTTCACTTAGAAGCTTCCTGAACCAGACAATCTTCGGATTCGTTAGATATGGCCTCGCACTTGATGTCTTCTTTGGATCTGCGAGCGTCATTGCGTCCTTGATCATTAACGCTATCCACCAGAATCTCTTGTTTGTTGGATATATTGCTTTGCCATTTGATGCAGCAAATATATCCCTCTCAGGATCCAGCCTTCTGAGTGGTGGATAATTCAGTACATAGTTCAATAGATGGCATCGATAGAGATATACCTTTTCGTCAGGCAATCCCATCTTGTCCAACGCCTTCCAATATAGATAGTACTTCTGCAAGTTCATTCCAGTGTAAAGTGTCTTCTTGGACTTAGTTGACACTTCCTTCATGAAGATTGCCGCCTTCTCTCTGCTGAGACCATTGTTGATCAATGCTTCCCAGAGATTTATGTATTCTCCATGTTTGATTGCTACCAGAATCTGGAATACTGCTGCTGCGACATCTCCGTTGTCGAACTTCTTCTGACAGAACTCTGATATCTGTTCGTCAGTTGAATCGCATGCGAAGAATGTCTTCTTATTTGGATTATCTGGCATAGCTGTGTAGTTTACCCAGCCTCTTATATCTCCAGAATAATCCCTCAGGCACTTTGGCATTACCATCTTCTCAATCTTGTTGAACGGCCCGTAGAGTCCCATGTTACAGTCTTCGACTCTTTGCAGGCCTAAGATCTTCTGAGTTGACCAACCTACTGGGCTTATCGAAACATCTTCAAGTCCAAATGCGTAGCCAGTATGATCGTCTCCCATAACTCCTGTAACGAACGGTTCATTGGTCTCCTGTATTGAATACAACGGATGCATGTTGTATTCTTCTACTCTCAACCGTCTGAAACTGAATGTAAGGCCAGTATCATGGGGAGAGTCGTTCTCCCATATTACACTGACTCCAGGCGGAAACGGATCCGAGGTTAGCATGTTATTCCTGATCACTTCACCATCGCTGTTGTGCTCAGGAAACATGTTGTACTCGTCCTTCATCTTGAGTGCGCATCCAAGCTCTTCGAGTGCCCCAGTTTCAGGGTCCTCTTTCAGTCGCATGAATGCGCAGTACAAGCGACCAAACTTTCGTTTGGTACATTTGTAAATGTTTCTTGCCATTCAGCACCTCTTCCTAGTCGGTGGGTTAATAATAGTTCATGGAAATTTGAAAATTATTTCATTTTATCGTATATCCATCCCTCATTATACGTTAATTCAAAAGGCACATCAGTTTGAATTTGATAACAGTATGGAACATCTCCTACACAAGCTGTACGAGTAGTAGACCATTCAATACACCAGAACTGGTATACACTCCAATCAAACACTGCAGTCCATACTTGTGGATCAGTCAGTGATGGCCACATTGTCTTCCATTGCAATTCAGTTGCTCTATGCTTTATGAGCTTTCCGTCTACCCAATAGTCATACATCATGTCTTTGGTGTAGACCTTAGCTAACTGTCTGCTGCGACTCGTTACCACTCTTTGTCCGTTCTCGAACTTAAAGTGGTCGATATCTGCGACTAGTGAATCAGCATAGAACCGCCATCTCTCTAGTGCTAGCCCGTCGCCGTCTTCGATATACCAGGTCGTGTGGGCAAACTCATCCCAGTGAAGACCGATACAGTCTTCTTCTGTTGATGTCGGTGACGAACACCTTACGTTCATTAGAAGCCAGATAACCACGGCTACTACAACTACATAGCCTATATCTGAGCGTCCATTTCTCCATACTTTACTACTCTTTTCCGTAGACATACTGTACCTCCTTAGAGGTGAATTAACGCTCTGAATTGTAACACTATGGCGAATGTATAACATATTGATTTTAACCAAGTTAGTATCTTAAATAACTTGGTTAAAAAACTAACTCTTCTAAGTCATTGGTATCATCATAGATACAAGCTAGTTCTGAACCACACTCGGGGCAACTATGCCCCTCTGTGTAGACCTCACCGCACTCAATACACTGGTACTCGACCTCATTCTCGTATGTTTCAAGTTTGTCTGACACTTTGCTCTGATTCTTCCATTGTTTGCGTCTCATCCTCGTCCAGTTCATGATAGGATTCCAACATTACTCTTCCAGAGTATGGTCTATCACTCAGCAGAGTAGGATGGACCTCGAGCCCAAGGGACTCTAGGTAGAAGAAGTATCTCATAATTAAACTGTTATACTTCTCCTTCTCAACTCCTTCACAGATCCACTTAATAGTGATGAATCGCCCATCATACTCTGGTCTTGTCTGGACGTGGAACACAAACGATCCGTCTCGTTCCTTCATCGGATTAGGATCCTTGAAGTTTTCGACGAATAGTATGGGCAAAGCTCTGATGAGATACGCTATAATTCTGTCTTTATTTTCAAGCCGTTTCTTGAACAGCTTTATCTTTCGATAGAACTGCAGCGCTTGCATAATAATAATGCCCAGCATTGCTAGGAATACTATCAGAATCATTGTAACCTCCTATCTTATTAAGGTTAAAATCATTGTTAAGGCATCAAGGACTACTAATCCAAGGATTACGACAGACCATGCTAGTACTATTTCGAACATATGACAAACCTATCATCAAATAGAGGAGAAAGAATCTTGCTCACATCTTCCCATTGAAGCCCGCCGAGTCCACAGCCTGGCTTCGGCAATGCTACGTACTTCCAGTTGAATCGGTTAGCCATGTCTGCCAATGCTTCTGCTGATCTTTTTATCAGAAACATATCAGATGGGTCCTTCCAGTTATTCTTGGTTGGAAAGGATACTATTCGTGTTCCTTCCTTAACCGTTCCAATGATTGGAATATTCCCAAACTGCCTGACAGCCTTGCCAAGGTTGAACTGGATGCCAGGAAAGTGCATTACTGCTTCCTTAGCTATTCCAGCGCCCATGGTCAAGGCACCATTTGATTTGACTATCGCGTTGGTTGTGACGCAAACTGCGTCTGCTATACCAACGAGACGCCAAATATTTCCGTGCCTCTCTCGCACCTTGACCTCCTGTTGGCGATTGTGTCAGACGGATCTCTGTTCTCTCTCAACATTGTTCGAATCACATCTTCTGTCTCTGGATCCGCTAGATTAAAGACAGGTATGTTCGAGATCGTTGCCAATACGATTGGATGTGCTGATATTCCAATCACTCTGCATGATGGAGTCCAGCATATGAGCGCATCGGATGGCCTGTCCAGGTTTCGACCAAGTATCATGCACATAGTCTTAGCCAGTAGCATCTGAGTTGCTGGGTGAATCTCTTCCCACTTCTCTGCTACATGGGCAGCCTCAAGAATAAGACCATCCCAAGCTGTCTTTCGCCTGTGTTCCCAAACTTGGCGTGCCAAGAGTATAGATGTTGATGTTACAGACGAGATTCCTCTCTGGTCGTTCCATCCATCCCAAGGGACGTAGACTTCCTTCATTGCTCCAGCGCCAGTTTCGAATGCTCTATCGGCTGCTGAGGCTACGCCAGTTCTCACTGTGTATCCCCAACCTTGCATATGCATAGCTATCTCAGTCATCAGGCGTCTCACATCGAGCGGAGTATCCCTGGAGCCAATTCCTGTGTAATATCCTGAGTTCATGAGTTCCTCCTTAAATCGGCATAGCTAGCCGAACGGCATAGCCAGCTACGAATGAAACGACAAAGGCAAGCAGCGTTAATGCTGCATATTTAATTGCTCTGAATAGATGCATTTGAATTCTCCTTTGGTAGAACTGTAACTAACTGCTTTCTCAGCTTGTCGTAAGCGACTGTGTGTTCCTTTCCGTCCACTGTTACTGCATGGATTGTCACTCGATTTGAAGTCTTTCTCACAATCTTAGATTCACCATGCTTGATCATTATCACTATCTGATCGTGCAGTTTCTGGTTCATATTGGAGCCAACACGTTCTAGCCAACGACGCTTCAGATGTTTCATCTGACATTTCTTCTTGGCTACCATGTTACCTCCTTATTATTACCTCTCCCTTCTCAGTAATCCATCCAAGAGCTAGATCAACTTTCTCCTTCGGATTGATTCGAGCTATTGGAAGGCTGAAGTTGGGACTTTCAATGTGGAGAGTTCCACAGTCTTCCCTGTTCCATATTCCAGCTCTGACCAGCTGTGCATCAGAACTGTCCTCCGTATCGATGTCGATTGGAGCGTAGACCAGGAACGCGTTGTCTATCGTCTCCAATTTTCCATCGATCGACTCTTCAATGAAGCAGTGGACTGGGCATGAGGATGGCTTTGATGTTTGAACATCAAGGCATTCCGCTACTTTCTGCCTCAGTTCCTTCAACTCCATCGCTTTCTCTGCGAACGTCATCGTTCATACCTCCCTTCAGTTTTTTAGCTTCTTCTTGTGCTAGTCCGTTGACTATTTCATTGCGTGCGTTACCAGAATGGCCAGGCACCCAGAAGAATTTGACCTTGTGTCCCTTCATAGCTAAATCTAATTCAGTCCACAGGTCTTGATTCGCTTTCTTCTTCCAACCCTCTGTCATCGTTTTGACAAGGTACTGGCTGTCAGAATACACATGGACAGAACACGGTTTCTTCAGGGCTCTTAACCCTTCGATACAAGATTTCAACTCCATTCTATTGTTCGTGGTTGATTCAGCACAACCTTTTATAATCTTCGTCTTGCCCTCGAATTCAAGCAATGCGGCCCAACCACCTGGGCCGCTGTTTCCGTTATCAAGACACGAACCGTCACAGTGGATGGTCACTATTGGATCTGGTTCTGGTGTCCTGAAGTTCATACGCCCAGCCTTTCACTCTTCTGGTTGATGATGGTGAGGCTGGTTGTCAGGGCATGACGAGTACTGTTGAGCGGAGCGAGTATCTGCTTGAGCTGCTCATGCTCTACTCCTTTCCAGCGTTTGCTCATCTCGTCTACGCATCCTGAGAGTGCGATATGATCTGACGTTCTTCTCCCGTTGAGCTTCCGAAGAAAGAAAACGTCATCGCGTTTGGTAGCATGCTCTGCGAGCAAGTACCCTGTCTTGGTAGGAATAATGCCAACTCCTCCTTCCCGCATGATGCGAACCATACGGTAGGCTGACGCTGCCTTGAGTCCACACTTAGCAGCAAGAGTCTTTGCGGGCATAGGAATGCCCTCACTGAGGATGGACTGGGCCTTGGTTATCATTTCTCTGGTTGACTGTCTCATATCTTTTCCTCCAGTTCCTTTGCGAATTTGTGGGACTCGATGATTGACTTGGCAATTCCGACATGTAGCTGAGCTCTTCGAAGCTGCTCAACAAGGTCGGCCCTGGAGGCGGCATCCATCCTGCTCAGTACCGACTGAGACATATGGATACCAAGGATTGATGTTGGAAAAACACCATCCGTTGGTTGGCTGGGAACAAGGGCTGTGGACTGCACGGGTTCGCCCTTATACAGATATATCCCGCGAGTGTTAATGAACTTGAATCCGTTCTTCTTGGCAGCGTGCGCTGCTGAGTGAACGGACTGCTCCTTCCCTTTCAGGAGCTTGCGAAGCTCCTCCGTCGTGACTCCATTCATTCCTGCTGATTGAACAGTAGCAATGAACTTCTCTGTCTGGTTCATCTATACCTCCCTTCGAGGTTTGGTTTATACGTTAGCTGTTGGCTTTTGACTTTTGGTAGGCCTCACAGCTGTCTTTCTTTTCACACTCTTCGCACCTTTCCTTGATTGCGTCCATTGCGAAGAGATCATGCGGATCTGTATTCGCGAAGGCCGTAGCCTCTTCTTCTGTGTACCCGTGAGAAGTTGCGTGTTCGGTGAAGATGTTGTCTGCCATCATTCTAGCAAGAAAGGATGGCATCGTTGGCATGACCTTGCTGATTATCTGCTTCACCACAAAGTGGGTTGCACCCAGATGAATGTGGCGCGGACCCTGATTCTTGAAGATCTTCCTGAAATCTTCTTGCGCCTCAAGCCTGGACGCGAACCTCTCGATGTCGGCTTCGGCTGCCTTGCGGGATTCATCGACATCTGCTTGCTGCTCAGTCTGATTGACTTCGTTCTGATCCATTATACACCCTTTCTGTAAGAGAATAGAGGACATAAAACCTATAAAATAAATAAAGAAAAAGTACAGGATAATTTAAAGGTTAATGAAGAAATGTCTCTTACCGTCCTTACCAAGGACGATAGAGCCGTTTGTTACAGTACTTGATCCGTCTGGCGTAGCCTTAGCTAGCCATATTCTTCTGCCTCTGAATATTGTCCACATCCAGCCAACATCCATTTGCTTCCACTTGCCAGATGATACCAGTCTTGCTTCTCTGCTACGTCCTCTTGGATTCTGGTCTGCATAATATATCTTTAGCATACCGATGAATCTACCATCGAGATCGTAGCAGGGAGCATCCCACGAGAATTCCCAGATGCCCCTGCTATTCTTAATCCAACCATTGTCTTTTTCTGATCCTGCTAGAGTTTTCCTCCAGCCAAGAAGACGTTCTGCTGCAGTAGCAAATGTAATCTTATCTACGAGGCCCTTGCTATTGGGCTCAGTAGCGGTAGTCCTATTTTCTGTGCGTGCTCCTGAATCTGATCCAGAGTCCCCAGCTCTTCCGCTCTGAAGTGAATGAAGGCTGTTGTTACTCTTGAGTACTTCAGCTCGCCCTTCATCATCTTTGTCATTGCCACCTAAAGAGAATCTGTGTCCAACGTGTTCACTTCCTCGAAGGTCAACAGCTTTGTCATTTAGTCCTCCAGTTGTGGTGGTTGCTCTTTTAGCATTTCCTTTGGTTGGTCCTTGCTTCCCCAAAGTATGCCGTCCTCTATCTTGAGATGTTCTCGGTTGTTGTTCGGTAGCAGAGACCGTCTGATTCTTGCCCACAGAAGGTCCTTCCGTGCTTTCGCTTCGCTGATTATCATTTCCCCTTCTTCCAGCATCTGTATGCACTCGTCCCATTCCTTCTTCTGGTCTGCTGATAGCTGGGCTATCGCTTCGTACTCCGTGTTGTCTCTCCTCATCAGGCTGCGAAGCATCTCCCCGAATTCCTCTGACATTCCCATCATCTTTCCGTCCTTTCAAATAGCGGTTGTACATTGAATAGATCACTACAGATCCAACCCTTTGATCTTCAGGACGAGATCTGTCTCGTTTTACGCACTTTTGTACAGGAGTATCTATGAACATGGGTTCAATGATAGCTCTGCTTCCGACAATCTTCTTTATCTGATCGAAGTGCACTGGATTCAGATTGGTATCATCGACAATTACATGTCTGCCATTAGCTATGGCATCGAGAATTCTCCTGTCTCTTTCCTCACAGACAAGGCGCTCTGAAGGCCTGTCCTTGATTCCATCACAGTTCTTCTTCCATTGTATCTTACCAGCATCTGGAGATGACTGCATCCATAGGTCTCTACGGATATCATCCTTCGACACTATGTCGACATTTTGAACAGAAGTTTGAATGGATTTAGAAATTGTGGACTTCCCACTTCCAGGCAATCCACTCAAGAAGAACACAACAGGCTTCTTCTCCTTAAGAATCAAGTTCAGGGTTCTCAGTGAGAACATATCTCCTCCAATCTTATCTTCTCTGGATCCAGATACGTCATCCCTATCTTGTAGTCTGCGTATCCCTTCGCTCTGTTGTTCCACACTGACCACCTTCCCTTTGGTGGATTTGGCAAGTTTGCTACTGTTCTCTTTTGAACATATAGCATTACGTTGCTTCCGTCTTTTGGCCACAGCTCTTGGTAGTATGCTAACGGCGATTTCATTTTCTTCACCGTCCATGCCTCTACCTGAATTCTTTTCGGGTCTAACTCTATGTATGGGCCGTGATCTCCGTACACTATCCTTTCGTAGTCCACTGCTAACAGAGTTCCTTTGGGAGAGTAGAACTTTGTTGTCTCGTTTCCCTCCTCGGACAGATTCAGAGTCGTCTCTATTCTTTCTTTGTCTCTGATTCTGTTCCATGAATCTGCTGTTGTCATACCTCGCACTCCTTTCTCGTACCCCATTTGTCTTGTCTTGGGTCCCTCCCACTCGAAAAAAGTGAGGGGAGCCACTAGGGCTCACCCCTTCCGCGATTCACTTGAAATCGCTAGGCAGTACTCCTTTGTCCATGTGCCAATCCACGATCTTAGCAGCTCTGCCTTCGTGTCCTTGTCTTCCGTGGACTTTGGCAACCAGTCCGATAGCTCTATCGCCATGTTCAAGTAGCGACATGCACGTGTCAAATGAGCCAATCTGGCCTGGTCCGAGTTTAAACTCTTTACCAGATTCAAGAGATCTGAACCAGATGACTCCTTGAACATTTCCCTTCTCTGAAAGGCTGAGTTCATTGGATATCACCTCCCAATCATGGGAATCGCCCCAGAACTTTAGTTTCAGGCCATCATTTACACTTAGGCCTTCTGGTACGCCAACGAATCCTTCCCATCTTTCACTCTTGCTGTTTCTCTCGGTCTTAGCAAGAGATACCACTTTCCACAAGTCAGAGTTTAGATAAGAAGTCATAGAAATTTGAAGATTACGATTATCCCAGAATGGCACAGCATACATATCTATACCATTCCATCTATCTATTCGATAGACTCTTACCTCTGGCCACACATCTCTTGATCTCACTGCATGAGCATTCAAGATTCCACCAATCTCACTGGCTGCTAGATATTTCCAACACAACCATTCTGGTCCACGCCAGTCTGAAAATTCTCTGAGAAGAAGACCTGCTGGAGTTCGCTTCCAGAACAGCATTTCTCCCATGCCGACTGGCTTCGCAGGATGACCAATCTCTGCGAGTTCTGGTACTTTGAATGTATACTCGACATTCTTACCAGTCTCTTTGGAGAATCTTGGTGAAAAGAACTTGAATCCCTGTCCTGTGTTACTGTGGAAATGGGTGCTGGCACCATCATATTTCCTGCTATTTGTTCTGACATCAATCCTCCCTTGGAATTTATCCAGCTCTTCTGGCTGGATCAAAGTTAGATGGAGACGATCCTTGAATTTGAGAGTTATAGGATTCAGCTTGCCCCATATTAAGATTGGCGTATCTCTCACATCGTTACCAGGATATATCTGATACAGATATGTAGCCTGGACACCACTGATCAGAGGACAATATACATGCTCTGATGTTCTGACTTGATGATGATAGAACTCAACGTCACACTCAGCTACCATTTGCCTGGTCAGTCCAGAGCCATAGCCATATATTCCAGTTTCGCCAGCCATCCAGCTACACTTGGCATTGGTAATGCTGTGATCGAGATTCTGTGCTACACGGGCGTTCATGCCAACTTCAGCTCTTAGATGAGCTATTAGAGCATCCTTGCTCTCTTGAGTGAGCTCACCATTACGGTTGAATCTGATCTTCTCTTCAACAGGCTTACCAGTGATTCGATAGATGAGACTTGTTCTGCCAATGTGCACATCAAGATGCTTCTTGGCCTTGTTCGCATCATGATACATTACTCTCATTCTGCGAACTATCCTGCCGTCTCTGTCTCTTTCTATCTCCTGTATTACAGGATCGAGTAGCGTTCTTCTGCTCTGCACTTGAGCCATCATCAGACTCTTATGCATTCCAGTTCTCATTCTCTTGGTTAGCGGCTGCAAGCCAACCATTCCAATCCTTCTACCAAGAAGCCCAGCTAAATCCTGCCTACCAGATAAAATAGCAGCAGAATCAAGAATAGTATGATAGACAGCTAACGCAGGCTTAGCATATCTTGGCTTTAGGATCTTGAAAGGATGGGGCATAAACCAAGAGAATGGATCGTATGCTCTAACGAGCCCTTTCATCCATCTCATATCTCCAGCCCCTTCCTAATTCGGGACAGATGGTCCTCACGTTTGAGATTGAAAACAGGGATTCCATGCATGCTAGCGACGCTAATAGCAGTTCCAGTTCCGCCAGTATAAATGGTTCTGGTAGAATCATGAACACAGCCATCTAACGTCCAGCATATCACAAACAGGACGGGAGTCTTTAGATCCTTGCCTAGGATCTGAAAGACATTGCGAGCGTGGAGTTTCTTTACGAAAGCGTTCAATCTGCTCCAAGCCTTGTGATACTGCTTTGCTTCGTTCATAGCATGTAGAGCTGTTACGCTTCCGTCTATATCATTCGCGTAGAAGATCTCTTTCGGGACAGGAATCTTGTCTGACTGTAGATAGTGGTACCAGTAATCAACACCACGTTCAAATGCAGTGTCGGCTCCTGCGGCACCACCAGAACGCAGAATCATTCCCTTGCCAGCCAATTTCTTGGCTATCTCTTCCATCAGTGACATCTGAATGTTCGCAGGAGTTTTCCTCGAACCTACACCAGCATAATAACGTTTGTTCATGTGTTTTTCTTTCTACGCTGGGCTTATACTATATCTGCCAGCATAAGGAGGTTAACATGTATCTAGATATCAGATCAGAAAACAGAAAACTTAAGCAGAACAATCAAAAGAAATGTACTAGATGTAATCAGATCTACGACATTGACTTCTTTCCTAAACGTAGTCTTACACTTACCCGAGG
>Ga0172365_10003040_pt1 | contig 12512 bp, 8 predicted proteins | sample LakKivSesite48cm_FD_114535 | JGI IMG/M metagenome (GOLD analysis project Ga0172365, IMG submission 114535) | Sediment microbial communities from Lake Kivu, Rwanda - Sediment site 48cm | ecosystem: Environmental > Aquatic > Freshwater > Lake > Sediment | place: Rwanda: Western Province, Lake Kivu...
ACCTGGCCGGCCGGGGAGTGCTCCTTTGCCGGCCCGCAGCTTGAACGTCGATTTCGCATACCCCGAGGACGCGGCTTCACCACCCAGGTGGGTGCGAAATCGACGTGGCGATCGCGCAGCGAGCGCACCGAAAGGGGAGGGGAAGCTCAGTTCCCCTCGTTTCGCACGAAGTGCGAAACCCAGGTTGAAGGTCAGTACGTCAGGCCGTGCCCGTAGGGATAGAGCGGATCGTAGCTGCTGTCGCCGTTGTTGATGGGGATCTGGGACATGGAGCGCGGCCAGCTATGGGGCAGCTTGCCGGTGGGCTTGGCGTCGCCGAACAGGATGTCGGTGATTCCCGCCCCCTCGCTCCCCGGCAACCACGCCACCACGATGGCGTCTGCAGACTCGAGAATTGAACTGATAATCATGGGGCGACCCACGATGAGGACGACCACGGTCTTGAGTCCCGCCTGCTTCAAGGCCCTTACCACATTCACGTCCTCGGCGGCGAGTGCGAGATCCGTTCTATCGCCCCTTCCCTCCGCGTAGGGGGTCTCGCCGATGACGGCGACGCCGATGCTGGCCCCGCTCGTGGTCCCGCCGTTGGCCGAATACAGGACCTTGCTCGCGCCCAACGCGGCCTCCATGGCCTGGCGAACGCTGGTCGCGCCGGGTACCACGTTGCCGCTCGACCCCTGCCAGGTAATCGTCCAGCCGCCGCACTGGTTGCCGGTGTTGTGCGCGCTCTTGCCGGCCAAAGCGATGGTGGCGGTCTTGGAGAGCGGCAGGGTATTGCCGGCGTTTTTCAAGACGACCAGCGATTCCTGCACCGCCTGGCGAGCCACCTTGCGGTTCGCCGCAGACCCGACCTTGACGGTCAGGGTTCGATCCACACTCCCCGTCGTATTGTTGAAGAGCCCCATCTCGCACTTCACGGCGAGGATGCGCCTAACCGCGTCATCGATGCGTGACATCGGCACCCCGCCCGACTGCACCGCCGAGGCGAACATGCCCATCATGTTGCTGATCGACTTGCCGGTCGTCATGAACATGTCCTCGCCCGCCTTCAGGCAGGCGGTGGTCCCGGCCTGGTCCGACAAGCCGACCTGATAGCAGCCGTTGTAGTCCGTGAGCATGAAGCCGCCGAATCCGAGATCCCCCTTGAGCACGTCGTTGATCATCGTGCCGTTGATGTGCATCTTGGTTCCCTGCCAACTGCTGTATGAAGGCATGATCGAGCCGCAATGTGCCTTGACGATGGCCCGATAGGGCTCGAGGTGAATGGCGCGTATCGCGGTTTCGTTTCCTGTCACGTTGCCCCCGGTCACGCCGTTGCCGGTGCCGCCGTCGCCCAAGTAGTGCTTGGCATTGGCCAGGATTCCGCTCGGCGCGCCGGTGGCCGTGAACTGAATCCCCCTGATCATGGCGACGCCCATCGTGCTCGCCAGCTCGGTGGTCTCGCCGAAGGCCTCGTAGGTGCGTCCCCAGCGCTCGTCGCGGGCAACCGCGACCACCGGCGAGAAGAACTGGTCCACGCCGCACCCCAGCGCTTCCTCGGCGGTGACGCGCGCGCACTGTTCCACCAGGGCCACGTTGCGGGTGGCGCCAAGCCCGATGTTGTGGGGAAACACCGTGGCGCCGGGCACGGTGTTGAGGCCATGCACCTCGTCGGCACCGTAGAGGAAGGGTATCTTCAACCGGCTCGCCAGCGCCGCCTTCCGGTAGCCCTCGGTCATGCCCGCCCAGCCGGTGGCAGTGTTGCTGGCAGGGGCCGATCCCCCCGAGCTCAGGGCCGACCCGACGCCGTACCTGGTGACATCCCCTGTGCTGAGCCCACCCCGCTCCATCTGCAGCATCTGCGCGTACTTCTCGTCGGCGGTCATCTGGGTGATAAGAGCGTTGGCCTTGTCGAGACAGGCCTGGGTCGGGTAGGGACCGCTGATCACAAACGTGGTACCGCCGGCGCCGCCGCCGCCGGTTCCGCCGCCGGTTCCGCCGCCGGTTCCGCCGCCGCCGGCACCGCCGCCGCCGCTGCCCGCGGTGCTGCCGCCCGTCGACGGGCGCCCCGCTGTTCCGCCGCTCCCTGCGGCACCGCCGCCGCCGGCACCGCCGCCGCCGGCACCGCCGCCGCCGGCACCGCCGCCCGCAGGCTCGCCCCCGCCCGAAACAACCCCGCCTTCAGGCCGCACGTTGCCTCCGGCACCGGCCGTGACGCTGCCGGCACTGCCGCCCGTGGCCGAGTTGGTGCCGCCCACAGCCGGAGCGTTGCCCCCTGCGCCGCTGCCCCCCCCACCTTTCGCCTCTCCGCCTCCCCCGGACTCGGTGCCGGTTTGAGCCTCGCTGGTACAACCTAGAGCCAGAATCGCCGCGAGCAGGATCGCCCCGCGAGCCATCTTCCCCGCATCAAAAGCAGACGTTCTAGTGCGCGCTTGGGACATGTTTTCTCCTCTTCAAGCCCGTATGGGCCAAGGTCCTTGGCTGTTGCCGAAATCACCACGCTTTGCGGGGGAAAAGGCGAAGATATGCTACCACCGTCACGACCGGATTCCCGAGGTTCTTTTAGCGCTCTATTGTGGGTAGTTGGGGGCTGTGTCGCCCGCCACACCGTCTATCGGCTGGCCGGAAAGCTGCCGGCAGGTGCTTGCCGGTTTTCCGGCAGAAACGCCAAGTTGCACGTGACGCGCACGAGCGAGGCTGGGTCGAGCAGGAGGTTTGTGTAGCTCGCGTTGGCCATGGGGCAAGCGCAATCCTTGTTCTTGACGCTTGCGCGAAAGGCGTCGGCGCGGGCCGAGCGCCACACGGTGCGGAAGTCGTAGTTGTGGTCGCGCACGTTGCCCAGCGACTCCGCCCGCACGCAGCAGCCCCACACGTGGCCGTCAGCGGCCAAGTGGGCGCTGGCCCAGCCGGCGTAGCAGTCGATCACCTGGCGTTGCTCGGCCAGGATGCGCGCGGCCAAGCCGTAGTATTCGTAGCGAAAGGCTTCGACCAGGCGCGCCAGGGGGCGCGGGGAGCGATGCTCCGCGATGCTCTTGCGCAGATGCGCGACCGCCCGGCCGTACACCTCGGCGTTCGGGGTGATGTCGCGCTCCATGGTGAGGAGCTCCACCCGCTTCTCGGCTACCTCGGTGATGTACGAGTCGGGAGCGAAGAGCCGGCGCAGCTCACGCTCGATGAGCGGGATGCGCTCGACGTTGGCATTGGAGATGACGCTGTGCACGCCAAGCACGATGTGCTTGTACGTCTTCTTGAGGTCGCGGATGAAACCGGCCACCTCGAGCAGCTTGGCGAAATTCCCAGGCGCGCCGCGCAGGCGGTCGTGCGCCTCGCCCACCTCGTCGACCGAGAGATTGAGCACGAGCTGGGCATTTCGGGAGAACTCGGCGATGCGCGGTAAGAGGGCGAAGATGCGGCCCCTCACGATACCGTTCATTGGGATATTGATGATTCTGGGCTCGATGTCCCGGCAGATGCGGTCGACGATGTGGTCGAGGTCGCCGCGCAGGAACTGGTCGCCGCCGGAGATCGTGACCCAGATGGGAGTCTTCTCGAAGGTGGGAAAGACCCGCGCGTACTCGTCCAGGGAGAGGTTCTTCACCGGCTTCTGCCAGATGCCGCAGGTCAGGCAGCGCGAGGGGCAGGCAAAGGTGACCGAAATGGTCAGGTTCACCGGCAGGCCGGGTGGACGGCCGGTGCGGCGGCTTCGCCAGAAGCGGAGGAGCTGCACCGGAAGCGGGACCTTGCGCATGGGTGGAAGCCGAAACGATGACATACCTAGAGCGGCTTGCGCCACAAGAGGATCCAGTCGTCGCGCACTTCCCACGCAAGCCGGGAGAGGTGCTTGCCGAAGATGCGCTTGAGCCAGTCGAAATTGCCGCGGCAGAGGAAATAGTCGTAGTGGTAGCCGAAGTCGGCGAAGCGGAAGCGCCGGGGTTGCCATTCGTTCATGCCGGCGTATTGGTCTTCGAACTCCAGTTCGGGTGGCAACTGCACAGGAGCGATGCGCAGCTCGGCGAATGAGAAGAAGATACGGCCCCCCTTCTCGGCGACGTAGTGGGCGCCGAAGTTGAGGAACATGGGGGGGTTCTGGATGCCGGTGCTGCCCATCCAGATCATGATCGCCATTAGGTTCTTCCCCGGGCTGGTCTTGGCGATGAGCTCGTGTCCGCCGCGGGATTCGAGGTGGAAGGTGTGGGCGGCGTCCGCGGTCGCGATCGAAAGGGCCGCGAGCGCGGCGCCCAGCACCAGCTTGACCGTCCTGGTTCTGCCCGGGTTGGGTATGGGCAAGACCGCCGGCAACATGAGAAAGGCCACGGCGACCAGGCGCTGATACACGAAGACGCCCACGAAGACATGCGGCATGAGGAAATAGGAGAAGAGAAACCACGCCGCGAGGGTGTGAAAGCGCGTCCGCGACAGGGTTCCGAACACCCGCGCGCGCAGCGGCGGCCGGGCATCCGTCTCGCGGTCTTCCTCCGCGGCCGGCCGGCTCGAGGCCCGGCAGGCCACGAGCACCGCCAGCATGGCCAAGCCGAAGAGCAGCCAATGCTGGTCGTCCGCGCGACCACCAAACAGGTGTTCGGGAATGGCCATCAATTTGTCGTAAAGCAAGGGCGGTGCGTGGATGTCCGAGTAGATGTTGCGCTCGTGATAGCCGAAGGTGCTCTTGTCGCCGTGGATCAGGTGATAGGACAACGCCAAGGCCACGCCCACCGAGAGGGCCGAAGCCGTCCCCACAAGGTTTCGCCGCCCGCGGTACCGCACCAAGGCCAACCACCCCACCGCGGCCACATAGAGGAAGAGGAACTGGATGTGCACGACGTAGAACAGCGCGCTGTAGACGGCAAGGACGAGCCACGCCCCCGGGCGCAAGGGCCGATCCAGCCGACGGTCGGCCAGCACGATCCCGTAGAGGAGCAGGGGGGTCGCAATCACGTTGTTGGCGAAGCCGAAGAAGAAGGCGTAGTTGTAGGCCGAGAGCAGGGAGAAAAGGCCGTACCATCCCGGTCGCCCCGCCCTCCTGGCCAGCGCCAGTCCCGCCATCCCGGTCGCCACCACGGAGAGCCACATCAAGAACTTCCCCGCAACGGCCAACGGCACGAGGTAGGAGAGGGCGGCGGCCAGGAAGAAGAAGACGGTGTTCGGCCGGGTGAGCGCCAGGGTGTAGACGTCGCTCAAGTTGCGCAGCGGATCGTGGTACCAGCGCAGCATCGAGGCCATGGACAGGTGTTGCGGGTAGTCCACCATCGGCGGGTGGTTGCCGATCCAAATAGGCAGGGCGAAGATGACGGAAGCCGCCAACACCACGGCTGCTTCGCCGTCGAAGCCCGACCGCCGGGAGCCGGGCGCGTGGGGCTTGGGTCCGTCCCCCATGTGCTGACCTGACGCTTCCGCCACCCTTCTTACCTACCGCGCCGTTCCCTCCCCAGGGTTTACGTCTCGGGTCGAGGCCGCCACCTTCCAGATCGCGTGGTTGTACTCGCGCTTGTAGTCGAAGTAGCCGACCGCGCGGGCGATCCCTTCCAGTGCAGCCGCCATGACGTACCTCGAGTCGGTCTCAAGGTCGCTGAAGGTCAGGTAGCGAACCGCATGCTTGACGATGCGTTTGACCTCGAAGGTGGGCACGGTGTAGCCGGTGCGACGGCGTAGCCAGAAATGCCCGGCGGCGATGCGACGTCGCTGATCGAAGTACTCGCGCACGCTGCTCGGGCCGCGATTGGCGACCACGGCTTCCGGGACGTAGGACAGGGAGAAGCCGCGCGCGACCACACCCGCCTCGAGAGTGGCCTCGTCGACGGGGCAATCCTCGGGAATGGGTCGAAACAAGGCGGAGCGCAGGACGATGACCTCTCCCAGCTTGGGTGCCTCGCTGGCGATGTCGTGGTGGAGCTGCCACAGTAGACCCACCATGTCGCCCATCAGGCTGCCGCGCGGATTCGTGGGCACCGGGCGAGGACCGACCATGCCGATGCCCGGGGCTTCGGCCAGGCGGTCAAGCAGAAGCTGCAGGCAGCCCGGCTGCAGGATGAGGTCCGCGCTGACCACGGCGACGGCGTCGGCCTCGGGCAATCGTTCGCGCCCGTAGGCGTTGATGGCGGCGGCCTTGCCCAGGCGCGCGTCCTGGACGAGGAGGCGCAGGCGGGGATCCTCCTTGGCGAGATCGAGGACTTCCGTGGTCGTCCCATCCGTGCACCCGCTCGCCACCACCACGATCTCGATGATCTCGTGGGGAGCCACCTTCTGCGCGAGCAGCGAGCGAAGCAGTTTTCGGATGTTGCGCTCTTCGTTGTGTGCGGTGACGCATGCACTCACGCGGAAACCAGCCACAGAAACCATGGGGGCTAAAGCGTAACACGGTTTTCGCGTTCGCAGAAATGCGCGAAATGCGGCACGCGACGTACAATAGCCTCCATGCACGTACTCTTGACCGGCGCGAGCGGCTTCATCGGCCAGCACCTTCTCCGTCGTCTGGTGCGCGACGGCCACGAGGTCACCTGTCTCGTACGCGATCGCGGGCGGGCCGTGGTCGAGGCCGCAGGCGGGCGGGCGCTTGCGGCCGATCTGCTCGACCCCGCGAGCCTCGGCGGGCTGCCCGCGGACGCCGACGCCGTGATTCACCTGGTCGGCGGTGGGCGGGTGTCCAGCGTGGGCGAAAGCGGCCTTGCCGAGCTACGACGCCTGAACGTCGAGACGACCCGCAATCTGCTTTCCGCCCTGCCGCGGCCGCCGGGAAAGCTTCTCCACATGAGCAGCGTATCCGCGCAAGGGGTGAGGGACGGCGAGGTGATCGCGGAGGATTCGCCCTGCCTCCCGCGGAGCCCGCACGAGATCGCCAAGCACGAGAGCGAACGCGAGGTAGAGGCGTGGTGCTCCGCGCACGCGGTTCCGCTCGCCATCTTGAGGCCGGCGCAGGTCTACGGCCCGGGCGACGTGCGCTCGGAGATCCCCACGATGCTGCGCCTTCTGCGCGTGGGCCTGTTTCCCATCTTCGGCGCAGGCCAGAACCTCATGGTGCCCATGATCCACGTCGCCGACGTGGTCGAGCTCACGGTGCGCGCCCTGGCCTTGCCTTTCTCCGGAACCCGGCATTTCACCCTGACCGGCCCGCAGTACACGGTCATGCAGACCGCACGCATCTTCTCCCAGGTGGTCGGGCGCACGCGGGGGTGGTTCCGTGTTCCCAGGCGCCCCGCACGCCTGGCCGCAGCCCTGACCGAATCGCTCTTCGGCCTCGCCTCGGCGCAGCCGCCCCTGTCGCGGGTTCGCATCGACAACATGACCTCCCGGCGCACCTACGACAGCACCCGCACCCTGCACGAGCTGGGCTTCTCTCCGGCCCGCCACCTGGCGGACGGCATGCGCGAGACCTACGCCTTCTACCTCGCCACCGGTACGCGCGGGCTCGCCAAGGGGGTTGCGGACTACTACCCCCTCGCACTGGCCGAGGGCGAGGGCGTCGGCACCGCCTACGAGTATCTGGCCAAGTGGCGCGTGCTTCGCCCCGCGCTTTCCTCTGTGCGGCGCATGCTCATCGCCGGGCTGCCCGAGAAATACGGATCGAGCCTGGACTTCGTCGACCTGGCCGCGGCTCTCGATGCGGACCTGGTCGTGGTCGACGAGCGCGAAGCCGCCCTGGCCAAACTCGAGCAGGCCATGGCGCGCGCCCACCTGTCGCCTCGCGTAAAGCTGCGCATGACGGCCATGGACAAGATCGGATCCATGACCGACGCGCCTTTCGATCTGGCGCTTTCGTGCGAGGTCCTGCAGCGGTTGGAGTCGACGAGGCGAGAGAGCTGGGTTCGCGGCCTGGCGCGGGTCTCTCGACGCTTCGCCATCTTCGCTCCCAACGGGGGCAACCCCGCCCATGCCTCGCGCTCCCACCTGCGCACGGTGACCCTCGATGAATTGCACCACCTCCTTCTCGCATGCGGTGTCGAACCGGAGCGGGCCGGCTTCGTCGACATGCCGCCGTTTCCTCCCGGCCTGTCGCTGTCCCAGGCCAAGCGCGAAGAGGTGCGGCGGGGCCGTGCGGCCTTCCAGGTGCTCGGCCTCTTCTGTCGAGGGGAAAGCCTGCTGCCGGAACCGGCCAAGCGGCCCTTCGCCCACATCGTCTATGCGCTGGCGCGCACGAACCTGGATCGGCGTGTATGATCGACGCATGCGAGTCCGCGTCTACGCTTTCTTTCTCGGTCTTCCGCTCTTGTCCGTCGGCGCCTGCGGCGAAGGCGGCAAGGTCGACGACCCCGTCGTGGCCCGCATGGGCGATGTCACCGTCACCGCCAAGGAGCTGCAGTCGCGCGCCCCGGGCCTCGCCAAGGCGGCGCGCAAGGCTCTCGACCGGGCTACCGTGGATATCGAGAAGCGCCTCGTGCTGCTGCAGACCCTGCTGCAGGAGCAAGCCGCGTACCGGGAGGCCCGGCGGCGCGGCTACCAGCGACACCCGGCGGTGGTGGCCGAGATGGTGAACCGCATGCTGTCAGATCAGGTCGCGTCGGAAGACAAGTCGGCGCCCCCGACTGCCGCCGAGGTGGCGCGCTATTACGCCGACCATCGCGATGATCTCGCGCGGCCGGCGCTGGTACGCGTCCTGCAGATCCTTGTCCCCGGGAGGGATGAGGCATGGCGGGCGTGGGCCGAGGCGCACGCGGCCGAGAAGACCGACATCGACGCATTCCAGGTGTTGGTCGGCAAGTACAGCAAGGATGCGGTTTCCCGCTTGCTCGGCGGCGACTTGGGCTTCATCGATGCCAAGTCGGCTCGCTATCCCGGAGCCGTGGTGCGAGCCGCCTTCGAGCTTTTGCGCCCCTTCGACCTCTCGGAACCGGTCGAGAGCCCACAGGGGTTCCACATCCTCAAGCTCGTGCAGCGGCTGCCGGCCCATGTGCCCACCCTTGCCGAGGCGGAGCCTGGGATCCGGGCGAGACTGCATCGGCTTCTGCAGGAGCGGAAGAAGTTCGCCTTGGGGCAGGCGCTGCTCGTCCGAGCCCATCCGGATATCGACTTCACGGTCCTGGCCGACGTTCCAATTCCGAAGGACATCCTGACGCCGGAAGCGATCGCCCCCGCCTTCTCGGCGGGCTGGGTGCCCGGGGCTCCCTAGAGCACCGAACGAGCTGAAGCCTGGAGACTGGAGTCTGAAGCCCTCATGACGCGGCTGCCGAAGAAGTGCTCGCGTCCAACGATGAAATCGAACAGTAGGAGTACAGGGCGAAGATCCTCGAAGGTGGCTGATCCGGTTTCCGACAGGCTCCCGCTACCAGTCCACACTGTCGACGAACACGGTGCCGGTCCAGGCCGCGGTGACGTGGAACTGCACGCCGAGGACCACGACGTTCACGGCGTCGGCGGGGACCGTCACGGTGATGGTGTTCCAGGCGCCGGCGGCCAGATCCTCCGCGTCCACTTTCGTCCCGGTCCAGCGGTAGCCAGGGGCGCCTTCGCGCACGTACGGTTGAATCCAGTCGATGGTCGATGCCCGCGGCATGAAGACGTGAAATGTCACCGTGGTGCCGGCAGTCACTGCGGGTGTCGGCGACACCTCCATCTGGTACTTGGCCGCCGCCGTCGCCGTAACCGTACCCGCCAGCGAGGCCTGGCCGGCAAAGCTCCGGGCGGTGCTGCGCACGAGCGACGTGAAAGGCAGGGTTCCGGTGGGAACAAGCCAAGACTGGATGGACTGCTCGAAGTTGTACCTCGCGTTGTCTGCCGTGCCCGAGTCGGCGGTGCCCGCGTCGGCCGAAACCGAGGTTCCCCCGGTACTCGTACCGCCGGTTGCGACGGCGCCGCCGGTGCCCACGCCGCCTGAACCGACGATTCCCCCCGTGCCTGCGCCGCCGGTTGGGGTGGTGCCGCCGGTGCCCACGCCGCCCGAACCGACGATTCCCCCCGTGCCTGCGCCGCCGGTACCCACGCCGCCCGAACCGGTGGCGCCGCCGGAGCCCACGCCGCCTGAAGCGACGATTCCCCCCGTACCTTTGCCGCCGGTTGCCGTGGCATCGCCGAAGCCGGCCCCGTCCCAACCCACGCCACCGCCGGCACCCGCGCCACCCGCCCCCGTCGCACCGCCGAAGCCGGCGCCACCCGAGCCCACCGCGCCGCCGGCGCCGGCACCGTCCTTGTCCACCACGGCGGCCGGGGCGTCGACGGCCGCGACGTCGACGGCGGTGGCATCGCTGCCGGTGTCATCGGTGGGGTAGACATCGAGGGTGTCGTCATCGGTGGGTGCGGCGACATCAGGGGCGGCGTCTTCACGAGCGCCACCGGCACCCCTCCCCGTACCCCACGGCGGGGTGAGATCCACGCAAGCCGACAGCATGAGCGAGGCGAGGACCACAGAAAGAACGCCATGACGACCGCCAACCCGGTCGGCCATCAGGAAGGCACAGTGCATCGTAAGCATTCCCTACTTATCATATCATAGCGCGGATTTCGACAGAAACCAGAGAGAGCTTGAAACGTCATGGGATTCGGAGTACCGGGAGCAATTTGGCGGGCTTGGGAGCGCGGGCGTCTCGCCCGCCCCACTTCGCTCCCCGCTACTCCGAATCCCAGGTTCTCGCGCGGAGCTTGACTCGACTCACGCCGTCACACGCTGGTCGGAAGCCTGACGCCCTCATGACGCGGCTGCTGCAGCAGCCTTCGCGGGCGTGGACAGCAAGGGGGACGAGCCTGTCGGTGCTCCGGGCTATGGGCTATCTCGTTGCGAGATCCAGCGTGACGGTGTTGTCCCCGGGGTCCAGATCGGTCCAGATACTCTGCAACATCGTGCCTGCCAACTGCTCGACGAAGCTGGCCGAGCTGCGCAGGGCCTGACTCTTGGCCAGCACCTCGGCGGGCATGACCTCGTCGCTCACGTAATGGGCGAGGAGGCCGTCGCCGAGCCAGGGCGCGATGTCGGCGGCTCTGTCGGCCGGCATGGAGTAGGGCGGCGCCTCGATCAGGCTCGTGATGAGATCTTCGAGGCCCAGCCGCAGGCTGTCGTGGGCATAGCTCGGGAAATCCGCTGCGCCGCCGAGGTCGTAGTCGATGGCGGTGACGTGCTTGGTGGTGATGGTCAGGGTGTGGGAAGCCACGTCGACCACGCGATAGGAGCAGGGATAGGTGACGGTGGATCCGGTTTCGATGTCGTGGATGGATTGGGTCAAGCCGGCGATCGCGCCTCTGGTGACGTCATGGGCGTGAAAGTGGCCGGTGAAGACCGCGCCCACCCCGCCCGCCGAGAGGAGGCCGGCGATCGCGGCGCGATCGGCGACGACGTACTCGGGAAAGATGAGGGCCTGGTTGGCGAAGTGCTCGACCACCCCGTGATGCATCATCGCGAGGACCCGCACCCCTTTTGCCTTGGCCTCGTCGAGCCGGGTCTTGATCCAGGCCCTGGACGGGTCGGAGATGCGCCCTCCCGACTGGGATGTGCCCGGCGCATCGCCGTAGATGCAGGAGTCGAGCGCGAGCAGCCAGAGCCCGGGGGAGAGCTCGGCCACGTAGCCAAGCGATGCCGGGTCCCGCGCCAAGGCGTCCCGGTAGCCGAAATCCTGGTAGAGGACGGCGAAGTCCGCGGCCGAGATGGTCGCAACCGGGGTGGCGACATCGCCGGCATAGCTTGCGGCGCCGCCGTTCTCGATGTCGTGATTGCCCGGTACGACGAAGACCCGGGCGCCGCCGGCCTGCATCTGGCGCAGGTACTCGGCAAACACCTGGTGCGAGAGCAGCTCGCCGTCCTTGGTCAGGTCGCCGGCGACGAGAACCACCTGCGGGCTCTCAGCCGCGACGAGCCCGACCATCGCACGCAGGATGGCGTCGCTTTCCGCGATCAGCTTGCGGTCTCTAGCGAGGTAGCTTTCGAAGGCGGAGCCCGTCGTGCCGAGCGAGGGAGGGAAGTAGTGCGGATCCGAGAAGACCACCATCTTGACCGCTGGCGCGAAGAGCGGCCGCGTACCGGCATCGTCGCCGCACCCCACGGCGGCAAGGACGAAGAAGACAATGGCGAAGACGCTGCGACGGGCTCTGGGCGAAAGCGGCATGCGACCTCCGAGGTACGCCCAACCTACGCGAACTCGTCCTTCCTCGCCACCCCCGGGGCGCTTGTACTCGCAACTGTCACTTGACTTGGACCTTGGCCGGACCCGCCGCCAAGGCCGCGAGGACCGGCGCGATGAAGAGGGAGGCATGGCCTCGCCCGCCAAGGTCGCGGCGGCAGCTCCCGGAACCTCCGCCGCGAGCACTTCCCCTTGCGGACGAGGTCGAAGCGCCGGTCTCGCCGCCCGCGGGCGCTCCTGCCGCTGCCATGGCGCCGTCGCGATAGAAGCCCACCTCGCCCTGCACGACAATGCTGGTGTGGGCGGTGTCCGTGGCAGGCAGCGCGACGACGTCGCTTTCGGGACGGACCACGAGGCTCCGGCTCGAAACTCGTCACCATAGCCGTCGCCTCCATCCTAAGGACCCGCTCGAAGATATCTGTGCGAATTTGGACGGCCGATCCATCCCGGCTGGCGTCGTTGCTCGTCGTCGCAATACGTCGAGTATTCCTCCTCCTC
>Ga0172365_10003045_pt1 | contig 12503 bp, 13 predicted proteins | sample LakKivSesite48cm_FD_114535 | JGI IMG/M metagenome (GOLD analysis project Ga0172365, IMG submission 114535) | Sediment microbial communities from Lake Kivu, Rwanda - Sediment site 48cm | ecosystem: Environmental > Aquatic > Freshwater > Lake > Sediment | place: Rwanda: Western Province, Lake...
GAAACGAGTTAATTGGAGACATGCTTGCACCTTGTGCAACCTTCGTGAATGGAGAAACTGCAAGGCTTGATAAACACGGAAGGATCTGGTCCTCTTTTCTTAAAGGCAAATTCCCTGTGAACAGTCATGTGCAATTAACTAAAGTAGAAGAAGGTTTTAAAATAAAACTGGCTCAAAATGACAGTAAAGATGTTGGCTTTTCCAAAGAACTTACACATAAAACAGAAATCTCTGGCACACTAAATGTGCAGAAAACGAAGTTGAACAAAAGAAAAGGTCGTGAAAAAGGAACTACCACGAGCTCCTTTGGCTCTCCAGGAAGATATGGTCATGATTCATCAGAATTTTATAATAGTAGGTTATATGCTGGAATGCCTTCGGAAATGAGAGAAGCGGAATACGTCGAAAACGAAATTCGCATAAACCTTTTGGATAAGCTCTTTTACAAAAGCAGCGAGAGCATGGATGAGTTGCCTGAAAACAGCGTTCACTTGATGGTGACATCACCACCTTATAACGTGGGAAAGGAATATGACAAAGGTCTTACCTTAGATGAGTACAAAGAGCTGTTAAGAAATGTTTTCAAAGAAGTCTACAGAGTTTTGGTTCCTGGTGGAAGAGCTTGTGTTAACGTAGCAAACTTGGGCAGGAAGCCATACATTCCTTTGGACACTTTTGTAATTCAAAGCATGCTGGATATTGGTTTTTTGATGCGTGGTGAGATAATATGGGACAAAGGCTCTAGCGCCGCTGGGTCCACAGCTTGGGGAAGCTGGTGTTCCGCAAGTAACCCGACTTTGAGAGATGTTCACGAATACATAATTGTCTTTTCCAAGGACACATTTAAGAGGCCAAATCCAAAGAAAAGAAAGAGCACAATTACTAAACAAGAGTTCTTAGAATGGACTAAGAGTGTATGGTCATTTCCAACAGAGTCAGCTACTAGAGTCGGTCATCCTGCTCCATTCCCAGTTGAGTTACCTCTGAGACTCATCAAACTCTACACTTTTGAAGGTGAAGTTGTTTTGGATCCCTTTATTGGAAGTGGAACAACCGCTATTGCATGCATCAAAACAGATAGGCATTTTATTGGATATGATGATGAAAAAGAATATGTTGATATGGCGAATAGACGAATTCAGAATGAGCTTAGGCAAACCAAAACCCAAAAAGAACAGGTTAAACTAGAAAAATTTGCACTCATAGATTCATAAGAGACTTAAATGTTCACTCAATCTTTGTCTGTACACTTTTTGTATCAAAAGCCAGTTTCTTTTTTTGCCAGTATTCTATCCATCGTTGATACGGTTCATATTTGATATCATGACGGATCCATTCTATCTCAAAAGACCGGGTGTCAGGGTGTCTAGTGAGACTAAGTAAGGCTTCTTTACCATATTCAGGTCCTCTGGGATTTGTTCCTAGCTTGGGAGGCTTGATATAGTGTTCGCGACCGATTGCATTGAAAATCTTTTGTTGGGCTTCAAGAGGAATATAATAGAAATTACCTACTGAGTCCCACCTTATAAGGACTAGAAGAATATCGCATTTAGGAGTGTAAGTCTCACTGAATTCTCTTACTTTCTGGGCATCCACCGTCCAAATAATCTTAACTCCACCCATCCCAGTGATGGTTTTGATAGAAATGGGATGCCCAAAAAGCTTTACATCTATTTCGCGTTCAGTTATAGGAATTTCCGTTTCAACATTCTTCTCTCCAAACTTGTAAATTAACAACGCAATCAAAATCTTCTCCCGGAGAGAACCCACTTGCATTCCTGCTTTTCCTGCTCTTGAACTCTCAGATTGAGCAAGCTGAAACAAATATGGCAAGCGTTTCTTTATTTTCTCAACGAGCTCCTTGTCTTCGAAGATTTCAGACAAACGACTTGTCATTCAAATCCTCAATCTATAAGCAATACATGTCTTAATAATTCTTCTGCAGGCTGATTGAATTCGATATAGAATTCAGAGCAACAGAAAACAAACCACCTGAAGGCTGGGTTGAACACACCACTCAGGTATTAGTTTTCATGATAACAATATTGACTACACTCTTGATTATTCTTATTCAGCTTTAGCCAACGAAATCCAGCAATTGAAAACCTTGACGGAGGTGTAACACTACATTATGACTTTGGGTTTTTCACTTGTTAGTTTAAAGTAGTATGCAGTGAATTCGTCTTCGCTTTTTCCATAAAGCCTTTCAATATACTCCAATGCCTCTCTCAAATTCTCAGCAACTGGAACAACATCCCTAAAATTAGAACCATTAACAACATCAGAAAGCTTCCCTCGTTCCTTTCTAACAATTTTCCCCTTCAACATCCACTTACTACACAAAAAAACAGCATTAACGCCCCTTTCCATCCTCCTCTTCCTCACCTCAACACGCTTACGCCCACTCCTTATCCACTCAAAACTCTCTCTCTTAACCATAAACAAAGGCATAAACACACCACCAAACTCTCACGCTTTACACCAAACAAAACCCTTCAACACTAATTAAACTTCTGACACCCCATTTAAATTTCAGCACCACCAAAACCTTTTCAAGGAACAAAAAAAGGTGAAAAAACCCACACACCTAAAACTCTAACCACAAATTCAACCTATATATAAGGGGGGTATAGGCTCAGCAGAGAGCAAAAAAAGAAGTTACTTGTTCACTTTCTTGTAAAGAGACTTTATCGTCCCAGAAACCCTCACCACATGCACCGCCACAGGCTTATCCCCAACCCTCGTAATCGAAGCCAACGCCGTTCGAACCATACCCACACCCGTATGCGCAACACGAACAACAGCAAACCTCCCCTCCACATCAAAATCAATCAAACTCAAACCCACACGACTCGCACCATACTCACCATAAAGCCTCAAAACCGCACCCCAAACCGCATCCAAAAACTCCCCCGAACCCAACAACCCACCACAATCAATCTCCAAAGCCAAATAACGACGCCTCACAGTTTTCAACAACCCTTCCCCCTACGAACAACCCTTATCCCAGGCGCAACAAACCGCGAACCAAGCTTATCCCTATTCCTCCTAACAATCGCCACAGGATTCTTAGAAACCGCATCCATAGCAGAAACCTCACCCAAATCAAAAAGCGAAGCAAAAGCCGCCAACTCTCTCGGCCTCCGCAAAAGCATCCCATCAGAAACCCCACTAGAAAGAACAACAGGCACACCAAACTCCTCAGCAATGGCAACTTCTCTACGCAAACTCGAAAGAAACCTAACCCTCACAACACCCTCCAAACTAAGCAAAGGCTTCACATCCACTTCAAAACAAGCCAACCCACCCGAAGCCAACTCAGCCTCAGCCCTATCAAAAAACCTCCAACGAAAATCAACCGACGAAAAACTCAAAAGATCCACACGACGATCCTTCGCCGCCTGCCTCGCCACACTCTTAGACCCACAAACCACACCAATCAACTCAAATCTCCTCCTCAACCTCCTCAAACCATAAAGCAACTCATTCGGCGTTCTAGGCTTCAAATCCACACGAGAAACCAAATCCACCCCAACCTCTTTACCAATGCCTCGAAGCCGCCCAATCTCCTCCTCAGTAGAACTTGACGGAAAAACTATTCCTATTAAACTATATCCAAGCCGCGAAGCCTTACTCACCATTTCCGAAACGCTTGCGAAATCTCTTAAATTTGGACATAAATGCAGATCAGCATAGATTCTCTTCATAAGAGCAACCCAAATTCCCTACAAATACCCATTACTTCTTCCTGACCATGCTTTTTAAAATGAATCCGAAAACGTATAGAATCCACCGAAGAAAGCCTAAACTCATTCAAATAAGCAGACTGCTTATCAAGCCTAACATACAAATTACCCTTATCCAAATGCTGACCAATCTCGCTACTAAGCAATTCCTTATCCAATGTGCTCAAACCTAAAGACAACCTCTCAAAAACCATTCTAGCAGTACTTTCCTCTTTTATCCGCGTCTCAAAAAGAACTATAGGATTTCCATAATGACCCATCAAATTGGTTCTCTTAAAAGCAACAACATCAACTAATTCTGGCGAAAGAACGTTACGCACTGCACACAAAACTTTATCCACATCCTCAGTTGCGTGGGCAAAGACCCGAACATCAATGTATCCTATCTGGATTTTAGAAGACAAACAGCATCACTACTTCTCATTAAGCCACTTTAACTTTTAGACTTTCCCTTAACCTTACCCTTAGACTCAGCTTTCCTACTTTCTAAAAAAGTTTTAACAACCTCAACATTTGCTTCATAAACAGTTCTTCTTCTAGAGTCCACAGGTATGCCAAACTTCAATGCCTCTTTAAAACTCAACCCAGCCCTTTTCAACTCTTCACGACTAAAACCCCTTCCAAGGCGCTGTTTCCCGCCTTTTTTGAAAACCTTCGGTTTAGCTACCACAATTGACACTACTATTCTCCTCTACCAGCCTTTTTACTCGGTCTAAACTTTTCAGCTCCACGCCCTTTTATCCTCAAACTTCTAACCTTCTTGCCAGCACTCGTTAGACTTCTAAAAACCCTTCTATGATGCTGCTTCTGACATATCCAATTAATATCCTTATCACTCTTTATCACAGGATGATTAGGATCAACCATTATAACCTCAAACCATTTTGAACGACCATCTTCGCCAACCCAGTAAGAGTTTAAAACCTCAAGATTTGGAAACTTCCTTGCAACCCTTTCCTCAGCAATCAACCTCAAACTTTTAGCAGGCTTAAACTTCTTCACACCCATACGTTTCGGTCTTCTCCCAGCCTTAGGTCTCTGCTTTCTCAGCCCTCCTCTCCTAACGCGAACACAAGCGATGGCGAAACCCTGCTTTGCCTTGTAACCCAATTTCCTCGCTCTATCCAACCGCGTTGGCTTTTCCACCCGAAATATCGCTGGCTGCCTACGCCACTCTATTAATCTTTGACGCATCAACTCGTCCACGAAAGATTTTTCAGGATTAGCCCAAGCCTCAGCAATATATTTATACGCCATTTTTTATTCTCGCCTCTAGTTTACGGTTCAGCCTCTACAGCTACATTCCAGCGGACACTTAATCCGCCAACAGCTTTGATTCATAGCATCATGCAGCAAAATAAACCTTTCCCGCATTTTCACTCAAGATATGAGCAACCCTTTAGTATAAAAGAGAATAAGCTAAATTAATTAAAATGAGAACATGATTTTAGCCTTACTTTTTAGGAGTTATGACTTTTTCTTTTTCCAGTTCTTTAACCCGTGTTTCGATGAACTCTCCAACTTTCTCTTGGGTGTACCTCTTTTCCTCCTGTTGCCTTTTCAATTGATCTTCTATGGTTTCGAGAACTTTATCCATGTCAAAAGGCTTAAGTACGTACGCATTTGCACCTCTGTTTACAGCTTCAATAGCGTTCTGCAACGATGGATAGCCAGTAACAATTATTTTGCGCATTTTAGGCGTTGTATCTTTTAGTTTTGTTAGAAGTTTTGTTCCCTCCATGTCTGTAAGTCGGATGTCTATTAACGCCAAGTTGTAGAATTTGACTTTAGATTTTTTGATGGCTTCTCTTCCATTTTTCGCCGTGTCAACAACATATCCTTCGTCTTCCAATATTGTTTCAAGAACTTTTCTTATACTTTCATCGTCGTCGACAACAAGGATTCTGGCACGTTCACCCATACTTTTTCACCTCCTTCTCCGATTTTAGGTTTAATAGGGATAGTTACTGTGAATGCAGTGCCTTTGCCAACAGTGCTCTCAACGGAAATGTTGCCTTCGTGTGCTTCTACTATGCGTTTACAGATGGGTAAGCCTAAACCCATTCCTTTTGCCTTTGTCGTGAAGAACGGTGTCCAAATTTTTTCCATGATTTCTTTTGTCATGCCTATTCCAGTGTCAGCAAAAGTGATTTCCACATTGGCATTTGATTCTCTGCTTGTAATTGCGAGTTCTCCACCGGTATGCATAGCGTCAATTGCGTTTTTTATCAGGTTGCCGAAAACTCTTTTCATCTTTTCAACATCCATTATTATTTTTGGTGCGCTTTGCGTTAAGTCCAATATTTGGACGTTCTCTGGGACTTCAACTAGAGACAATGCGTCCCTCAAAATTGATTTTGGAGTGGTTTCAGTTAGCTCTAATCGAATTTTTTTCGAGTATTCCATAAGATCAGCTATGATTTCATTCGAGTATCCAACATCCTTCTCAATAAGCTCTAGCATTTCCATTGCTTCCTTATCCACTCTTGAACCTAGTTTTCTTTTCAAGTAGTATGTGGCGCCCTTTATGCTCGTTAATGGATTGCGTAGGTCATGACCAACCATTGCCGCCGCCTGTCCGATTGCAGCAAGTCTTTCGGATTTGATTAGTTGTTCTTGAGCCTCTTTTAGTTGCCTAGTTCTCTTCTCAACCAGTTCCTCTAGGTGTTGAGAATACTCCTCCAACTTCTTTTCCATCTGTTTTCGTTCGGTGATGTCCTTGTATACTCCCACATATCCTATTGGCTGGTCCTCAATGGTGATAGGCGCAGCAGATATGGACACCGAAACCAAAGTTCCATCCTTCTTGATTCTAACAGTATCACGATAAGTGAACGCTTTCTTAGCTTCTCTATCCAACATTTCTCCTTCTGTCTTTTTATCTTCAGGTACTATTAGGTCTGAGAGGCGTTTTCCTTTTATTTCGTCTAAAGAGTAGCCAAAAAGCTTGCTAAAACGAGGGTTAGCATCTAAAACGTGAAAATCTGAATTTACATAAACAGCTGGCTCAGGATTATCCAAAAATAGCCGTCTAAACTTCTCTTGGCTTTCTCGAAGCTCTCGCGCATATGCAGCTAAATTCTTAGAGTGCTCCAGATTGCTCATTGCAATGGCGGCATGTGATGCCAAGATTTCAAGCAACTCTTGATCTTTTTCGTTGAAAGCACTCAATTTTCTGCTATCTACGCCTATAACTCCAAGAACTTTACGTCCAATTTTGACTGGTACATCGAGTCCCGAACGAATGTCAGGCATGAATTTGACCCAAGCGTCTTCCTTTTCCGCGTCTGGAACGTTGATTGATCTACCAGTTTTCACTACCTTAACGCTTACACCTTTTTTTGTTCCGTCTAGCGGAAGCTTAATGGAGAAAGATTCTGGGTATCCACGGTGGTCCACAAGCCGAAGCATATCTTTGTCTACAACCATAAAAAATGCAATTTCAAACCCTAATGTCTTCTCCATTGCGTCCAATGTCAGCCGGTATATTTCTTCCATACTCCCTGCCATGTTCAATTTCTGACCATAAATATTCAATGCCGAAAGCCTTTCCTCGTAACGTTTCCTTTCCTGTTCTGCTGTCTTTCGTTCAGTAATGTCTCTTGCAATAAGTTGGAAGCCTGTTGGAATTCCGAATTTCTTGATTAATCTGCCTTCTACTTCTGCCCATATCCATTTTCCGTCTTTGCGCTTGAATTGGCCTTCTAAAAGGATGCTGGGTTTTCCCATTAATCTGTCTTTCATCCGTTTCGCGATTAACTTCAATGTTTCATCAGACATAATACCAATCTTGAAACCATCCTTACCCACGATTTCCTCAAGTGAATATCCTGTGGTTTCTTCGAACTTCTTGTTGACGTAGGTGATTTTTCCTTTGAGATCGGTGTTGAATATACTTATCGGGGCTTCTTCCACTAAGGTTTTAAAGTTTTCTTCACTGTCACGCAATGCCTCCTTCATCTTTTTGCGTTCAGTGACGTCTCTTGCAATAATCAATATACCAACGAATTTATCATCTATTTTTGCAATTGATGATGAGCATTCTAAATGAATCTCTTGCCCTTTCTTGTTTATAATGCGTAAGCTGGTATAGCCTTCTTTGCCGCGAAGTATTCTGGCGAAATTGCTCAGAAGTTTTGGTATATCTTTGAAGGATAATATGCTTACTTGTGTGAAATGCTTTCCCACAAGCTCTTCTCTTAACCCACCAAATACTCGTACAGCCTTTTCATTAACATCAAGAATTCTACCAGACCTATCCAAATATATTAGGCAATCATTGGCGCTTTCAAAAATTCTCCTAAATTTCTCTTCGCTTTCCCTTAAAGTCTCTTCCATCTTCTTGCATTCTGAAATGTCACGCACAACCCCCAGAGTTCCAACAATCTTCCCTTTGACAATTAACGCCCTTGAAGTAACTTCAACTAAAGTCGTTTTCTTTGCAGCTGTTTTAATTTCTAGTTCGAGCCTAACTTCCTCCCCTCTTATTACATCCAGAAATCCCCTAATTGCCTTTGGCAAGCTTTTACTTGGAATAATCTTTCTGAATGGTTTTCCTATGAAATCTTGTCTCTTGAATCCTGTTAGTTCTTCTGCTTTATGGTTAACAACCACAAATTTTCCACTTTTGTCGAGGATGTAGATTGCGTCGCTAGCGTTTTCAAATAAGCATTTAAAAGCGTCAGCAAAAGGTCTGTTTTGATGGAAAAACTCGACTAGCGTTTCATCGCTATTCTCCAAATTAAGCCAAACTCCTCTAACTTTTTCAGTGCTAGTGTATGCAAGCCATGAACATGCAATGGTGTTTCCTTTAAGGCAGATTCCAGAGCGTACTTTCAAGAAAGGGTTTATAAATCGCTTATGAAATGCAAAAGTGAATTTTTAGAATTGCTGCCTCCAAACAAAAATCCGAATCGAACTTACAGTGTTATTTTTTCGATAAATCAGGTTATAAGCCAAAAAGTAGAAGAGTAAAGCTTCCGTTAAGCGTTGCAGGAATTGGTGATGATCAAACCTGAAATCGGATTGTCCATGCTTCACTGTTTAGACAAGCCCTTCAAAAAAATGACTGAATGCCTTATCAAGGCAGAAACAGCCTACATAGAAATCGTTGACGAGGGATTCCACACACTAAACAAACAGAGAGTCTCAGCACTCAAAAACATAGGAAGGTCTTATGACTTAAAATACTCAGTGCATGCACCTTTCGTAGACGTGAACATCGCTTCACCGTCTAAGCCAATGCTTAAAGCTACGCTTAAAAGATTGGAAAGATCCATTTCTTATGCGAGTGATTTGAACGCTTATGCATGGGTTTTTCATCCGGGACTAAAAACGGGCGTTAGCATGTTTTATCCTGGCATGGACTGGCTTCAAAACCTAAAAACCACTCGGCTACTACTCAAAATTGCAGATGATTACGGCGTGAAAATAGTCATGGAAAACGTGCCAGAACCTTATCCGTTTCTAATGAAAAACGTCGAAGATTTCACCAAGTTTTATGAAGAGATTAACGAAGACATAGGCTTGGCTTTTGATGTCGGACATGCAAATTTGAACGGACAAATAGAACGTTTTCTAAAGGTCTTCGCAGGCAAAATAGTGCACATACACGCACATGATAATCATGGAAAAAACGACCAACATCTTGGAATAGGCTACGGAAACATTGATTGGAAAAACTTTGCAAACCTATTAAGAAAAATATCCTATGACAAGTCTGTAATCATCGAATCTGTTGAACATGTTAAGGAGAGTATGCAGAGGTTACAACGATCATTCGTTTAGATTTTAACTGTCCAAAAGCGGAATTTCTATTTCCATGAAATCCTCTGCCATTTGAGTATTTTTGAAAATTTTCCGTGCTTGCTCCAAAAGTATGCTTACATCGTCGTATCTTGCACTAACATGCGTAAGAACTAGCTGTTTCACCTTTGCTTTCTTGGCGTGTTTAGCCGCTTGATCTGGCGTTGAGTGACCGTCTTCTTCGGCTCTTTCAGCCAACACATCATCTAACGTAGCATCATGAATGAGCAAATCCGCGCCTGCCGCAAATTTCACAAATCCTTTAAACGGTCTTGTGTCACCTGTGTAAACGATTTTTCTTCCTGGTCTGAGTGGTCCCAGAACGTCTTCGGGCTTTACAACTCGGCCATTTCGCAGCTTAACCTCATGTCCATGCTGGAGTTTTGACCACAAGGTGCCTTCTGGAATGCCTAGGGCTTTTGCTTTTTCTGGATTGAATTTTCCAGGGCGAGGTTTTTCCACGAGAGCATATGCTAGACTTGGGATTACGTGGTTTGCCCAAACTGCTTGAACAGCATATTCTGGCTCTTCGCAAACAACGCCTGCTTCATATATCTCGTGAATTTCAACAGGAAAAGTTAGGACGAACTGGACAGTTTCTCTAATGTCTTCTAAGAAGCGTTTTATTCCAGATGGTCCATAAACATCAAGCTTCTTTTCTCGGTTAAGCAGAGCCATTGTCTGTAATAGTCCTGGTAAGCCTAAAATGTGATCGCCATGCATATGTGTAACAAAGACTTTCATTTTTCTATGAAAACCAGTCTTAGCCTTCATCATCTGTCGCTGTGTGCCTTCGCCGCAGTCGAACATTATTTGTTCGCCATTACGTTGGATAAGTACAGCGGGTAAGCTTCTTTTTGGAGTTGGAACGCTTCCTGCAGTGCCTAGGAAAACAACCTTTAAACTCATGAGGTTACACCTTTTGGAATATGGCTATTTCTCTTGTTAAGCTCCTGTGAACATAAACAAAGTGGGATTCTAAATGCTTATAGCCTAAAACTGTGCCCATGTGTCCAATGTTTAATGTTTTTGGTGCAGCCATGCAGATACACCGTTCATTGTTAAGCATGTCGTGAACAGTCAACAGGGTTTCTTCAATTATCTGTTTCGTAGTTCGCTTTCGGGTGGTTGCAGACCTACCATAAGGTGGGTCTGTAACTACGGAATCGATTTTTGTTATTGGTGGGTTTTTTGCATCTGCCACTATTACGCCTTCAGGTTTGATGTGGAAATAAGTCAAATTTTTGAGGCTTCCTCTTGCCATGCGTCGTTGAATGTCAAAACCTAAAACACGGCAGCCAATAAGTGCAGCTTCAATAAGTGTGCTTCCAGTTCCGCAGAAAGGGTCCAAAAGAAGTTCTCCAGTTTTAGGCTTGGCTAAGTTGATCATGCATCTTGCAAGTTTAGCGTGCATAGCTGAAGGATGGAAAAAAGGCTTTTTCTTGGGGCGTCTTTCAACAAAAGGTTTTGGCAGAATCTCGGCAAGTTTGATTCCGAAAATAAACTTTCCATCTGTTAAAACGCCTAAGAATGTTTTATCTGGATTCTTTAGGTTTACCTTTGCTTTTGTTTTTCTATTTAATACAAGTTCGCCGAGTTTTCTTTCAAGAGCCATCACATCAGTTTTTGAGGAGTGATTCTTCACACGTTTTACACGAACCACGAAGCTTTCTCCATCCTCTAAAACTTCGTTTAAACTTATAGAATGCGTAGCCTTTACTATTTTGCTCGTTTCCGCTTCGCAATTAAACAGTTCTAGTCCACAAAGCCTGGTAAATGCAGCTCTACGCTTTATGGCTTCTACGCAATTTGAATCAGCTTCAATCCTTATTGTTTGGTCGAGTTTTTCCAAAAGTTTAAAGCCATAACCTTCTGTTTCAAGCACAGCCTTCGATTCAGAGACTGGTAGCGTTTCATGTTCGCCGGAAAGAAGAAAGAAAAGTTTAGCCACTTTTATGCTCCTTTAATGCATTGCTTATTAAAGGTGCAAGGGAAACCTTGCTCACATTGCTTGGAACACTATCTGTGCCTGCGATTTCTTTGACTCCACTTTCGAGGATTCGCTTTTCAGCATCTCCTATTAGAAGTGGATGAACACAAGCAGCATACACTTTATCCGCTCCAAGGTCCCTCATAATTTTTGTTGCTAAAGCTATGGTGCCTCCAGTACTGATTACGTCGTCGAAAATTATCACAGTTTTCCCTCGTGCGTCAAGTTTTTTCTCTTCCATTGTTATTTGTCCAGTGTAAAGGTCCCTATGTTTCTCTAAATAGCCACATTCATCGCCGAGTATTGTCTTTGCTTCTTCAACAAGCCATAGTGCGCCGTCATCAGGCGCAAGTGCGAACGCTTTTTCAAGACCTTTCTTTTTGAAATATTCAGCTAATAGGGGAATTGCAGAAATTGTTTTTGCTGGAAACGGAAACTTTGCCAGAACCTTTGCTTGATGAACGTTAACTGTTATTAGATTGTCGATTCCAGCTACCTTAAGCATTCGTGCAACGGCTTCTATGCTTATGGCTTCGCCTTGAAGGAACACCTTATCTTGACGTGCATAAGCCAGATAGGGCACGACTGCCGTTACTTTTTCTGCACCATGTCGCTTGGCTGCATCAGCAATCAATGCTAACTGTATAAGTCTTGTGTCCTGTGGTGGACTTGTAGTTTGTATTATGGCTACTTCTTCATTTTGCACAGTGCCTTCGAGCCTTACGTAGGATTCCCCATCTGGATAGGTTTTGAAAACCAGCGGCACTGCTTCTATGCCTAAAAATTCCGCTACTTTTTCTCCCAACTGTTTGGAGGCTGGTCCTGGGATTATTTTCATACTTTTTCCCGCACTTAGATGCCGCTTGTTTACATTTTAGGTTTTCCAGATGCCTTATACTGTTCTATTAGTTCTTTTGCTCTGTCCATGCGGATTTTTCGTTCTTCAACCATTTTCTCAGCTA
>Ga0172365_10003050_pt1 | contig 12491 bp, 18 predicted proteins | sample LakKivSesite48cm_FD_114535 | JGI IMG/M metagenome (GOLD analysis project Ga0172365, IMG submission 114535) | Sediment microbial communities from Lake Kivu, Rwanda - Sediment site 48cm | ecosystem: Environmental > Aquatic > Freshwater > Lake > Sediment | place: Rwanda: Western Province, Lake...
CAAATGGCTTGATTGATTTGACGCGACTCTGCACTTCATTCTTACCAAACGCAAGACCACTAATATTATAGATCGGAGCCTTCCAACCTGCCACCTTCATATGCATGACCATTTCTTCGTTGCTAGCCAATACACCTTCAACGAACTCATTGACCATTTCTTCATACTTCCGCATGAAACCCTGCATATCCCAGACATGTAGGAAATCGTCTGGATCAATAGTCTGTGCTAGACAACGAACATATACCTTAGGACGAAATTCCTTAGGCACTTGCTTAAGAATATATGGGATACTATCTATACCTGATGTATACATATCTTCAAAGTAAATCACATCTTCACTGGTAATTTGACCTTCCTTCATCATCCTAACAAGATTAGCCATTTGTGTGAGGCTAAAGTATGTACGACCATGTGCATCAAGCACTTGCCCAGTCACGATATTCTGATCACTAGTCAATGTATCGCCCGGTACTAAGACATAATCAATACCGCGCTGTTTAAAAACAGTTTCGTTCCAGTCTTGCAACTGTAATGTATAACGAGCCTTATATGGCTCAAGTCCCATGTAATATAATTTTCTCATAACACCTCAAAAGATACGAGGGGTTTGCCCCTCGTATTATTTTATTATTGTGCAGACTTGCTATCAAGTTCCCACATGTCCTTGAATGGCTTACCCTGCATGAACTTCGTGAATTGCCTAAAGGCAAAACTACGATTGCTATAGAGTTCAGCCTCATCAAACTTATAGCCATATAGACGACAGAAGTTACGATAATCTTCAAGATCATCGAAAATCTGATTGACTACGTTGTTTGACCTATTACTCTTTGACATTTTCATCTCCTCAAATTACCACATTTAGATTTGGTTTTGTAGTGTTATAACGAATCGTGGCACCGTTCTCACCATCTTCACTGACGGTAATCTCAATGTCACGGCCTGGGTAGCGACTAGCGATTTGCTCATAGAGATCGTCGCTAATCATCTCACAACTCTTGTAGTTTAGTTCCAATGTGCCCTGGTAGAGATTTTCTAACCAACGCTTGAACTGGATAAACTCAATATCCCTATCGTTGTGAAATACTTCAATACTGATATTGAAATGAAAAATATGTCTATGTTCGTTTGCAAGGAATGCAACATCTGCCAAATTAGGTTCGGTAGCAGCAGCGGGGAACTTGTGAATACCCTCGCGTTGAAACGTTACCCAAATGTGTCGCTTTGCATTGTCTTTGATGCGAACACGCTTTTCTGCCATAGCCATAGCAGATTGATAAATTACAGGATCTTCACTCATCGTTCTTCCTCAAGTTTAATTGTTTCATAATTTTCTTCCCATTCAAGTCGTCGCAACTTTTTGATATCAGCCTGAATTTGAAGTACCTTGTAAGTATTGTCCTTAGCAAAAGGCATCTTTGATAGTTGTTCTAACTTTTGTTCTAACAATTTAATCTGTTGTGTATAAGCCATGTTAGTTCTCTAAAACTTCATTGATAGCATCATCACTATCTTCTATTGTTTCTTCAACCTCTTCTTCAACTTTTTCTTCAACACTAAACAATTCATCAAACATCGTCATAGCATTCACAGTACGCTTACCGCTGATGCCCTGACTACCACTCTGCATTTGCATCCAGAACTTGTTATAATATTCTATCACGGCAAGACTATCTTCTCTAGTTTTCTGGCTGAATACTTCATCAACAACTTTACCGAAATAGATACCAAAGTTCTCATTCATGATCATTTTAGGTATCACACCCTGTTCATATCTACGATTGGCTTCTTGTACCGCAGTAATGTGTTGATAGACATTATGGGCTTGAATCAATGTATATGAAAGTGTGTCCCAACTAGTTTTTGTTTCTTTCCCTTGATTATTTATAAAACCTACACCACGGTAACAAAGGTCCTTTAGTGTCATACGGTCCGTTACTGGACTATCAGTAAAGACCTTGTGTATACCCTCAGCCAATACAGCATCGCTAAACTTGCGATTATCATTACTATAACTTTTGCTTTCGGCAGTCTTTTCCATGCTATACGACCACTTTTTACCATGCTCAATATTAGTATTGAAATATGCTAAACCTTTCGCTGCACCATAGAATGGACTTGCGCAGTCAAAAGTGATTATAAAGTTTGGATTATGATACTTACGTACTGCTTTCTGAATATCAGTAAACAACACAGCATATTCCATGATGCTTGTACCGAGGCAGTGTAGTAAGTCATGCTTGCCCGGAACCAATAGTCCATCATAGATGATATGTACTAATCTTTTCAGCATCAAATGAATATCAATCTTGTTCTGACCACCAAATGCCCAACCATTGAAATGATTGTCAGGATAGATATTTGGATCACAATACTTTTTCATTTCAGCATACCAGTCATCTGACTGTTTATGATTACGACCCTGCATGACATTCAAGAACTTACAATTACCATTTCTATTCTTGATGAAGTATTCGTTATTGATATGCGTAGCAGTGATTGCTTCTTCAATCGTGCTGATACCATGCGCACTCTTACCAGTTTTCTTATCCTTGATATGATAAGTGGTCAAACTCTGTGATGGGATATCAAGACACATACCATAGTCCATGTATGTATCCATCCACTTTAATACGGCCTTGCGCTTTTCTAGTGCGCGTGGGCAGTTGGGATCCTTCCAGTCTGCTGGCCACTGACACTTGAGAATCTGGAATCCACCACTGTCACCTAGCATGAAAGTACCTTGTTCACGCTTGCGAATGATACTCTCAGCATGATCATCTACCGTAGTGTCAAGATTAGCGTGACCGGCACTATACAAGCCCCACTGATATGTGTAGAGTCCTTGCTTGCTGTTTAAAAAGTTTAGACATTCAACATCATTGTTGAAGCCTGCAGGTATACGTTCACTAGGGAAATAATTCTCACCCTCACGCTGCTTGCCCAGTCCACTGATAAAGAATGAACTGACTGCGGGCAAGAACAATGCCCAGTCTGAGTTTTGTTGATTTGATAAATTAATTTGTTCCATAAAGTTCATCTATTTTAGCAATAATTTCTTGTGCAATCAACTGATGTCCTAAAATATTTGGGTGACCGTTAAGTATTTTATTATTCTCATTTATGATTTTAAATGATCCTTGGTCTCCTGCAATCTCACTAAGGTACTTTAGCATGTAAGTTTGATTTGAGAAATGTGACCTACTTAAAACTACAGGAGTTATTGAATTCGCTTCAATATAATCAAAATTCAAAACATTTAAAATTGACCTTATACAATCCATATAAAAATGTGTACAATTTTGATTATGTTTTATATTAAAACTTTCAACTAAAAAATCTTTGTAAAATGAAAAGTCAGTGCTAAAATTAATTGATTTGGCTCGTTTATTTGAATACAATTCTAGTCTATTTGGATCCGAGTATACGACAACTACTAAAGGATTAACTTTACGTCTCTTATAATTAAACATATCCTGAAATAATTGTCTAGCAATTTGATGGTTACCTGCGCCACCCATACCAAAATTTACTTCTTTTAAATCATAATTATTTGCTACTAAAGCAGAAAAACGATTATTATCTGTAATAATTTTACCTTTATCGTCATCTTGGTCAGTCGCAAGAACAAAACTATCACCAACAAAATATATCAAATCATATTTTTTTTTAAGTTGGGTTTTCATTTTCTACTAATTTAAGTATGATATCTAATTTTTCCTTAGCATCTTTTACAGCAGGATATTCACGCATGAGTTTTTCTAACTTACGATCATATTCCATACGCTTTTTAGCCCAGTCTATAACTTCTGCTAATTGTGGATCATTTTTTAATTCAATTTCAGGACTAATGCGATACCAGTTACCGCTATTATTATCACAGACCTCAAATTCTTTAGTATGACCATTCCAACGTACCTGTCCACTTTGTGCTGGCAGTAGATATTGATTATCTACTTGCCAGACAATTGGTGTTGTATATGACTTTATTCTTATCACTTAGACTGCGCGGGAAGTAGATAACGATAAGTCGCTAATCCGCTATCAACAGTGATTTCTGCTGCACCTTGATCGCTGATGCGAACAGTCTTTTCACCTGGTAGATCCATGATCGCAAGAAACACCTTGACTGGCCACTGCCATGCGCGACTGAGTGTACCAGTTATATCGCTGTGAAATACAAAGTTACCACTGTGTGTAGAAGGATCACCGAAATATACTTTTAGGTCGCCCTTGTCAGTCTTAGTAGTGAAGTTGTTTTCTTCGCTGTTTGCGCTAGCCTGCTTCTTCAATCGCATGATACCAGCGACAGTAGGTTCAAACTCAACATCCCATTTTGCGCCCTTAAATGTCACGTTCTTGACCTTTTCTTCAACGACAGCCTTAGCCATCAACCTATAATCGTTGACGAAATCGCCAGCCTTAGTTTCAAAGTGAATAGCAGTAGGCACATCATCTTTGTTTTTTGTTACATTAATCTTAGCATGTTCATCGTAATCATCAAACCCAAGAATAGTCTTGAGTTTGCCTAGATTGGGCATGTCAAATGTGCCGATAAAGTTTGCTGATGGATTCTTGAAGGTACCTTCAACGACAACACTTTTATCTTCAGCGATAGCCGAGATAACAGTCTGCTTGTCAGTGCCATTGACCTTGATAAGTTCAATGACGCCTAGTCCATGTGTATATTGAATCAAATCTTGTAAATTGTCTTTCATGTTTGCCTCTTGTAATATTTAGGAAAGCCTATAGTGTATAATAGCGGAATTTTTTGCAATTGTCAAATACTTTCTATCCTTTTATAACTGTCCCATAATCTATAGTTTTGTAGAGTTTTTGCTGGATCAATAAAATTTATTGTACTGTAAAATTCTAAATCTTCTCTTAGATATGATTTTAGATTTTCTTGATTTATTGGATTAGAATAATAATGACTTTTGATTATATCTTCCACTCCGTCTACCTTAACACTACCGTGACTAGTTCTAGTAACTATTTTATCTGCACCATCAATATTATCTTTTAAAATATGTACCGCATCAAAAAAGGATTTTGTAAATTTTATAAACACGCCGTGGTAAATTTTATATTTTTTAATATACCAAGATTGAGGTAGCGTGTGTAATCCAAAAAAACCCTTTTTAAAAAATTCTTTACTTATATTTTTATGCTGTATTCCTTCAGGAAAATGTTCAGGATTGTAATCTTGGGCAAATCCTGAAAACCAACGGTCTATTGGATCTCTGTATATTATTATTGGAATTTTATCTTTCATTTGGTCATGATAATAAAGTTTATAATAATCCCACCCAATTTGAGAAAAATTTTGATAGATTGTCGTCGAGGCATTTTTAGGAATGGGAATAAAATAAAATTTACTATTAGGATGGTAAATTATTATGTCGTCTGATGACCCTAATCTATGCTGCGATATCCTTTTCATATTTAACCAAAACTAAACAACTCGTCAAACGTGCTGTTTGTATCTGTATTTGATTTTAAATCCCAGCCCAATACACCAAGAAGGTTGTCAATCTTTTTGTCTACCAATGTTGCTTCCATAGCACTGTCATCAAATGGGAGTTCTGTGAACCATTTTGGCAATCGCAATTCATCAACAGGATATGCTACGCTTGTAAAGTTTAGTGCATTAGGTCGTAGTTTACAAACAATGACTTTCATACCATCTACGATCTTCATGCTATAGTTGTCACTATTGACCCTACGTAGATAGTTCCAATTCAATGCTGCACGAACATGACCGGGCATGTTTGCCTTGCCTGTCTTGCTGTTTGCCTCTAAGTCGCCGTACATAGTCAACTTGTTTACACTCTTTGGACTACCTTTAGTCCAACTATCTTGCTTACTAAGTTCAATCTTGAACTCTTTGATACGTTCAATAACATCTTCTCTAGTCTTACCATGTAGTACCATTTCAAGAACTTCAAACAAAAAGTCCTGTACATAGCGTGGAGTGTCAGCACGTTTCAAGTCAAGACCCATAGCCTTGATCTTACCTAGTTTGCCATTGACATCAAGACGTTTGCCTTCTTTGTCAAAGATATTTACAGCATAACGCTTCTTTGTGATGAACAATGTGCGATCACCGATCAATTCGCGACCTGCTTTGATCACGCACATCTTGCGTGGGACATGAAACGCACGTTCACAGAAACTTGGGAACGTATCGTTTGCCTGCTCTGCTATATTGTCATAAAGTTGAACACAAAGTTCCTTACTCCACTCCATATCCCCATTCTGTATTTGCGAATTCAGAATGGGCCAAGCACTGAAGTAACAACTATCTGTGTCACCATATACGATAGCATCGCCATAGAAGTCATATTTGCCAGTGATGATTTCATTGATCTGTGCGCTCATATGCTTGACGATCTGGCGACCAGATAGTGTGACGCTCTGACCGATACGTTTATCATAAAAACGGCAGTGTTCGTTCAACAATGCGCCATATGCTGAGTTCAACAAAATCTTGCGAACTAACTGACGTTTATCCCAATACTCAATATCTTCCTTAGTAGTACTTTCTTTGAGTTTCTTCTGCATGGCTTTACGATCACTATACCAGCGCGTCAATAGACCAGGAATCACACCTTCACTATCGCTTCTAAAGATAGTACCATTAGCAGATAAGATATATGGCTTGTTGCTGTCATAGATCAGTTTCCAGACTTCAGCAGCACTCATCTCAATGCTCTCGCCACTCTCAAAATCAACTGTAAGCATAGTGCCACGCTCTTGATTCATGATGGCTTCGTATTCAAGTGTGCCAAACATTCCTTCCCATAACAATGAACTCATCTCAACTTCGTCATCTTCGTCGTAGCGTGCCTTCTCGCTGGCAAGTTTACGTGCTTTGTCTTTCAGATGTTGTTCAGTCAATGTCTGACGAACCTGTGCTACGATTGTCTCGGGAGCCATGTTCAATGTGCGTATGGCACTGGGATACAGACTGTTGATGTCAACTGCGCCTACCCATTCATGAATACCTTTCTTTGGTACAGCGACATATGCGCCTGCTGCTGCCATCTCACCGTCGCTGATATTTTTCTTTTTATCAGGAACCATCATGCCACGCTCATGTGCTTCGTTCATCACAGCCATTTCAATCATGGCTACTGAACCCATGACAGTTGGGAGTAATACAGTATTCTCATGCGCTAGTGCGTTAGCGAGATCAAGGAACTTTAGTTTGTCGTGTATCTTCACCAGCAACATCGTATCTTGACGATTGTACTCAATAAATGTTTTGAAGTCTTTGTTATATAATTGGTCAAGTGTACCTTCATACTGTGTCTTGCGTTCGCCGATTTCCATCTCACCGATAGCATCAAGGCTATAACTATGCCTTGATTCGTAGTTGTACTTCTTATACAACTGTAGATAGTCCATGTGTACGCGACCAACAAGATCATATGTCGTCTCACTTTTGCCATAACGTTCATACTCTCTTGGCTTAGGTGTCTGACCAAGCAAACAGAATTTACGTGTATCGTCTTTGCTCATCACCCTTGTGACACGATTGACCATATAGGGTATATCGTATCCTTCAGAGTTCCAGCCAGTGAGAATATCTGCGTCTTTGATCAATTCAAAGAATGTTTCAAACATCTCAATCTCACTGCGAAACAAGATTGTGTTGCTCATATCTTTAGTAAAGTCTTGGGCAGACTCATCACTCATATGTTTGGGAGGAATAGCAAGAGTGACAAGTGTATCTTGCCAATCCAAGTACATTGAGATAGCAGTCACCGGATTAAAGGGATCGTTAGTGGGGCTAAAACCCTTTTCCGGATCAAAATCTACCTCAATGTCAAAGAATACTGTATGGAGTTTTGGAGGCTCACTGCCTAAGTAGTTTTCACTAAGGCATCTGAATATCGGATTGATATCAGATTCATACAGTTTCTTATTGCTGTGGATTCGTTTTTCTTTTTCAAATTCGCTGCGCTTACGTGTGCTGAAACGTGTAAGTGGTTCGTTATATATACTACGATACTTACCCTTAGGATCAGTATAATAAAAAGTATAGTTGGCAGGAAATTCGTTGAATGTGCGCTTGCCGTCAGGTTGGCGCTCTACAACAAATATTCTATCTTTGTCTCTGTCATGTATTGCGTCAATATAACTCATGTGGGGTCTTTTGTCAACCTCAGCAACATAATCTTGTTGTACAAATAACTTGTAAATTTTTTATGACTTTCTATTCCCGGGTGAGAATTATCCAACGCCCGGTCAATAGTAAAGAATTGATATATATTATGAGTATCATAATACTTGACTTTTAAGAAAGAAGGTATATTATCAGTGTGGTTCATGTCTATAAAATAATATGGCACATTTATCTTCGTCAGATATAATGCAGCATGATGTATTACCATATAATTTCTTATATTAGTATGTGTAATATAGCCTTTCTCAGATAAAAATTCTTTGTCAATATCTTCTACATTTATTCTATAAATTTTATCAGGATTTAGTCTTACTAAATCTATTCTATCATAAAAACTCCAATGAACAACACAAAAGTCATCTTTTTGAAAATTATATTGTAAAAGTTTATATAGAATTTCTAGATTGCCGCTACCCGGGCTGCCTAAATTTACTACTTCTCTACTTAAATTTTTTCCTAATAAGGAAGGCCAAGCGAACTCGCTTGGCTTATTCCCAAAACCTGTAGGAGGTGTATAACAATCAGGAAGTCCATGCCCATATGTAACTGAACACCCAAATGCTATCAATCTAGACATTATAGAGTTTTACCAACAGTTTCCAAGATAGTATTGAGTTCTTCGTTTTCTTTGTTAGTTTCGCCCAAGCGTGACTTGTGTGCGACCTTGATTGCCTTCTTGAGAACACTTGGTTTAATTTCAAGTTCTTCACCGATCGCCTTAATAGTATCACTGAGGCCTTCTTGAAGAGTTTCAATCTCATGGGTCACAGCAAGACCCTCATTTATCAATTGGGTCAACTTGAGTTTTGCTTCGTTATTAAAAGTACGTGATGACATAAAATCTCCTATGTGAGTAGTTATTGTACAGGTTGTTGTAAAAAAGTCAAATAGTTTGTGTCCGATCTATTCATATTTTAGTTTGAGAAAAATATATTCACGATCATCCATAGAAATTAATATATCATGCTTGCTAGTAAGTTTAGTAGTATAACCTTTAGAAATTAATAAATTGTTCAATCTCGCTCTAATATCATTTGGTCTCGGTACTTCCCTTCCATTAGCCGTGATAATATCATACAGTTCAGCTTGCCACTTTTCCTGCATCCAATCATATAGCCACTTATTCTTGTCTAGGCTGACAAGCATCTAATACCAACTTTTTAACGACTTTCTCAATGCCAGGATTGATGTGATAGGCATGTTCTACTACATTCTTGCGAATATAGTTACGCATGTATTCGGTATTATCATTGCTTGCATCATCACGCCATTCAATATTTTTTCTTTTACACCAATCAATAAAAGTTTGTTTATTGTTTAGCAAGAATGGTCTATGTACATTCTTGCGTGTGTCAGGGATTACCTTCGGAGTACCGTGCATAGTCCTCCAGATGTATGTCTCAATGCAATCGTTCAAGTGATGACCTGTGACAACATATTCAAACTGTTCTAGGAAACGATAACGCTCATTACGCCAGTGTTCTTCCCAACTATGTTCTTTGGGTTTTTCGTTACGGATATAACCAACCGACAAATTGATGCCTCGTTCTTTACAAAAATAGAACACAAAGTCATAAGCATCATCACTAGCATCTGTACCATGATGGAAAAAGGCTGCGTCAATCTCATGGTTGTTGCTCAAGAAATCGGTAATAGCAACGCTATCTACACCACCGCTCAATGCGATAGTGAGTTTCCGTGGCAATTTATGTAACAATTGAATCATATCCATATTATATAACTAGATTGGAATTATTGAAAGATATTTCGGTGCTTCTTGCCGTAAATTTTAATAAACTTTCCAGCCAGGATATCTGCTTGTGCCTCGATAGGGCTACCAGGATAACTATCGTCTTTATCTACCATGCCTAATTCACCCTGACGTACATGAACTAATTCATGAAATACTGTACGTAATATATCTACAAGGTTACGATTTTTTGCATAAACCCAAATTGTGTCGTCCCCGATGATATGCCCACCGGTATGATGATTACCCTGTGCTTCTTCAGTATCATCACTTAAATCAATCTTGATTGGCTTTTCAATTTTAAGAATTTTTACAGCCCAATCTTTAAACTTTTCAACTTGATCACCGACATCTAAATCTTCGTATATACTTTCACCGCCCCCGCCATCACCGCCGCCCTCGCCTCCGGTATCGTTGGAAGCATAGGCAAATCCCGGGTACCAATATCCACCGTACCTAACAGACTTTTTATTTTTTCTACGCTTTTTTTTTCGTTCAGTAAGTATTTCTTTACAAAGCATTAGCCATTCTCTAAAACACCATCTTTATAGACTTTAAACTCAGTAATTTTTTGGTCTATTTTCCATCTTTCAAAAAGAGCAATATTTTCATCTGAAAGAGGATCTGCGTCTGCACGTTGGGCTTCATATTCAGCCTCAGTCAAAGTGTTTCTAGCCCATCCATCAAAAAACAAAAAATCATCACCTAATTCTGATGATATTTCATAACGCATATTTTCATGTTCATAGAATTTCATTTAAATTCTCCCTATATCTTATATTTATCTGAGTTTAAGGTAATAATTACCTGAATCCTTAAGTTGCCTTATAACATTTTCTATTTTATTAGCATATTTGTAATCATGGGTGACTAATATGATTTTCTTAGTATTAGTCACCACATATCTAACAGGTTGGTACGGAAGTACCAAAATCTCCATTATTTTGCTAGTGGATTTTCCCATGCTTTCTGTATCTTTTCGTCTACTTTCTTTTCAAGTTCTTTTAGTTTCTGATCTGTCTCACGCTCAATATTACGTAATCGACCACTCATATCACGGTCGGTGACACCTACGAATGAGCGAACTTCTTTGTCAAGTTCACGATTACGTCTTTCAGCAGCATCCAAGTCTGCTTGTAAACTATCAATGTCACCTTTCAAATCAGTACGGACATCACGCATAATTTCATTACTTTCATCAACTAATACAACAGCATTATCAATCTTCTGCTCAAGTTTAGTCATACGCTCTTGTATACCACTCAAGTCAGGAGCAACATATTCTTGTATCTGTGTTTTCATATCCATGTAGTCTTTATAGAATTCAAATGCTCCATATAGTCCACCAAGCACTGTTGACACGATACCGGCTGCTATCATCAATTTTGCTGGTGTGAAACTATATCCACCAATACTGATAACAGTATTTTCGCTCATGTATTTTTCTTTGGCAGCCTCAAGTTCATCAACTTTGCTGTCAATATCTGTTTCGTTTTTCTTTTTTGGCATTATTATTATCTCCTATCCCAAATACTAGTTGTTCTAGTTTCTTCAAGCCAGGCTTGTGTTCTTAATCTTAAACTATCCTCGGATACAGGTTGTACCCCTAGATAGTTCATTATTACCCAACCTTTATGTTGTTTATATTCCTCCTGTTCTTCAGGAGTCATATCATCAAATTCTTTAGATAGTAAGTATCCTAATCTTGTGTTAGTGCTTATCATTTATATTGTTCCTCAACCATCTTTTTATATGTGTCAGTATTACCCTTTTCTAAGAAATATGCTCCACGAACATTGTCTTTGTATACTACATTTTTGTAGATATCTTCTGGCTTATACCATATGTTGTTATCATTCAACATAGCACTACGATATGTGCTGACATCTGTATCTGCGCCCATAGCCGCGACTATACCACTTTGATCAGCATCCATATAGTTCTTGTTGATTTCTTCTTGTTGTTCTTTGTTTGCGGCTACTGCTTGGTCTGCACGTTTTTCAGCATCAGTCTTTTCTTCTTGTTTATTATTGAGTACGCCCAGTATTTCAAGATTATTAGTGTTTGGTATAACATTGAAAGCGTTTGACAGATTCGGATCATTTTGTATGGTTACCTGTTCATCTTCACTAAATGTATTTGTATTACTATCATCATTGCTTTGTGATATATTTGCCAATACACTTTGAACAAACTCAATATCCTGTTGTGCTGTATCAACTGGTGCTATGTCAATATTCATTATATCACTAAAACTATCGGCACTATCTATTTCTATTATTGATTGTTCTATGGCATTTGCTACCGTTTCTTCAACTAAAGTAACAGTTGAAGTTTCGTGTACATCACTATCAAAATCGCTGTTGCCTGTACTTGCTACATTGTTAGTATTATCAATAACATTTTCTATGGTAATAGTTTCTATAATAGTATAAGTATTATTTTCACTACTACCCATAGCGATACTTTCTGCTTGGTTGATGCTATCACTAGCACTTTGTTCAGTTTGTGACATAGTTGCTGATAATGCTGCTATACCTATACTAC
>Ga0172365_10003052_pt1 | contig 12485 bp, 12 predicted proteins | sample LakKivSesite48cm_FD_114535 | JGI IMG/M metagenome (GOLD analysis project Ga0172365, IMG submission 114535) | Sediment microbial communities from Lake Kivu, Rwanda - Sediment site 48cm | ecosystem: Environmental > Aquatic > Freshwater > Lake > Sediment | place: Rwanda: Western Province, Lake...
AGCGCCTTGCCCTTGATGTCCCACAGGGCTTCGTCTATGGCGCTCATGCCGCCGAAGACGACGGGTCCGCCGCCCTGCGCCCAGAAGGTCTTCATGTACATCTCGTTCCACAGGTGCTCGATGCGGGAAGGGTCGGCTCCTATCAGGAAGGTATCCGCGAGGTCGCGCAGCATCCCCACGCCCGCCGACGCCCCTATGCCATAGGCAAGCCCGAGTTCTCCTGCGCCGCTGATTCCGGCGTCCGTGTTGACCCGTATTAAGACAGGGTGCCAGCCCAGTTTTCCTAGGTCGATTTTCGTCGCGAAAATTTCTACGTCCGTTACCTTCAAACCGCATACACCATCTTATTTCGCCTTAATTCCTAATGTCACACTAACTTTATGCGTTTTATTGTCCCCGAAAATCGGCAACAGGTTACCCTCAACCTTCTTACCGTCCACCGTCGCCTGCTTCACGCCCTTGCAGACATGACTCGGATTCTTAACCTCAATATCGTAGGTTGCGCCGCGGAACCGCCTCGTGACTTTGAATCCTTTCCACTCCTTGGGTATGCAGGGGTCAACGACTAAGCCGTTGTGGTCAGCTCGTACTCCCAGGATCCAGTTGGAGATGGCGACCATGTTCCAAGCAGCTGTTCCAGTCAGCCACGAGTTCTTTGCTTCGCCAAACGTGGGCGCCTCTATTCCGGCGATGGTCTGGGCGTATATGTATGGTTCGCACTTGTGGACGTTGCTGATGGGTTCCCGCGCCGACGGGCAGATGCGCATGTAGTAGTCGAAGGCCTGGTCGCCGCGCCCGAGCATGGTTTCAGCGATCATTATCCACGGGTTCGTGTGGCAGAAGACGCTGGCGTTCTCCTTGTAGCCCGGCGGGTAGCTCGAGATTTCGCCCAAGTTCAGGTAGTAGCGCGTGTACGCGGGTTTGTGGAGGACGATGCCGTGTTCGGTCGCCAAGTGCTTCTTCACCGAGTCAAGCGCCTTGACTGCACGACCGTCGTCCAAGCCGATGCCCGCCATCACGCAGATGCCTTGGGGTTCGATGAAGATGCGGCCCTCCTCGCACTCCTTGGAGCCCACCTTGGCGCCAAAGTGGTCGTAAGCCCGCAGGAACCACTCGCCGTCCCATCCGTGCTCCTTAACCTTCTGTTCCATCATCTCCGCTTGGTCGAGGAAAAACGCCGCGTCGTCCTTGTGTCCGCTGCATTCGGCGATGGCTACCATTTCCTTCGCAGCCAATGTAAAGAGACCGCCGATAAAGACCGACTCAGCCGTGGTCCCAGCGGTCGTGTCCATGTGTGTCTGGAAGGACTCACCAGGCGTCGCGGAGAAGCAGTTCAGGTTCAGGCAGTCATTCCAGTCCGCGTGCCCAATCAGCGGCAGCATGTGCGGTCCAAGCCTGTCCAGGGTGTACTGAAGGGCGCGCTTCAGGTGGTCGTAGATGGGCTGCTCCGAGCCCGGCTTGTTGTCATAAGCCACGGCTTCGTCCAGAATCGCGTAGTCCCCCGTTTCCTTGAGGTAGGCTGCGACCGAAAGCACCAGCCACTGGGGGTCGTCGTTGAAGCCGCCGCCGACGTCCTCGTTCCCCCGCTTACTTAACGGGTCGTACTGGTGGTAGGCTCCGCCGCTGGGCAGCTGCGTCGCTGCCAGGTCGAGGATGCGTTCGCGGGCTCGCGCCGGAAGCATGTGGATATATCCGAGTAGGTCCTGGTTGGTGTCGCGGAAGCCTATTCCCCTGCTGATTCCTGACTCGTAGAAGGAGGCGCTGCGCGAAAGGTTGAAGGTGACGTTGCACTGGTACGGGTTCCAGACGTTCACCATGCGGTTCACGTGCTCGCTGGGCGTCTCGGCGCTGTAAGCGGAGAACAGCTCGTCCCAGTACTTCCGCAAATCTTCGAAGGCAGCGTCAACCTTGGCTGGGTCAAGGAACTGCCGAAAAGTCTTCCTAACATTGGACTTGTTGATTATGCCCAGAGAGGAAAACTTCTTGTCCTGCGGGTTCTCCGCGTATCCGAGAAGGAAGATTATCTCGTGCGACTCTTTGGGCGCTAAAGTTAGTTTGATTTGGTGCGACCCTATTGGCGCCCAGCCGTGAGCGACGAAGTTGTTCGACTTTCCCTCCTGAACCGCCGCTGGACAGTCGAAGCCGCGGTAAGGACCGAGGAAGACGTCGCGGGACGTGTCGAAACCTGCGACAGGCTCTGAGCACGCGAAGTATGCGAAGTGGTTCCTCCGCTCCCGGTACTCAGTCTTGTGATAAATCACTCCCTCCTCGACTTCGAGCTCCCCAGTATTGTAGTTGCGCTGGAAGTTGGTCATGTCATCAAGCGCATTCCAAAGGCAGAACTCGACCATCGAGAAAACCTGCAACTCCAACGTAGTGTTTTTAGTGTTGTGTAAGATTAAGCGCCATATCTCAAGCGTCTGACCCAGCGGGACAAAATAGGTCACCTCAGCCTCGACCCCGCGGTACTTCGAGCGGATGCGGGTGTAACCAGCGCCGTGATGGCACTCGTAGGCTTCGAGCTTCCTGCGTACGGGCTGCCACGTGGGCGACCAGAAGTCTCCGTCGCTGAGCCGTAAGTAGAGCGCGCGTCCGCCATTGTCAGCTGGGACGGCGTTGTAGCGATAACGGATTAATCGCCTCTGTCTCGGGTCTCGGCAGAAGCAGTAGCCACCACCCGTGTTAGAAATCATCGAGAGGAAGTCTTTCTCGCCCAGGTAGTTTATCCAGGGCGTCGGGGTGTCGGGGCGCGTGATGACGTATTCCTTGTTTTCGTCGTCGAAATGGCCGAATGTTTCTCCCTTCGTCTTCTTTTGCTTGAGGCGTTCGTTCATTACTGTTTCACCCAAGATAGTTGTGATGCTTCATATCCATAGTAAGTCTTTTTTCTATCTATAGGTTTCTGTAAAAGCTTACAATAGAATCTCAGCAATAAAATCTCAGAATTAAAAAAAAGGTAAACTCAGCACCTGAGAATTTTAATAAAAAAAGTAAAAGTGGATTGAAAAAGTCCACTTAAACGGGTTAAGGTTTTCGAATTCTGATGTTTCATTTGAGCATCTGTCTTAGGTTCTGCACGCACTTTCTGGCGCATTCCACTGGGGAGTACGCGTAGGATTCCTGCTCGACGATGTACCACTGGGTGCCGCCGACGGTTTCGCAGAGCTTGAAGAACTGCTTCCACTTCATGTTGCCCTCGCCGATGACGGCTTTCTCGTTCGTGGCTGAGTACTCCTTAAGGTGCACCGTCAACGAGCGACCCGGATACTTCTTTACCAGGTCGAGTAGTCCGTCGATGCCGATTTTGCCGTGCAGGGCGTTCCCCGTGTCGAGCTGCATCACGACTTCGGGCGACGTCGCGCCGCCGAAAATGTTCCACGGTAACTCGCCGTCCATCGGCATGAACTCCATGTGGTGGTTGTGGTAACCAACGTGCATTCCTCTGCGCTTGATTTTCTTGGCTATCTCGTTGAACTCTTTTGCTGTTTGGAGCCACGCTGCCTTCGAGTTCCGCTTCTCGTCCGGAATCCAAGGCACAATCAGGAACTTGTTGCCCAGCGTTTTGTTGAACTCTATCGTCTTTTCGAGTTCGTCGCCCTGCAGCGTGTTAAGCCCGGTGTGGGTTCCGCACACTTTGAGTCCCAGCTTGTCAACCAACTTCTTCAGCTCTTCGGCGGTTCTATTGTAGTACCCAGCGAACTCTACGCCGTCGTACCCCATGTCTGCCACGGCCTTCAGGGTTCCGGGAAGGTCCTTGGTGCAGTCGTCGCGGACGGAGTAAAGCTGCAATCCGATCGGAATTTTACCCATTTCGCATCTACACCTCTAAACTTATAGGATTCTACTCGCTATGGATATTTAAGAATTTGAGTAAATCCCAATTACGAGGCCGACGGTGCAACGTTTATATAACAAAAAAAACGAATTGTAATAGAGAGGAATTATGCATGGTCACCTGCACGAGATGTGGCGCTCAGAACGACGAGGGCGCAAGGTTCTGCGTCAGCTGCGGCGCCAGACTCGAGGTAGTAAGACAGAGGCACAACGACACGTGTTTCGGGGAGCCTGAGGGGCACGTCCGTAACGAATGCTTCGGTCTTCCGTACGGAGGGGCTATCATAGGCGTAATCATCGGAATGTTCATCCTCCTCTCGGGGCTTGCGATGCTGCTCGGGTTGGACTTCAGCAGGTACTCGGGACCGTTCTTCGTGATGGTCATCGGCCTGCTGATAGTCGCGGGCGCGATTTACGGCATCCTGCGAAGGGCGAGACGGTAACCGCGGTTCCCTCATTTTACGAATGAAACGCTGCACGGCTTCGAACCGCAGCTGAGGCACTTTCTTCTGTGCTCAATGCGGGAAAGTTCGATACGTGTCAGCACCCAGTAAACAGTCAACAGTAGCAGGTACAGGTTCAGCACAAGGCTTTCCCTAGCGGCGTTCACTTCGACGACGAGGAGAAACGCTCCAAGAACGAAGACAACGTTGAGAAGGAAATGCACGAAGCCGTCGTTGACAGGTAACTCGTACTGAAGCAAACCGCAAAGAACCCCAAAAAAGCCTAGCCAAAAGACGACTCCGCTGAACCCTTCAATCGGTAACCCGACAAAAAAATACGCAAAGCACCCAACAAGAGACAACACGGCGCCAAGGACTAACCCAGTGCAGCCGGCACATAGCGTTCGTCCGTTGAACGAGAGGGTGTGGGCGCTAAAGTTTCCGCAGTCAGGATGATGGCCCTTGAAGGTTGTTGAAGCCTTTTCGGCGTCGAGTGGTTTTTGTGTCTCAGCAGAGCTTTTTTTAGCTGCCTTGAAGTGGGTCGCGCTTGAACATCGGCGCGGGGAAAGCCCAGCGATTATGCCGAGGACGCAGATTACGCTGAACATGACTCCTGTAGCTGGCTTTTGCCAAGCGAAGTCCGTGTTGGGGATGGTTTGGCTGTACGTCAGGATGGCAACTATTCCCAAGCCGATAGTGGATATTGCGAGGAAAAAGAGGGTCGCAGTCCGGTCTTTCGCTGGCTTCTTCAAAACAGACCCCTTAGTTCGCTTAAAAGCCCTTGGCTCGCGAGGTACCTGTACGTCCTCCTCTTCAGCGCGTTCGGCGAGAACAGGCTCTTCACGCGCCTCCCAAACGAGCCATAAAAGCTCCGATAGCACTCGTAGAGAGCCTCCTGGGCCTCCTGCCTCGTGAGGGTCTCCGTGGGCATGACAGCGTGGGCCATGTCGTAGTTCGCCCAGTTGCTGTCCTCTATCCAGCCGCTGGCCTTCGCGGTCTCGTAGAGGTCGGTCCCCGGGAACGGCGTGAGGATCATGTAAATCGCGAGGTCAGGGTCAACATCGTTCGCGAACTCCTGAAGCCCACGTATCGACTCGTGGGTGTCCTTTCGGTTCCCTATGATCATGGTGGCTTGGGAAAAGATGTCGTTCCTCTTGAGTAAGGCGATGGCTTGCTTCGCATACGACGGGCTTGAGTCCTTGCGGAAGCTGTCAAGCGTCTCTTGGCTGTGACTTTCCAGCCCCGTGAGGATCCAGAGGAGCCCAGACTTCCTCAGCTTAGGCAGAAGGTTTTGGTGGTTGCAGATGTCGTCGCACCGTGCTTGGATGAACCACTTGACGTCGTCCGAGATGCCGCGTGCGATTATCTCGTCGCATATGCGGTTGGTTGTTTCGCCCAGGCCGAGATTGTCGTCGGTGAGCCACATGAACGTGCTTCCGAACTCCCTGTGGCAGTACTCGATTTCGTCCACGACGCGCTTAGGAGATTTGCACCTCCACCTTCCGCCCCAGAACTTCCACTGAGAGCAGAAGACGCAACGGTGCGGACACCCCCTCGAAGCCTCGACAAGCGCGTATCCGACGCCTTCACCCACCATCATCTTGAAGTGGTAATTCCTCGCGTACTCCCTTACGAAATGGTAGCCCGGGAAGGGCAGGTCGTCCAAGTTCTCAATAAGCGGTCGGTCAGGTGCATGAACAACCTTTCCCTTGTGCCTGAACGAAATCCCATTAATCTTTGAAAGCGGCTTTTTGGCCTCCAGCGCCTTCACTGTTTCGCTTAACGTTTGCTCCCCTTCCCCTCTGATGATGACGTCGATTTGGGGAATCTTCTCGAGGCTTTCTTGAGCCAGAGCCGTGAAGTGCTGCCCGCCAACGACCGTTGTCACTTGCGGGTTGACCATTTTGGCTGCTTCTAGGGTTCGGACCACGGTGTAGACGTTGCACGTGGCCAGCGCGCTTGGGGCTACAACGTCGGGACTGAACGTTTCTATGCGTTTCTCGAGCTGCCTCCAGTCGACGCCTTCGGATTGGCAGTCCAGAACCTGTATTTCAACGCCCTCGTTGTGCTGTTCAAGGTAGGCTGCCAGCTCCAATATCCCCAGCGGCGGGGGGCGGTACTCGCCCATGACGAACCATGGTTCCTTCGGCGGTTCCACGAACAGGATTTTCTTTTTGGGCGTCATCGGAACCAATTATTGCCGTGAGGCATTGATAAATGATGTTGTGGAACACCTGTCCATAAGTCTTAAGACAGTCGATACGGAATAGTTAAAAGAGGTAACGTTCATGCCCGTTTGCCCAAGATGTAAGGCGGAAGCTCGCGAAGGCAGTAAATACTGCACGATATGCGGGGCCTCTCTTAATCTCGGAGCGGGCTCATCTGAGCCAAGGAGGCACGTTCACGAGGGTGACACGTGCTTTGGCGAAAGGGAGAGAGAAAGGGACTATTTGGGCTTGGTCTCGTTCGGCTTCTTCCTCCTGACGGTCGGCATCGTCTTCACCATGAACCCAAACATAATAGACGATTTCAGAACGTGGATTATCATGATCAACCAAGCACATTTCCCCGTGAGGCCGTCCGACGGACTGATTTACAGCGCCTCGCTTTTCTTCAGCGTGGTGGGAATCTTGGACTTCGCCATGGCTGGAATTAGGCTTGCGGCGAACGACCTCAAGAAGAGGGCTCTTAAGGACGTCCTTTCGGGGTTCGCCCTGATCCTGTTTGCCTACCTCGTGAAGCTCTACAGCGAGAACGTCTTCACTTGGGAGGCGGTTCTCGGAATTGAAGCGATAGCCTGCGGCTTGTTAATAATGGTTTACAGCATAGGACGGTACTGGTTCAGAAGAGCTTAAGAAATCCCCAATCTTCCCCGTTGATCTGGAGTTGCCTCTTTGATCGTGAAGGACCCCATCTGCGGCGTTCCCGTGGATTCCAACAAGACCGAGTTCAAGGCGAACGTGAGGGGACGGACTTACTACTTCTGCAGCGACAATTGCCTGCGCATCTTCATCGAAAGGTCGTACATCGCCTACTTCTCGATGGAGATCGGCATAAGAAGCGAGATGCCGACCTACGGTGGGGGACTCGGGGTCTTGGCTGGGGACACAATCCGCTCAAGCGCCGATCTGAGGATTCCCCTCGTCGCCGTGACCCTCATTTCCAGAAAGGGGTACCTGAAGCAGAAGCTGACGGAGGACGGCAGGCAGGTCGAGTACCCCGACGATTGGGACCCCTCGAAGTTCATGGACCAGATGCCGGTCGAAGTCGAGGTCAAAATCAACGGCAGAAGAGTCAAGGTCCACGCTTGGCTTTACGAGTACCAGAGTCTGACTGGCGGCTTGGTCCCCATCCTGTTCCTTGACACCGACGTTCAGGGGAACGCGCCTGAGGACAGACAGATAACGGACTTCCTGTACGGGGGCGACGAGAGCTACAGGCTGAAGCAGGAGATCATCCTCGGGATAGGCGGTATAAGAGTCCTGAACGCGCTGGACTTCAGCCTCAGGAAGTACCACATGAACGAGGGGCACTCGAGCCTTCTCACCCTTGAGCTGATGAAGAGGAACGGCATGGACCCTGACAAAGTGAGGAACGTCTGCATCTTCACGACTCACACGCCCGTCGAGGCCGCGTTCGACAAGTTCCCCTACGACCTCGTGCAGGAGCTGCTTGACGAGGAGTTCCCGATTGACATCATAAAGAAGGAGGGCGGGGCCGACAAGCTGAACATGACCCTTCTGGCTCTGAACCTCAGCAAGTACATCAACGGCGTGACCAAGGCTCACATGGAGTTCTCCAAGAAGTTCTTCCCGGGGCACACGATCTGGGCGATAACGAACGGCGTCCACTCATACACGTGGACCTGCGAAGCCTTCAGGGAGCTCTACGACAAGTACATCCCGGGCTGGGCGAACGAGCCCGAGCTCCTCGTAAGGGTCGACGAGATCCCAAACAACGAGATATGGAGCGCCCACATGAACGCCAAAAAGGACCTTATGGACTTCGTGTACAAAAAGACGGGCGTGAGCATGGACCCCGCGGCGTTGACGATCGGGTCCGCGAGGAGAGCCACAGCCTACAAGCGGGCGACCCTGATCTTCTCGGACATCAACCAGCTCAAAGACATCAGCAGAAGGGGCAAGATTCAGCTGGTTCTCTCGGGCAAGGCGCATCCGAGGGACGTTTCAGGCAAGGAGTTGATTAGGGAGATTTTCCGCTACAAGTCGGTGCTCAGGGACGAGATCAAGATTGCCTACTTGGAGAACTACGACATCGACACGGCTGCCAAGTTAACGTCAGGCGTCGACGTGTGGCTGAACACTCCGCTGCCTCCGCTCGAAGCCTCGGGCACAAGCGGGATGAAGGCTTCCCACAACGGCGTCATCAACTTCAGCGTGCTGGACGGATGGTGGCTGGAGGGCTGCATCGAGGGAATAACGGGGTGGTCTATAGGTCCTGCGCCCGAGGAGCAGCTGAACGAAGACCAGAGGAGGGCGCGGGAGCTGCAGGACCTCTACAGCAAGCTGCGGTACATCGTGGTCCCCATGTACTACAGCAACAGGGACGCGTGGGTCGACATGATGGAGAAGTCCGTCGGCAAGGTCGCCTACTACTTCAACAGCCATCGCATGATGCGCAGGTACGTGACGGAAGCATACATGCTGTAACCATTTTTACGGAAAAAGGGATTTATATAAAATTTTATGTTCGTTCGGGGAAGACAGTAGACTAGAAGGCTTTGAACATTTCCTTCTTGGCTCCGCAGATCGGGCACCTCTCCGGAGCGTCGCCCTCAACCGTGAAACCGCATACTGTGCAGATGTTGATTTTACCCAAGTCTACGTCTTTGCCTTTGTCAACTGCTTCTTTCGCCTTTTTGTACAAAGCTAAGTGGACTTTTTCGGTTTCCAGAGCCCAGTTGAAGCTGATTTCGGCTGCTTTTTCGCCCTGACTCGCCGCCACAGCCTTGTACGCTGGGTACATCTCTTCGACTTCGAAGGTTTCCCCGTCTATGCCTGCTTGGAGGTCCTCAACCGTGCTTCGGGTTCCGAAGATTGCGCCCGAAGCCGTCGTCGTGGCTCCCTTGGTTTTGATGTTCTTGTAATGGTTCGAGGCGTGAACCTTCTCGGCGAAGGCTACAGCCGAAAACAGCCTTGCCACGTTCGGGAATCCTTCCTTCTTCGCCCTATCCGAGTAGATTGCGTATCTCATGTGGGCTTGGCTTTCGCCCCCGTAGGCGCTCCGCAGATTGGTCTCGGTCATTTCTCTTACCATCTTTCTCTCCGTCCTTCCTTACACGCAGGTAGTCGCCGTGTTTTATGTATCTTTTGGTGCAAAAAACATCTGAAAAACATCAACCACTAGATTGTTGGACGTCGAAGGTGAAGGCGGAGGGGCAAAGGTGGCTGAGCACGCACTGGCTGCATTTGGGCTTCTTGGCTGTGCAGACTCTTCTGCCGTGGAATATGAGTAAATCCGAGAATCTTGACCACGAATCCTTTGGGACAATATTCATGAGATCAGCTTCAATTTTTTCTCTAGTCTTGCCCTGCGTAAGCCCCAGCCTCCCAACAAGCCTAAGGACGTGAGTGTCCACCGCTACCCCTTCTGTTACTCCGTAGGCGTTCGAAAGCACGATGTTGGCAGTTTTCCGCGCGACCCCTGGAAGTCTAGTCAATTCTTCCATCGTTCGGGGAACCTGCGAACCGAACTGGTCGACAAGCATCGCGCAGGCTTTTCTTATGTGTTTGGCTTTTACCCTGTAGTATCCTGTGGGCTTGACTGCTTTTTCGAGCTCCGAAAGGTCAGCCTCCACGTAGTCTCTTGGCGTTCGGAACCTTTTAAACAGGCTACGCGTGACTTGGTTGACCTTCGTGTCTGTGCATTGGGCAGCAAGTATAGTGGCTACCAACAGCTCAAGAGGATTTTTAAACTCCAAAGTGATTTTTGCGTCTGGATGCTCCTTTTCCAGCAGGACGAGTATTTTGCGAACTCTGTCTTTCAGCTCCTGTAAATCGTCCGCCAACTTTGTTTCCCAGACGTTTCGGTTTTTTCTTTTTCTGTCTTTGATGGTATATGACGATTTGTTCTTTAGGCTTTATTGTTCAGCGCCGTCTATGAAGAAAAAAGGTAACCGTTTTTATGTACTTTTGTTAACTTCCGTGATGAGTTTTTCAACCTTTTTCCTTATGGCGTCGCGCGCTTCCCTGAACTTTTCTACGCCCTTCCCCGCTGGGTCCTCTATCTGCCAGTCCTCAACCTCCTTCGGAACGATCGGGCAAGAGTTCCTCCCGCACCCCATGAGGACAACCTTGTCGGCTTCCTGAACCATCTCCGCCGTGATCATCTTCGGCTTGTGACCAGAAATGTCTATCCCGACTTCCTTCATGACTTGGACAGCCAAGGGATTAACGGCTTTCGCAGGCATGTTCCCCGCGCTCTTGGCGCTTACTTTTTCTTCAGCTAAAGCATTCAGGAATCCTTCAGCTATCTGGCTTCTGCAGGCGTTCTCGACGCAAACGAAAAGAACACGTTTCACGGTGGCTTCCTCCAATGAATATTAGCTTTATGAGGTATTCAAACTTTCTGGGTGATTCAATAGTCTTCGATTCGCGAGTCTAAAAATTACTTAGTCCATTTTAAGACTTGTTCAGCTAGAGCATTCCAGTTATCAGTTATTCAAAGATGGACCTAGAATGTCGCATGAAAAGGTTCAATAAAAGGCTTGAGATGTAATATTTTCAAACTCTCATAGGTCATTTCCATAATAGAGAATAATCCAGTCCGATGGAAAGTTTTAGGGTCAAGAAGTTAAACATGGAATAGAATCAAATTCAGTGCGCATCTTGTATTCCGAGGATGCTTATTCGTTCTGTACCTTTTATTCCGCGTGCAACGTTTGCTGGAACAAATATCACGTTACCTTTGGTAAGCTCTTTCTGTTCGTCGTCTATTGTGAAGATGCCTTTTCCTTCAATGACGTAGAAGCATACGTTATATGGTTCGGGACGAGTTGGAATCTCTTGACCGCTTTCGAGGCAAACCAACACTACGTTAAAATTCTTTGTCTGCAGCAAGTCTTTCTTCACTAGTTGACGCTTTCCCATAGTGTCCAACAAACCCTTCTCTTGAGAAAACTCCGCAAGACCATACACATCCACCACATTCACCACCAATCATATCACCTCCATCCCGCCATTACTAGCTAGAACAGGCGGAAAATCCTAGTCTATATAGTCCAGTAAGGATGAAGCTTTATGTCCTTTCCTCTCATTTCAGTTTTTATAAATTCTTTAACATCCTCATCTTTTATGTAGAGGTTTCCCAGTTTATCTGTTATTAATGGTATCGCCGTCTTTCTCAGGCAGTTTTCAACGGCAGTGTCGATGAAAACGTATTGTTTTCTTCCAACTGGTAATATGAGCCTCAGAACCGTAAGATGTTGAGATGGGACTCCTCGCTCTATGTTATAAGTTATACTTTCTGGGTTATGCTCTATCATGAGCTGCCTGAATTCTTTCCATGTTTTAACTCTAATGAGGATTCTTTATCACCTATATGAAATCAGAGATTCGTTAATTTTAACAGTTTACATTGTCTTTTCATAAGAGTCTAAATTGACTCAGTTTTTTCTTCACAGTCAAAACAATTCTCCGTTTCCCTGTCCGTCAAGAACTCTTTTCCACAGCTTTTGCATGTAACTTTGTGCAACCAAGATTCTTTCTTAATGGTCCTGAATGATTCTTCTCTTGTCGGAAAAATTATAGCGCCGCTCGGACAAAAACTGGCACACACCGAACAACCAGAAACGCAACCTAAAGGGTCAACGATAAAGACCTTTTTATCTCTGACTTCTAAAACTTTGTGAGGGCAGAAACTGACGCATTTATATGCTCCATTACACCCGTTACATTTGTCGGAGTCTATCGCGGGAAATCATGGCTTGAGCATTTCAGCTCTTCCTAAATCGAATCAGTTATTGTTCCGTATAGGATTCCAAAGGTCACATTGCATCAATCCCATCACTTGTGTTTCTAAAGCGTACAAGCAATATCCCCACTCTAATCAACACATCTCTGTTCATTCTTCCATGATGGTTTTTATGATGAGTTCCTTTGCTCTTTTAACTTCATCCGCAGAAATGTATTTCTCAAGACCTAGGTTTTTGCCGATGTCGGTGTGCAAGGCTTTCTTTTTCATGCCTAT
>Ga0172365_10003058_pt1 | contig 12471 bp, 14 predicted proteins | sample LakKivSesite48cm_FD_114535 | JGI IMG/M metagenome (GOLD analysis project Ga0172365, IMG submission 114535) | Sediment microbial communities from Lake Kivu, Rwanda - Sediment site 48cm | ecosystem: Environmental > Aquatic > Freshwater > Lake > Sediment | place: Rwanda: Western Province, Lake...
AGCAAGGGCAGCGAGGCGGCTAGAAACCCCATGGTGAAGGATATCAGATAGTGCAGGAACTCTGACCTTCGGGAGATCTGATCGAGATAGCGTTGGGATTCGACCAGCAGGGACAGGTTCTCCGCCCACAGGTCCAAGAGGGGACCAATGGAAGTGACATCCGCGTTACCAGATCTTACGACCTTCAAGTAGATGTTCTTCAAGTCATCCTTGAAAGAACCCCTTGGGACTGAGCGCAGAACGCGGTCAGCACTCTCTCCTGACATGAGTCGAATGATGCTGGGTTCTTCCACCGAAGCGAGAATGGGATCACCCTCTGCCAGCTTCCTGCTGAGGATGGCCTCCGCGCTCAGGCCAGGTGACATCTTCGTGGATATGTCGGTGTAGAACCTCAGGAGGTCCGACCTAGACTGCGCATCTTGTGACCTCTCCCTCGGGAATCTGGCAAAGAGGAAAGTGAGGGCGAACGAAAGGGCTGATACAGCAGGCAGGAGCGGCGGTGGGCAGTTCTGCACTAGCAGCATGAGAAGGGACGATGCGAAGGAGAACGCTGCCCAGCGAACAATTCCGATATCAGAACGCCAGCGTTCCATCGTCCATCGTAGCCCATCTTGCCACTAGGTAGGAGACTAGGGGGTGCACGATGAAGAAAATGGCGACCACAGGCGAACTCTCGTGGAAGAGATAGGAAGAGGACAGAAGAAACGCGAAGGGTACCATGAAAAGGACGAATGTGAGGACGATCAACCTGGTCTCCAGTGTGCTCGTCTCGACTCTCAGCACCTTCCTGCTGTTGGATTCGAGCAGCCCCATCCTCTCCCTGATCCCGCCCTGAGACTGGAACGTGGTCTCGAAGAGTTCGTAGGAATCGTGACTCGCTGAACTCGGATAGTGCGCTATGGAGCGCTGGGGGAGAAGCCCGCTGGCTACGCGCAGGGCTTCTGTCGAGGGCACCGGTCCGGACCCTGAGATGACCTCTGATACGTCGATCATTGATTCTATGTCAGACTCACCAGAACTTCTCAACGACCAATACAGAAACAGCTTGCTCGAATCCAGATTGGACCCGCTCCGCTTGACGAAAGAGACCTGCCGTAGCTTGTCCAAGGCGCTTGCGAGTTTCCGAAATGGGCTCGACATATCGGATCACGTCGAAGCCGACGAGAAAGCTTGAGAGACCCTTTCCTTGACGACATGCAGGTCAGTCTCGCCCTCAGACGAGAGCTGTCCCAAAATGCTACGCGTGGCCTCATATGAATGGGTCATGCTACTACGGGGTAAGCCCCTCTTCTTCTCGACCTCACTTATGAGAGCGGCGATGTCAACCTCAGGCAACTGAAAGGTCGAACCGTTGGTTCTGACCGAAACGAGCCTAGGGGGTCCGAGGGCATCGGGGTTGTATACAGCTGTGAGTGAGCCGAGAGTTCGGAGAGTGCCCTGCTCGTGCTCCTCCTTTCTGAGGAAGGCTATGAGGTCCAGATTTGAGACCAAATCTAGGGGGATCCCGTACACCCTGCTGACTCTCCTTACGAAATCCGTGACGGTGACCGCATGAGCAGTGTGCATCACCCTCAACCCGGCGGCCATTGCGTGGAACAGGGCCTTGAAGTGATCTGAGAACTGGATCTCCCCAAGGATGACGTATGACGGGTTCCTATGGAGTAGCTTCACGATCTCAGAGGATTTGCGCCTAGTTGATCCCTTGCCTTCGAATGGGTCCACGACTAGGTGGACTCCCCGAGAGTTTCCGCCATCGTGCCTAGGGAACTCTATGCAGTCCTCCAAGTATATTCTTCTCCACCACGTCGGGGCGAGCGCATCCAGGGAGGCGAGTAGTGTTGTCTTGCCGCTCCCGGGCTCGCCTATTATGGAGATATTCATCTTGTGAGCGAGGAAAGTGAGGAGAACGGATGCCGCGTCGAGCGTGATGAAGCCTGAGTTAACCAATTCAGTCAGGGAGAAAGGAGTTGACCTTAGTTTCCTGATGTCCACAGCATACTGACCGGCTACTAGTGGGTACGAGTCCACAGAGGCACGGGATACGCAGTGCTTAGTTATCAAGTCTCCCTTGATCGAAGGAACCTTTAGGTCCAGTCTCAGACCAGTGTTGCGCCTCAGGTTAACCACGAGGCGTTCGACATCAGCAGGGGTCAGGCGGATGTTCGTTGAGAGCCTTCCAAAGACCTCGTGGTCCACGTAGGCGCATGTCCCGACGGCGTCCAGGTATATCTCTTGGACACAGGGATCGGCGTAGAGGGGGTAGAACTTGGAAAGCCCAGCGGACCTGAAGGCGGAGTGGGATAGGATGGACTCATTCACGTTCAGGGGAAGGCCTGGTGCGATCGATCCCAGATACCGTGCGGCAAGATCCTCCCGGTATTTCAAGAGACTTTCGAACATGTTCCTACCCAAGTACTCCTTAGACAATAGCCCACGCATGAAGAAGGAGACGTCCAGAACGGCTCTCATGTACTCCTCAGTCGCGTAGTGTACGAGGTACTCGCGCCTGCGCGGGCACGATTGCACTACCAAGTGAGAAAGGGCTCGAGAACTGGCGCCCGCGGGAGAGCCAAAGGTTTGGGGATGGGGGGGACGGTCGTTCGAATCGTGGCCATGGTCAAGCTTGTCACCGGTTCGAGGGTTCAGAATCACGTACTTCTCCCCCAAGGAGGGGAGAATCTCGAACCCGTCTGGCACTTGGGGGCTTCGAGAAAAGCGCAGGGATATGGAACGCAGCGAGGTCGAGATGCTCCTCGCCTTCTGGTGGATCATCTTTGTGACATCCGGGGAGTCCACGACCTCACAACCCTCGGGGCTGGTTATGAGGATCTTGCGGGCACTCCTCGCAAACCTGGCGTAGAAAAGGACTAGGGCGGACATCGCCGGGTAGTCCTCGACCGAGGAATCAGACACTAGTGTTAAGCTGGCCTTCGGCCTGCTGAAGATTACCTTACTCAGTCTCACTCGGCATCAGCTCCCCGAGCCTCTTGGCCATCTCTCGCTGGCGAGAGTCCATTTCCAGCATTCCAGCCTGTACGCTGTTGACTTTGTTCCATAGCTTCGAGATCTCACTCCTCAGGGCCTGCACTTCGTCCAGCAGTGCCTCCAGGACCGCATCGCTCTTGCTCGACATCCTACAGGAACCTCTAGCACCGCGGGGCTTTTGAGCACCACCGCAATGATTGAGTTGTGATAGAAGCCCTTGCAGCGGCAGCGTTCGTCGTGAACTGCCTATTCATGTGTTTGGAGGATATACGGTACGGCTCGGTTTCCCTGAGCCGAGTTCTACTGTCACTGTTCTTGGCGGCCTCAAGGTCGATCGCGGAGATCGGTAAGGGGTCAGCCAAGTGGCCTCCCGTGACCTTAGGTAGCGTGCTGGGGCTCCTCATCATGGGCATCCTCGTGGTCCTAGGAACTACGGGTGTGGCGGACTTTCTGTTCCTCGCGTCTCTTCAGTTTCTATTCCCGGAGGGAGTGATTCTCAGCGGGATATCCTTTCTATTCAGGAGCCAACTGCAGATTACGGTGACGCTCGCGGAGGCCGCGCTAACGAACGCCCTGTTACTGCTCCTCAGATACAGGGTATTGTCGCGGATCAGGACTCTGGGGTCGAACCCAACCGGCGGGGTACCCGATACGGTGATCATGTTGGTTCCTCTCGCGTGGACCTTGCCGATACTGGCGAGAGACGGCAGGGAGAGAGTACCGTTCCTCCCATTCATGACGGCAGGGGCGGTTATAGGGGTGTTCTTCAACACTTTACTCGTGTGAGAATGAGCATCATTGTCGAGAGGGCTATCGTCCTTGCGCTATCGGCACTCATCTCCTTAGCTGCAATAGCTGTGCTAGTGCAGGAGGTGATTCCGCTCATGCTCGAACTCGTCCGAAAGTACCAAGAGGACAGGGAGTTCTCTCCATTCACGATCTCACCCTGCGGACATCGGAGCAGGTGGTGAGGGATTGGAACAGATCGAGTTCGTGAGTGAAAACTTGGTCTGGTTCCTGCTCAGTCTTCTGGTGTCGGCCTTAGTCTTGGCATCAGTGAGTCTGCTGTCCTCAGAATTGCTGGCAGTGTCCGGTGAAGCTCTATCTGCTATGTTCAGCCCTCCTAGGTTGTCACACTTGGATTCGGCCAAGCTAAGGGTGGACCTTCCCAAGACTGTCCTCGTTTCCATCGATATGACTCCCGCTTGCGAACTCAGGCTACGCCTTTTCTCCCTGAACCTGACTCTGACGACTCAGAGGGGTTTCGTAGAGGCAGTCAACGGAACCTTCTACGTCAAGAGCCGAGAACGGGGGAGATGATCATGAGGTTGAGGGGATTTGTGGACTCGGCCGCCGGCATCATCGTTCTGCCCATCGTTGTACTTGGACTCTATCTACTCGTACAGATATCATACGATTCGATAGCGGAGCTTGAGCAACTGGTCCTTGTCCTCAGGGGCATCTGAGCATGAACATATCGGTCGATTCAATGTCAGCCGCCACAGCGGTCTGGACCGGAGTGATGATAGCGTTGGCGTTGTCTTCTGGGTCACCTAGAGTCATCGAACTCAACGAGGAGAATCTAGACTGGCTGATCGTAAACGCCACGGCGTTTCCGAGCAGTGATGAACTCGCCCACGTCAGCGCTCCAGAAGTGAAGTTGGTGTTGATACCGGATGGTCCGACCGGACCTACCCAACCGAGCTTGGTAGAGGTGTACCCCGCACGCGACGGCCAGGGTTGGACCGTCCTGCTTATGGTTCTGAAGAGATGAAGGCTCCCCTCCCCTTGGTGGCGCTGACAGGAGTTGTAGCCTTGACGATGCTTGGGTTGATTTCGGACGCCTCTTCCTTGAGGTGGGCTGTGTCCGTCTCGATCAGGAGGAGGCTACTGGTTAGGGACATCGACGCCAGGGTAGGCGAACTGGATGTCCGCTTGGCCGAGATCGTGGGTTCCTACGCCGAAGTTGCCAGCCCCCTGAATCTCTCCCAAATAGAACTTCTGTCGTCCGTATTGCGGGCTATGGAGGAAGCTATCGAGGCGCTGATTGGTCGCACCTATCCGTGTCAGAGTCAATGGTCGTTGGAGAACCGAACGGACGCCAAGTCAATCTCGTACGTGATAACTCTAGAGCTCGTGGTGTCAATGCCAAGCGATGGCATTGAAGCGGAGTCTTCTCTGGTGTACGTTCTCACAATATCAATGCAGGACGAGCCCGGAGAAGTGCCTCTCGTAGTTATCCCTGACCGTATACTCGGCGAGTCCGGACGCTTCTGCTATCTTGCTGAATGAAACCCTCAGCCTGATCCCGCCGGATCTGAGCCTGGCCTCCCTGAACCCCGCGTACATCGAGCAGGCGGCCATTGACCTGGGGTTCCCTATGACCTTTTGAGCGCTCGCCACCGAGAGGATTCTAAGCGAGAGTTCGCGGGCTAGTCTTGCCTCATGGGCTACGTCCTTCCTTGACGCGGCTCCGGGCGCATCCAAGTTGAGTTTTGAGAAAATGTCGTCCAAGTGCTCCTTTGGCGACTTGCAGCCCACGTAGAGCCCTCCTTCCTTGAAGTATGCGAGCGCCCTGATCACGTTTCTGGGCTTTGTCCTGTGACCCATTCGATTGAGGGCCTCCACCACCTTCGCGATTGTCAGGTGTTTCCTCGAGTCGGTTCGCCTCGAAGAGATGATCAGCGCGGCTCCCAGTAGGTCACATGTTCGACATCTCGCGCCTGAGTTGGCTCTGATCTTGTCGAGAAGGAACAGGGCTGTTGAGAGCTGCACGCTCGATAGCGATAGGGCCTCTCTCGCTCTATCACCAAGTAGCCAAGCCCTAGTCCTGTTCCTCAGAGAAGGCCTTTTCGAGAAGGCATCGGAATCCCTCAACCTGAGGTCATGTGTTCCAGCTAGGCTCGACACGTAGGGAAAGGACCCAATGTCGATTCCCGGCTCACCTGCATCTCCGATTGCGGGCACTGAAGTCTCCTCCGGGCCGAAGTTATTGGAGAGCACGACAAGCCCACAGCGTTCACACACAACCTCTCCGTCAGCGAGTCGTAATAGCCCGTAGCACTCTGGGCAGGTCGCGCGACGGTCTGACGAAATGTCAGTGTGTGCCACTCCGTGCGAGAGAGGAAGCCTCTGTCAAAAGCAATGCGCACAAAAACAACTTCCTCTCCACAACGAAAGTGAGATATTGGAGTTATCCATAGTGAGAGACTTAAAAAGTCCCACACGAGCGGTAGCCACAGAGTTGCTGAGATTGACACTTGAGACCGAGTTGAGGAAGATGATCGGAAAGAATGTCCTGGTCGAGACCTCGGACGGATCCACCTATGCGGGAGTTCTTGAGGCATTTGACCCGGTATCCTTGTCACTGGTTCTTTCCAACGCCGAGAAGGACAAGGGGCAGAAGTACTTCAGGATGGTAATGAGTGGAAACCACATTAGGGCCGTGCTTCTTCCCAAAGCTTTCGTGGAACTCAGGAAGCTGGCAGAGAGATTGGAGAGGATATTCCCGAACATGGTCAAGTACAATGAAGAGGCCGGAGTCATAATCGTCCTAGATAAGGTCAGGGTGGACGAGCGAGGGGTCATAGAGGGAACGGGCATGGTGGCGGAGAGAGTGCAGAGGGTCTATGATGAATTCCTGAAGGAATCAAGCGCCGGATCCTAACTGGGATAAAGGCACTCGAGTAGGTCGACCGTCTTCTCGTACAGGGACACGGAGGCGGCCCTGTCTGGCGTCTCTCCGTCGGTTTCGGCGAGCAGGCACCCTCCCTTGAGCGAATGATACTTGGCTAGACCGGCGACTATGCCCGCTGCTCCTGTCACCTGCCCTCCCGTCACTCGGATGCCGACATCCAAGCACGCCCTGTACGTCTGGAAGTCATTGGGCAACACGAAGACCTTCCTGTGCCTCCCAACGGACCTAGTGTGATATCCTCCAAGCGTGAATGCTGACATGGCTCCCATTTCCTTCGCAGCTCTCAGCAGGAGATCGGCCAACCTGTGTTGGCCCGTTGAGGAAGGAGGCTGGAAAGCTCCGATGAAAACGAGCGTTGGAATACTGGAGCCCTCAGTCTCCGCGTAGAGCAGAGTGTAGGAACTCGGTTCGGCCACCCCATGCTCGTTGACGAAGAGGGTCCTCAGTGAATGATCCATTACGATATGCCTCAGGATCAACGGTTTCACGGCGGACTTCTCAATCAAGAGTGAGGCGGCGCCAGCTCCCACGGCACCCAAGCCGGGCAGGCCGGACACGACAGCCCTGGGTTCTCGCGGAGGGCTGTTGGGCGCCACGATCTCTGTTCCGATCGGCAATCCGAGGTGAAACTGGGCGAGCGTGTTAATAAGTACGTCGCCAGACTTCGTCGGGGGCAATAACACTCCGAAATACTTATAGAGGACCTAAAGCGAGTTGCGTCAATCTGACGCGTGAGTATTGATCATTAATGGCTAAGCTATCCTTTTTGGGCGCAGTCGAGGAGGTCGGAAGGTCCTCAGTTCTGCTCGAACCGAACGAAGGAGGTGGCATTTTGTTAGACTGCGGCGTGCAGTTTAACCACACGGCTCGGTTCCCGGTTCACGTGGAGCCCAGCAGGGTTCGAGCGCTTGCAATCAGCCACTGTCATCTCGATCACGTGGGAGGGGCTCCCCTCTTCTTCATAGGGGGCAAGAGGAAGGCGGTGGCAACGAGGACAACCAAAGAACTCTCGAAGATCCTTCTCCTAGATATGCTCAAGATATCCAAGGGGTATCTCCCATTTGACTCAGTCGAGGTCAGCAGGTTCTTGTCGGCGCTTGACGTGGTAGAGAACAGGGAGACCTATATCTTAGATGATTCCCCCATCTCGCTGGAACTGTTCAACGCGGGACACGTTCTCGGAGCATCACAAATCATGGCTGACATTGATGGGCTGAATGTGCTCTACACAGGGGATATGAACGTGAACGCGACGAGAACCGTACCTCCAGCTGACACGGACTACGGGAGGAAGGTCGATGTTCTGATAACCGAGACCACATATGCCACTACCGACCACACCCCCAGGGAAAATGTGGAGAGGGAGTTCGTGGAGAAGGTGAGGGATGTCGTGGAGTCCGGGGGGAGGGCGCTTATTCCCGCCTTCGGGGTAGGAAGGTCGCAGGAGATAATCACCGTGCTCAGGGCGCACAACTTCCCACACAAGGTGATGATCGACGGCATGGCCAGAACCGTGACGGACATATTCCTGGCCTACCAGGACTACCTAAGCGAGCCTCAGTTGTTCGTGGAGGCAGTTGACAGCGTCATCCCCCTTCAGAGCAGCCGGGACAGGAGGGACGCCACGAAGTCCCCGGGCGTGATAGTGACCCCCGCGGGCATGTTGAAGGGGGGACCCTCCGTGAAGTACTCAGAGGAAGTCGCAAGGGGCAAGAACAATGCCATTTTCCTGGTGAGCTACCAAGTGGAGGGGACTCCCGGAGCAACGCTGTTGGAGAAGAAGGTGTTGCCCTTGGGAGGCAAGATCGTGAAGGTTAAAGCGAGGGTGGAGCAGTTCGACTTCTCTTCTCACAACGGGAGGGCAGATTACATTGAACTCGCCAAGAAGACCAACCCCCATTCCGTCTTCCTGATGCACGGCACCAGCGAGAACGTGAACTATCTCGCGCAACAGCTTGAGGAGATCGGAATACCCAGGGTCGTGAAACCCGCGCTGGGAGAGACCTACAACGCTGGCTAGCCTGCAGCCATACTGCGAATTCGGCATTCCTGGGATACAGCGGAAGTTCACGGCTGATGGGGGATTGAGCGTGCCCTACTCGAACCAGCGACCTCCGCCGTGTGAGTAACTTCCGGATAGACTGGGATGGGTTCAAGTTGCCTTATCGAGAGAATACCGGGCAAAAGTCGCGGGTGATAGATACGGATACGTGAGGGTGTTCTGCCGCTGTCTCATCGACAGGGACTTCCCTGAGCTGCAGAACTGCGACTGCTCTCGGACCTACTGTGTTGATCCCGAAATCTCTCTCCCTATCTGCTTGAACATCTCTTCCGAGCCTTCCTCGAGAGGTCCCTCCTTCCCTTGGACTATGGCGGAGGAACGGGGCCTGATGATGTCCATCCCTAGTCCCTTTAGCTTACCTTCAACTGCTTTCGCTGCGCTTCCGGAGAATATGAAACGCACTTTTGTATCAAAGGCAAACCCCTTCTTGCCCCTGAGCCCAATGCCTTCTAGTTTTCCAAGGAATTCCTTGATCGGTTCGGATGCGCCGAATGCTATGGTCGGCCCTCCGATTGCCAGCAAATCATATTCCTCAAGCTTGTTGATGTCGACATCGTCAACCTTGACGCAGTCAGCTTGAACTCCTTGTTCTTTGATCCCCGACGCCAACGCTTTCGCTATCTTCTCCGTGTTGCCGAACTGCGTGTCGTAGATGACGATTGCCTTTCTCGTCTCCGTCATTTGGGATTCGTTCAATCGGAGGGTCATATAAGGATGGGGGCGAAGATCCCTGAACGGCCACCCGCTGGGCAGTTGAAAAGTCACACAGCTATGGAGAAATGGATAAGCGAGACGAAGGTGGGCTTCGATGTCGATACGCGCGTGAGAAGGAGGATCTAGGCGTTCAGGAGACAGCACAGCAGGCCCTGCGGATGTACTCCCCCTCCACGTCCCCGACAGCCGTACGAAGAACTGACAGCAGCGTTTGTCGTAAACATTATATGCTCTGCCAATGACCATTTCAGGAGAATACGAACAGAGTCTCCATGAAGAGGGCGGATGATGTTGACGCAATGCGCGGTTTGTGGAAAGCCCGTGGAAGAAGAGAAGATGAAAACACATGGCGACGACGTGTATGTAAAGAAGACCTACTACTGTGGCGACGATTGCTGGTCCAAGAGGGGTCGCGTAATAGGAAGCGAGGCTGGTTTGGGATGTCCATTCTACAATGAAGACAGAATGTGTGTGCCGCCAGGCGAAGACGTGTCCGTGGCGCTTCCGTGTTCTCTCTACGGTGGGAGTTACCGCGACTCCTGCTATGTCTACCCTATTCACGCTTCCAAGAGACGTCTTTGAGACGACCAGTGCAGGTACTTGATCAGCAACCAATCGCGCGGGCGTGACTCTCGTATCGCTAGCTACCCAGAAGGTAGCTCACGATGTTCTGCAGGAAAGCGTAGTTGTCCTCAACGTAGACAAAAGGCTCAGTCAGCATCGTAAGATCAGCAAGCGCGACAACTCTTCCATTTCCTGCCCTAGCAAGCGGTGAGAAGGTTCCCGGAGTCTCACCAGGATAGGAGTAAGCCTTGCTTCCGGTGAAGGCCAACCCTCCACCATTGGAGTAGATGCAGGTTGTCGTGAAGAGCACCAGCCTTTGTATGCCGGTGGTCAGTCTGTCTTGCAGGAGGTCACGGATTGCCACATTCCTGTAGTTGAAGTAGCTGTTGTCTGGGTCTGAGATGTAGCCATGGGAATAGTAGAGCCCGAAACGCATGGCGACGAAATTGAGGAAGGCTACGTTCCTCGTTGGCTCCCCTACCAAGAGGACCCTCCCGCCCCGCTGCACGAGGTTCTCAATACTGGAAATCTCCTGATCTGTGTACAGATCATAGGGGCACGCTATGACCAGAGCATCCGCATGTCCGGTGAGTTCCAGGAAATCCTCGCGCGTGAAGACGATGTCAACTGTTGCGCCCCTCAGAACCAGCTCCTTGAGGATTATGCTCGTCTCGAACATGGTGATGAAATTCTGGTGAGCTACATCCAAGACTACTCTGGTTCCACCTCCCAATCCTAGCTGCAAGGCAGATATGTCCGGTGATGCCAACCCTCCGAGCCAACTGGTCCTCTCCGGGGAGAGACTCGACAGCAAGTTCGGGGGCACGTATAGGAAGAATAGGTTTGATTGCTCCCCCGATTCCAGCAACGCTTTCCTGGTTATCATATCCGTCCAACTTGTGCCTTGGCTTGGCTGGGAAGTCGTAGCAAGCACCAGTGCATTGAGGTATGAGACGTCATACTTCACCAAGTTCGCCTCGCTGGCAGCCCTGTTGATCGCATCGTTGAGCGAGCCGGTTTCATCAACAAGACCCAGATCAACTGCTTCAACGCCAAGGTATATCATACCCTGCGAAAGCGTCTTCTCGTCAACCTTGAGTCGGTTCCCTCTCCTCATCAGTACGGCGTCCTTGAAATTCTGAAATGCGAGAGAGAGGGTCTTTGCGAAGCCTAGCGGGGAGAAACCAGCCTCCTTGTACGGGCCAGTCTCAAGCACGCCCTCCACCGGAATCGTTATCTCCGGCTCGGTGGCAAGGACACCCACGCTCCCGACGGTAGCAGTTGGCTGACAGTAGATGTACGACGCAGCGACCGCGATGTAGTATCCTCCGGACGCCGCTATGCTTTGGACCGATGCAACTACGGGTTTGTGCCTGACAAGCTCCACAACTCCCAAGTATAATTCTTCGACCAAGGAAGCGGCCCCACCAGGCGATTCTATCCTCAGCACAACGGCCTTCACGGAGTCCTCTTCGATCGCGTACCTGACCACTTTGGTCAGGTTATCCCTGAAGTACGAACTCAGGATGGCACCTTGAATGTCGACTACTCCTACAACGTCATTGGCCACAGGTCGCTGAAACACGAATAGGTATAGGCCGACGATTGAGGCAACTATGATGATAGACACAACAGCTAGTCCAATCGCCACTCTCTTGGGTTCCAAAGGCTCCCACTATTTCTGGAGTTTGGAAGAGTTGTTTTAAGCCTTCACTTTCGCTGGCAAAGCACGCGCTCACAGTCAGGACGGGGGCGGAGTGGGTGGCGGGGCTTCCGCAACCCAAAGCTTCGGTTTTCTCACCACGAAGAGTGCATCCGCAGCTAAGAAAAAGTTGACAGTGACGGCAATCCCCATAGTGGTAAGCTAGCTGACGATGCTTTGAGCGTCTGGCTGCATTCTCGTTATGATCCTTTCAAGGTTGTCCGTGCTGTCGGAGTCTCATATTCCAATATGCTGGCCCGTATACAAGGCTTATTTGCGGTAGGGGACTCCTTCTTGATCGGCCATGAGCGGTCATTGGACAGACGAACTCTTCATCAAACACGGCGAAATCTTCCTGTTGTTCCTAGAGAAAGACCTCCCTCAAGCTGGGAGCGAAGTCGAAGCGCTGACCAAGATATTCTCCGAGTTCAGCGTCCCTGCTGGCTCACGAGTGTTAGACGTTTGCTGCGGAATCGGGAGGCACTCCATCGGCCTAGCCTTGAAGGGGTTCGATGTTACAGGCGTTGATATCTCACGGTTGTCAATCGAGCGGGCGAAGGAGAGGGCGAGAGAAAATGGCGTGGAGAACAAGACATCCTTCATCCAGGGCGATATTAGGAAAATCCTCGATGTCCTCTCACCCATCGGCAAGAAGTTCAACGCGGTTATCAATATGGGAACGTCAATCGGGTATTGGACCGATGAGGCTGACCGCACCATACTAAGGCAGCTCCATCGTCTCGCTGA
>Ga0172365_10003060_pt1 | contig 12470 bp, 7 predicted proteins | sample LakKivSesite48cm_FD_114535 | JGI IMG/M metagenome (GOLD analysis project Ga0172365, IMG submission 114535) | Sediment microbial communities from Lake Kivu, Rwanda - Sediment site 48cm | ecosystem: Environmental > Aquatic > Freshwater > Lake > Sediment | place: Rwanda: Western Province, Lake Kivu...
AAATTACAAAATAGACAACCATGAAATCCGTTTCAGTCACATTTTCATACCAGTCGTTGTGGGCATTGCGTGTGGCATGGCGATGCTGTATTTTTTAGGACTGGAAGCCAAATGGGTGACGATTTGTTTGGCAGGGATGGCAGTTCCATTTTTATCTCTTTTGGATCCCAATCCGAGACGATTTATTTTGTTGCTGCTTGTCTTTGTTATTCCGATGAATGCGGCGATTACTTTTTTTCGTTACCCCTTGCTTGTGAGCGGCCCGCAGGGTATCGTGATTTCACTATCGGACGTTGCTCTTTTTACGTTGCTTTTTTTCTGGATCCTCGATATCTCTCGAAACAAAACAAAAATCGCTTTTCATCCTGAATTAAGTTTGCCTTATCTTGGCTTTATTTGCATGTGCTTGTTATCGATGTTTTCATCCGCAAATATTCAACTGAGTTTATTTGAGATTTTTAGTATGATCAAACTCTTTCTTTTATATTTATATATCGTGAACAATATACATACCAAAGAAGAGCTACGTGCTATTGTCATTTTTTTATTGCTGGGTCTGTTCTTGGAGAGTATTATTGGCATCATTCAATATTTTCGGGGTTCGCCGATCGGACTTTATGTATTTGGAGAATACGATGAACTGATGGAATTCTCCTTGGATGATCGCATGACATACAGAATAGGTGGAACGATGGGCCATACGAATTGTTATGCGAAGTATCTTGGTCTGCTTCTTCCATTGTGTTTGAGTGTATTTATCGCGGTGTCCAAATTCAAGTACAAACTCATTGGCGGAGTCATTTTTATATTGGGAACCGTGGTGTTGATTTTCACCCTTGCAAGAGCAGCATGGGTCGGTTTGATTGCAAGCATCATGGTCACTCTTTTTTTACTCTATCGAAATGAAAAAAGCAGACAAAAAGTGATCCGCAATACAATTGTCTTTGGATGTATTTTTATCGTTGTCATATTTATTCAATCTGGGTCCATTATCTCCCGAATCACCTCGGACGATCATGGGTCTGGGTTGGCCCGTATTCAGTTGGCACAAATCGCATTCAATATGATTCGTACACATCCTTTTTTTGGCGTAGGCATTAATAATTTCACAGTGGTTATGCGCCAGTATGACGACACCATTGCACAAATATCTGCTTATTTTCCGCATCCGGTTCACAATGTGTATTTATGTTATGCCTCTGAAATAGGGATTCCAGGACTGTTGTTTTTCCTATGGTTTTTTATTAGGGCATATTGGGACGGATATCAAAACGCAAAATCAAAAGATATACTCCTTGCAAGTATCCATATTGGATTTATTGCCGGCATTGTCAGTGTGGCGATACAAGGCCTGACGGGGTATGGATTTAAACATGGTTATGATTTGATGGCAATCGTATGGTTACAAATCGGCTGCATGAATGCGTTTCGCAAAATGCAGGATACGTTGCCAAATCCGAAACCAAATGAACCTACCGCCGTGGCATTGATAAAAAAGACGTATGAGGAGTGACATCGAGAATTTATGAGTTCCATTGGCCGACTTGTAAAAAACATTGGATCGTTGTCCATCTCAACGATGGTCTCACGGCTTCTGATGGCATTTGTTGGTATCCTGATCGCCAGGCATTTTGGGGTGACACAGTTTGGTCAGTATGCCACCGCGTTCGCATTCATCAATCTGTTTTTAATATTTGAGGACATCGGCATGAGCCGTCTCTTGGTGAGGGAAGGTTCACGCGATGCCTCGGTGACGGGTATTTATTTAGGGAATACGCTTTTTTTCATGATCGCATGCGCCTCCGTTCTTTACATTTGCATGATCGTCATTGCTTCGATCATCCATTACGATGCGATTGTGATGCAATTGATTCATCTTTTAGGTTTGAGCCTTTTTGTCTATTGCTTTCAGCAGAGGCCTTTTTACAGTGTTTTACAGACCTATCAGAGATTGGATATATCGGCAATTCTGGAAGTGGTCACGAGTCTTTTAACCGTTTTTTTTCTATTTCTTGTCATTCACTATAAACTCAGCATCATTCAACTGGCTTCCGGAAAGCTGTTCATCAGTATCCTGATGGTGTTTCTTTCGTTTTGGGTTATCATTCGATTTGCGCGCCCTCGACTGGATTTAAAAAATCTCAAGGCGATGCTAAAGGAAGCCTTGCCGTTTGGTTTATCCGATATTTTTTATGTGATCTATTTTCAGATCGATGTGGTTATGCTTTCCATTTTACGGAATGAATCGGAAGTGGGGTTGTATTCGGCTCCAGGACGATTCATCAATACCATATTGTTGCTCCCCCAGATCATCACTCAGGCCGTATTACCGATTACTTTTCGACTTTTTAAAAAAAGCCAAGAAGATTTAAAAAAGACCTACCACATGCTATTCCATTATTTCGTTTTACTTGGAATGCCGTTAAGCGTGTTGTTTTATACGCTTTCAAAAGAAATTGTGGTGCTGTTGTATGGCGATGAGTTTATTCAATCGGCCGTTGTTATGAAGATTACGGCTTGGATTATTTTTTTACGATGCATGAATACATCCGCGGGCACCATACTGACTTCCATTGACAGACAAAAAATAAAGACATTCTTTCAGGGGATATTGTGTGTAGAAAAGATACTCCTGGGTTTTATCTTGATCAGTCGGTTTGGATACATTGGTGCAGCCATAGCGGCCGTCATTATCGAAATATCCATTTCAGTCATGTATTTTCTCGCTGTGGCAAAATATTTCAGAAAGATTCGCATATTCAGAGAAATACGGATACCTCTTTTATCTGGGGCGGTTACGTTGGTCACAATCCATTTATTACATAAATTTTCGAGTGTATTTTTTGCGGTTCCGATGGGCCTGATTGTCTATCTCACAACTCTTATCGTATTTGGATTCTTTAATCAAAGCGATCGAGAAATGATATTGACGTTTCTGAAGGACCACTCTCTCGGACGAAAATTGTGTCATATCATGACCAAGTCATTTTATGGAGAGTACGAATGATCGAACTCTTCAATCACGTCGTGAAACACAAATTATGTACAGGTTGCGGTACGTGTATGGGATGTTGCCCGACAGAGGCATTGGGCATGCGCCTTGTTCGAGGAGGGTATTACGTTCCGTACCTCATGGATCCTTCAAAATGTATTCAATGCGGCCGGTGTGTAGACGTGTGCCCTGGTATACGGTGGGATACCGCGAAACTCCATACAGAATGGCTTGATCGCCTCCAATTCCAAAACGACGATCTCGGACCCTACCACTCCTGTTATGTCGGATTTGCAGCTGACCCTTCAGTTCGAAAAAGAGGGGCTTCGGGAGGTACCATCACCGCGGTTCTGGAACATGCGTTTTCAACTGGAATCATTGATGGCGCTGTTGTGACGAGAATGAATGGAATTTATGGAACAGCATTGATCGCCCATTCCGTGCAGGAAATATGCAATGCGGCAAAATCCAAATACACCCCTGTTCACTTCGGCCAGGTGTTGCGCACCATTCGGAATTCGCATCAAAGAATGGGTGTTGTGGGCTTGCCTTGTCATATTCAAGGCATACGAAAAGCTCAACTGGGCGATTCGAGATTAAAAGAAAATATTGCTTTCTGTCTTGGTTTATTTTGTGGCCATAATGTCGGAGTGGATTTTACACGGTTTGTTCTGCAAAAGTATCGAATTCCCGAAAAAGATGTCCAATCCATTAGTTATCGAGAGGTGGGATGGTGGAATTTTAGTATTTCGATTCAGTACAATGGACGGCTGGTCTTTATACCTTTCAGGAATTCGGTTTTTGGAATTAACTGGAACACCTTTTTATTTACACCTCGAAGATGTCTATTGTGCATGGACCTGACCTGTGAATCGGCCGATATTTCGTTTGGGGATGCCTGGCTTCCCAAGTACGAGGGGGAGGAAATTGGAAAGTCTGTTGTTGTCGTGAGATCGGAAATTGGTAAACAACTCATTGGCGACATGGAGACAATGCAGAAACTTGTTCTCACCAAAGTGGATGCAGCAACGGTGGCACGTTCACAGCAAGGTCAGATTTATTTTAAAAAGAAACAATTGATCCATCGGATGGGTGTGATGAAAATCCTGTTAAAAAAAGTGCCAAAATTTGAAATAAAAGAAGTCAAAAAATTTCAATTTCGCTACTTTCCAGGGATTGTAATGCTTTTATCGTATCGTTCATTCTGTTTTTTATTGTATCGTATTGGCTTGCTAAGATACATGCCTCTGATGGTGATGAAGATATATGGTAAAGTTCAGAGATTTTTAAAAGTGACAAAATAAAAATCGGGAGAAGTTGAAGATGTCCATGAAAGTACTTATCGCTGGACCGCGCTATGGACGACAGAATGTCGGGGATGAAGCCATTCTAAAAGCAATCATAGCCGACCTGCGAAGTATAAACACAACATTGGATATTACCGTTTTTACCGACGAACCAGAAAAAACGTCCAAGTTATTCAATGTGAGAGCATATCGGATCGTGAAAAAGCGCGGCATATTCAAGCATCTCTTTGCGGCGGATTTATTTGTCTGCGGGGGTGCAACGATTTTATCGGATCTGCCCAGACACGCTCTGGGATTGGCCCTCTTCGCAAAACTCTTACGAAAACCCGTTATGATTTATGGGGTGGGCATGAATCCGATTTCTGACAGAAAAACACGCAAGTGGGTTCGTTTTGTGTGCAATCGTGTGGATCTCATCTCAGTCAGGGATGGTGACGTGAAAACACGATTGCTTGCGTACGGAGTTACCAAAACGCCTATTTATGTGACAGCGGATCCTGCTGTTTTGGTTGAACCCGCTTCGCCCGATCGAATTCAGAACATCCTCGATTCAATCGGCATTCATGATGGAGGAGTCCCGATCGTGGGGGTTGGACTTTCCTCTGAACCGGATTGCCAAGATATCTATCCGCAACAAACAATCGCACAACTCCTTGACTACCTTGTATCCGATCGAGGGTTTCAAATTCTATTCATACCCATGAATGGAAATCCAGAACAGGATATCGCCTTGATGAAAAAAATAAAAGATAAAATGCGTCGAAGCGAAAATGTGTATTTTTTAAAACCCGATTTGTTGCCTCAGGAAGTCATGGGTGTTATTTCAAAGTTTGATTTTGTCCTATCAAGCAGAATGCACATGCTCATTTTTGCTGCGTGTGTGAATGTTCCAATGATCGGCATCAGCCGTTGTGCGAAAACCGACAGCTTTTTGGCACGATTGGGAATGCAGTCGGTTGGTGCGATAGAAGATGTCGATTTTCCAAAATTAAAGGATGCTGTAGATCGGACATGGAAAGACCGTCAGAAAATAAAAACGAATATTGATAGAAAAATGTCTGAAATGCGGAAATGTGCCTGTATCAATCGAACTTTGGTCAGTGGTTTCATTGACAACAATGAAAAGGTGCTCAGCGAATGAAAATAATATTAATATCATTTTTATGGCCAGAATATATTATTCAATTAGCCAATGCGCTGTCAATGACTGAAAATGTAATGCTCATGTTTCCGAAAGAAAAGGTAGAAGGATATCTTTCCTTTATTAATCGTAGCGTTGACTTGCGATTATTCCATTGTCCTCGATATCGTGACCTGAAAAATGTATCAATGCTATATAAAATTCTTAAGGATATCAATAGGTATCACGCTGATATAATTCATCTCCAAGAAGGGCATCCATGGTTTAATTTGGTTCTTCCATTTATAAGGAAACGCCATAATTTAGTCAATACGGTTCATGATGTACGAAGGCATACGGGAGATAAGCCATCGAAAAAAGCTCCTCAATGCATACATAGGTTGGCGCCAAGATTTGCGACAAAAATTATTGTGCATGGTGACGCAATGAAAAGACAGATGTTCCGTGAATATCATATCCATCCAAAAAATGTTTATGCCATGCCCCGGGGGAATGCATTGATTATGAAGTATGGAGTAACTTCGAATATCAAGGAAAAGAAAAATTCTGTTTTATTTTTCGGTAGAATTTGGGAATACAAAGGATTACAATATTTGATAAAGGCAGAACCGCTCATCACAAAGGAAATACCCAATGCAAAAATTGTCATTGCTGGAGAAGGTGAGGATTTTACTAAATATGAAAGTATGATGATTAACCGAAACAACTTTATTGTTTACAATCACTATATTTCTAATGAGATGATGTGCCGACTTTTCAGTGAAACCAGTGCGGTTGTTTTGCCATATATTGATGGATCCATAAGCGGTGTAGTACCTATTGCGTATTCATTCCAAAAGCCAGTCGTGGTCACCAATGTGGGAAGCATTTCAGAGATAGTAGATGATGGAGAGACAGGTTTTATTGTCCCACCTGCAAATTCTGAGCAACTTGCACAGGCGGTTATTTATTTATTACAACATCCCCAAAAAAGAAAAGAAATGGGAAAAAAGGCTTTTATCAAAGCAACTACAGAGCTTTCATGGAGTACTATTGCAGCCAAGACACTGCATGTTTATCAAGAGATCGTACGGAACAAGTAAGATTAGAGAATAGAAATTGAAGTATCAAGGAAATATTCGAGTATACGCTCAAATGATTGGTATTGCGATTTTACGCATCTTTTTGGATAAGTATTCAAAAAGATCTATTCAAGTATTCGAGAAGTACACTCAAAACTTACAATAAATTGAGGTTTCGGATGCCAGTTAAAATTCAAGAAGATTGCTATTACTTTAATGGAGATATTCCATGTCAACCGCACAAGAAATATGGTGTTCATTGCTTTGATAGGAAAGGGAATCCCTGTACATATTATCAGAAGAGTGGCAAGAAGATTCTCATTATAAAGCTAGGTGCTATCGGGGATGTGATTCGTACCACACCCTTATTGAGAAAGATCAGAGAAATATATCCACACGCTGTCATTTGGTTTTTGACTTATACACCAGAGGTTGTTCCTACCTCGATGGTGAATCATGTTTTAGGTTTTGAATTATCTTCTATTGTTGTGCTTGAAGCACTGGATTTTGATATTGTATATAATTTGGATAAGGACAAAGAGGCGTGTGCACTTATGAAACGAGTAAAGGGTTCACGTAAGATTGGTTTTGGTTTAAATTCCTTTGGCAAATGTTGTCCTTTAAATACGAATGCGGAATACCGTTGGTCCATTGGATTATTTGATGACTTCAGCCGTACGAATCAAAAAACATATCAAGAACAGATATTCGAATTGTGCGGTTTAGAATATAGTGGTGAGAAATATGTGCTTGATAGAAGTTATACATCAAAAGTTTTTCCTATAATTGACCGATCTCGATATGTCATAGGGATAAATACAGGAGCTGGAAATAGATGGCAATATAAAAAGTGGGGTGTGGAAGGATTTATTGAATTAATAACACGAATAAAGACTCATTTTAGCAATTCGGAAATTATCCTATTGGGAGGTCCTGCTGAAGAGGAAAGAAATTTATACATACAATCAAAAGTTAATAACCGAGTCAAATATTTTGGTGTTTTGCCATTGTCAGATTATATCGGTCTGGTTGGTCATTGCAATGCGGTAATTACAAGTGACAGTTTAACTTTACATATCGCTATAGGATTAGATAAAAAAATCATCGTCTATTTCGGACCAACGCCGCATAGTGAAATTGAACTTTATGGGCTCGGGAAAAAAGTCTATTCTAATTTATCGTGTTTAGGATGTTTTAAACAGAAGTGTGATCTTATTCCCAATTGTATGGATTTAATTACTCCTAACCAAATGTTTGAAGCAGTTAAGGAAGTAGTCGAACTCAAATAAAAGCAGATTCCATGAAATGATCCATCGTCATCAGATTATATACAAGTTCTCTGCATTAATAGCTGGATAGGGAAATCAATATTTGACATATTGTATAAAAAATTTTGTTGATCATTATAAATATTTATGAAAAGTTAAAATAAAAAGAAGGAATCAATGAAGGTTATTCATGTATTGGCCACAAATTTATTATCGAGCTCCGTAGGAGGCAGCGGTACCTATATTCGAGAATATTTTAAAAACAGACGGTCGGACATGCAACTTGCTTTGGTGGGTGCTGTACAGGATTCTGAGGCAGAGGTAGGAAAATGGATAAAAGAAGAGATCAATGGAAGAAGATTTGATTTTTTCCCCATCCTTCATCTCGGGAGAAAAGATTACACCTACCATGGAGGCATTCCGAGCAATGCCCTATTCATCTTTCGACTTTGGCGTTATCACCAGCAGTTTTTGAGTAAAAATGCGATCGTGCACATTCATCGTCCAGAGCTTGCCATCCCTTTCGTGATTCCAACAAAACGATATCCGATCGTTCTCACGATTCACGGTGTAGGAAACCAAATTTCCATTACGAAAACGCATCCATTTTTTAAAAGAAGGTGGTTTCGCTCATTCTATTTCTTGCTGGAAGATTGTGTGATTAAAAAGGCGGATCGAGTCATCCTGGTAAGCCAAGAAGGAAAAAAGTATTATCTGAATAAGTTTCCGGATCAAAAGAAAAAGTTCACGTATATTCCAACTTCTGTTGACACCATCCTTTTCAAACCGATGAATAAAAGCAAACTCAGGAGAAAATACGGTTTCTTTGATAATGAAAAAATCGCAATGTTTGTCGGCAGATTTCATGAACAAAAAGGCATTAATTTACTCATAGATGCATTTGCTGAACTAAAGAAACAAATACCAAAAGCAAGGCTTGTTCTTGTGGGTGATGGTATTTTAAAGCGATCCTTAGAAGAACAGATCGAGCGATTACAACTTCATGATGTTACATTTATGGGTATTGTCGGTCATGATAGATTGCCTGAAGTCTTAAATTGTGCAGATGTATTTGTTTTGCCATCTCTTTGGGAGGGGATGTCCATTGCGGTTCTCGAGGCACTTTCCTGCGGTATTCCTGTTGTAAGTACCAATGTTGGACAGATGAAGGAAGTAGTGAAAGAGGGTATATCCGGTTTCATTATAGAAAAACGATGCGCAACACTCCTAATGGAAAAAATAAAATCGGCATTATCCCTGGCTCCTCGTATGTCTGTGCATTGCCGACAAATAGGAGAAAGGTACTCTTCCTCTTATCTTGCACGAAAGATTGAGGAAATATATGAAGGTATGCAATCAAATGGACTTCATGCGGATTGAGCGATTTTAAGGATTTTGTATGAAAATACTTCATGTCGTAAGACAATTTTATCCGAGTGTAGGTGGGATTCAACGGTTCGTTTTGGATTTGTGTCATCATTTAATCAATAGAGGGCATGCATGCGATGTTATTACCTTTAATAAGAATTTGCAAACGGATGAACGATTAAGTAGATATGAAGTTTTAAATGGAATGCGCATTTATCGAATTTCGTTTTGGGGACCTGCACGTTATAAAGTTGCTCCGAGCGTGATACGATACATTCATAACTACGATGTTATTCATATCCATGCGACTGATTTCTTTGTAGATTATTTGTTACTAACCAAATGCATGCATAAGAAACCTATTGTCGTTTCAACGCACGGTGGATTTTTCCATACGAAAGTTTTGGATGCCTTTAAACGCGCGTACTTTCACACAATAAGTCGCTTTCTTTTGTCGCAAGCCGATAGAGTGATTGCAAGCAGTCAACACGATTACAATTGTTTTTCAACGATTTTAAAAGACAACCTGATTCAGATAGAGAACGGTGTTGATCTTCAAAGGTTTTCTGGTTTAAGAAAAAACGTTGAAACTGGAAATCTTATTTTTATTGGTAGACTGCACAGAAATAAAAGAATTGATAATTTAATTGAAACTGTGCATTATGTGAAAAAAGATTTTCCGCAAATACATTTATTGATTATTGGTACAGACAATGAAGGATTAAAAGAAAAATATGAATTATTGGCAAAGCAAAAAGAAGTATCACAGAATGTAAAGTTCTTGGGAACTCTTTCCGATGAGGAGATTAAAAACTATTTATCAAAGGCACAATTTTTTATTTCCGCATCAGAATATGAAGGATTTGGCATATCTGCGATAGAAGCAATGGGTTCAGGAACAATTCCAATATTAAATCAAATAGAACCATTTGAACGGTTTGTATGCCATGGGAAAGATGGATTTTTAGTCAATTTTTCGCACCCTCAAATCGCCGCAGAAACAATTTTAAATGCTTTGCGTCTCGATCCAGCGCAATTACATTGGATGAGCGTAAGAACGAAAAAGAAGGTTCAAAACTATTCTTGGTTTCACGTTATTAAAAGATTTGAGAATATTTATCAAGAAGTCATACACAGTAATAAAATCACATCAATTAAATAATTAACCTTGGTATAAAAATTGCAGTCTTTATTTGTGGTTAGAGTGTTTTAATTTAATAGGCAGCAATTTTTGCATTTGGATATTGCATAATGGAAAAAAGAATTTATTTGGGATTTATTTTTTTCTGGGCCATACTGTGTTTTCATGAATCTTCACTTTTTGCTCAGATTGAAACGCAAATTGATTATGTGGGATTTGGATATTCACATTGGAATCAAGCCTCAGGTGATACAGAACCGGATGATGGTGATATAGACAACAGTTTTGGTGAGCACAAGGGGAGAGGAATTTTTGTTAAAATCGAAGAAGCGCGTTTTGTAATTGCGAAATCAAATACAGGCTATATTCAATGGGATTTCTATGCACCTTCTAGTGGAGAATACAAAATCACATTGAAAGTTATCAAAGGTAGTGATCGGTCTGCAACGCTTTTATACCTACGGAACAATGTGTGGGAAAAAATCGCTGAAGTTGTTGGCACCGCGCAATGGGAGGAAGTCTCACCAAATTATTCTTTAAACCTTTCAGCAGGTACAAACACATTTAAACTCGAAGCAAAAAGTGATTGGTTTTATGCGCATTGGGTGCGTTTATCCAAAATGGAATCCGTTGCACCTTATTTGGCAGTTCATCCGATATTACATTTTCGCGTAACGGATATTCCAAGTTTAAAAGCAAAAATACAACGTGGGGCGTTGGCAGGGGCATTTGAACAGCTTCAAAAAAATCTGAACAACTATACGAATCCGAATAATCGCAATTATCTCGATTTGAATAATCCAGAATGGCAACAATTCATTGGTGGAGAAGTACACCGCGAACGGGAGAAAATACTTGAAGATCTTATGTTGGGTTATATCTTGACGGACAATACAACCTATCGCGAGTTAGCACTGGGAATCATTGAAAAAGCCCTCGGTTGGGAAGATTGGTACGCAGGACAATGGTTGGCCAGAGCCGAATTTACAAGTGTTATGGCAGAAGCGTACGATTGGTTCCACACAGAAATTACCAATCGAGGATTAAAGGAACCTCTTAAACATGCCATTGTACGAGAAGCAAAAGAATTATACAACACATCCATTCAAGAAGAGGGATGGGCCAGTGTTACGTATCTGGCAAATTGGAAAGCGGTCTGCCATGGCGCTCTTGGACTGGTCGGTTTAACATTGAAAGGAGAAGTCCCAGAAGCAGATCAATGGATTCAACGTGCCAAGGAAAAGCTGCAGGAATATATGCGAAGTTGGTTTGATAAAGACGGCGCCACCATGGAAAGTTATGATTATTATTACGGTTTCCCGATGAGCTATTTACTTAACTTTTTCAATGCACTGAAACGTGTGACAGGTGATGATCAATTTGGGTATATGGATAACATTATCCAAAAAAGCATTCCCTATTCCATTGCGTTTTTGCGACCGCAGAGAGACGGACACAATACGTTTGACGATGTGAGCCTCACAGTTACAAAACCCCACATCATGGCTCTATTGGCCTCAAGGTACAATGATGGATTGGCGCAGTGGCATTATCAGTATGTGACCGGTGAATTTAAAACAACACAAGTCGGATGGAACAATGCACACATGACGCATCAATTTTTTTGGTACGATGACACGATTCCAATAGAATACCCAGATCGTTCTCCCAGAATGTCTCCAGCCATGCTTTATAAGGATTTTGGACGATTAACGCTACGTACAGGCTATGAAAGCACAAACGATATTCAGCTTTCCATGGAGTGCGGACATTTTGGTGGAGGGCATGGTCATCCGGATCAAGGAAGTTTTGTTTTCAACGCATACGGCAATTGTTTAATCGAGGATCCTGCGCCGCCAGTTTCTTATGGATCGCCATTGCATCAATATATTCAAAGTCCTGAAGCCCATAATACAATTCTCATCGCTGGACGCGGACAGATGGCTTCCAGTGGAGATGTTTATTCCAAAGTAGGGAGCATAGATGTTTTTCTCCACACAGACTTTCTCGATTATGTGCAGGCAAACAGCAAAATGGCTTACGATAAAGGTGCCAATACTGTGGAGAGGGCATTGAGGCATGTTGTTTTTGTGCGGCCTTTGTATTTTATTGTCATTGACGATATCCAAAAAGACACAACACCTCATAAGTATGATTTTCTTCTTCATACGGATGTCAACCATACGATATCC
>Ga0172365_10003063_pt1 | contig 12462 bp, 17 predicted proteins | sample LakKivSesite48cm_FD_114535 | JGI IMG/M metagenome (GOLD analysis project Ga0172365, IMG submission 114535) | Sediment microbial communities from Lake Kivu, Rwanda - Sediment site 48cm | ecosystem: Environmental > Aquatic > Freshwater > Lake > Sediment | place: Rwanda: Western Province, Lake...
TTCGCGCGGCTCTGTGCCCGGCGCGCGGCGATGCACGCCAGGGCTGCTGTGCGGGCTGCGTGGGATGCTGCGCGGGAGGCTGCGTGGGAAAAGGAGAAACGGTGGCAAGAACGAACGTTGTCGATGCTCGTGTTCGAGCTGGGACGAGGAGAGGAGGAGGCGACGAAACAACCATGACGACAAAATACCGCGTGATGATCCGCGAGTTCAATGTGGATGGCGTGCCGGACGAGATATGGTACAGCGCCACGTGGATGGACGAGAACCCGCTGACGACGATCGAGCGGCTGCGGGCGCGGCTGGCGAAGGCACGCACGATATGGGCGAAACTCGACATGGGCGTGCTGGCCACGTCCAAAAGGCGCGAGGACGTGATCTCGTGGTTCAATGACATGGATAAGGTGTTGGGCGGCGACCCGGCCAAGGAGGGCGAACAGAAATGAGCGCGGTCATGGCGATTTGCACGCATTGTGGTCGTCTGGTTCTGGCATGGCAGCGCTCGTGGCTAAATCCGTCATGGTACTATATATGTGTATCGTGCGGGCACGCGGGTTCCATCCGGGAGGGCGAGCAAAAATGAGCGACTTCAAGCCAAACACGTGCGAGACGTGCAGCGGCTATATCGAAAAACTGGCACGCCCCGGAGAAACGATACGGTGTTCCCGGTGTTGGAACGGCGAGATGTTTGCAAGATGGAAGCCAGTCGAGTGGTTCGCCGAGATCGAACGGCTGCGGGCAGAGCTGGCCGACGAGATCGTGACACGTAACCGCGCCTCTGCAATGTATAATGCTGTCGAGGCAGAGCGGAATCAATTAAAGAAGGAACTGGCCGAGGCACGCGCCACGATCAAGAACCTCGAGACACTCCAGGAGGTGGATGCTGGCATGATCGAGTGGTACATGATGAAGGGTGGTATATGATGAAGGCCGCCGCACGCGAGGAAAATGCCCGACTTGCTACATTTTGTAGCAAACACGATATTTGTCTAACATGCGGCTACATGTCCTCGGCAGATGGCGAAATTCACGTTTGCAAGGGGCGAGTAAATGGATGACCTTTATTGGGAAACTGGTATCTCTGGCAGGATACCTTACAGGAGGTTCTTTCGTGGATGGGAAAGGGCTTATGCCAATTGTCGATGGTTCGTCCAAAACCAGCCACGTCGAGACGTGCATGTTGGGGTATATGGATGCAAGGCGCTCAGGAAGGATGGGCTTGAGGCAGGTTTCCGCAGATCGCTTCTGCCAGATTATCGAACGGCAGTCGTGGACAAGATATTTCTCGACGTTGATTGCCATGATGAAGCAAAAGAGGCCGAGTTTCACGCGGATATTAATTTGCTTGAAGAATATCTCGATGCGGAAGAGATACGAAGGCGATGGGTTTTTACTGGTGGCGGCATCTATTACCTCATTGCTGCAAACGGAAAACCAGAGAATGTTGACAACGCGGTCTTTCACTTCCTTACCAAGATTATCAAGCATCAGATGGTCGATCCCGTCGCATTCGATGTTGCGCGCACGAGGCGGTTTCCAGGTAGCTACCACGCGAAAAGGGGATGCTGGGTTATTCCCATCGATAGTAGCGAACTGTCCTTATCTCTTCACGATCTTCGCCTGCTTGCTCAGTCTCCACGTGCAGGCATTGGCAAGGGAGCGGGTAGATATGAACTAGAAATAGACATGCTGGAACGATGCACGACAAGGAGTAGCGTGACGCTTGGCAAATATGAGCGCTCGATAGTGCCCGAGGAGAAAGAAAAGGTGCTTGAAGAATATGGCATTGACTGGGAGCATGACTTCTGCGACGCCATGAAGTCGATAATCACTAGAGAGAACGTGAGCAACTTCGAGCGGATACAACTGTTAAAATATTTGAATGCCGTGGTGAAAGTTCCATTCGTGGACGTTGTTGACAAGAGCAAGACGGTGATGAATCTCGTGTACAATCTACTGGATGACAAGAAGAAGGCCGCGCATTCGGTGGCAATGGCAGAGGCGGAGAACGTGTACAAGCGGGACAGGACGTTCCACCCGTACAAGTTGCGGGCACTCGGCTATTGTCCAGAAGGATGTAGCACGTGCCTGGACAGGAGGCAGGAATGATGGACGAAGCGACAAAGAAAGCCCTGAAGCAGTGTAGAAAAGTAGAGAAGCTCATATACGATGCAACAGAAGTGGAGATACAAAAAGGAAACCTCGTGTTCGATGACAGCGGAAAGCTGGTGCCTAATGTCAAGAAAAAAGAAAACGTTTAAGCAGTTCGTGAACGAGCTGGACAAGCAGTTCGAGGCTTGGGACAAGGGCACCAAGGATCCACGCCATAAACTGCCCGAGCCAGTGCGAGGCGCGAAGGCCACCACTGTCATCCTCGATGAGGCAGAAAAGATATCCCGCGAGAACGTCAACACCGGCAGGACGATACAGGCTGGAGAGCCGGTGCCGAAGTTCGTCGTGGATCCGTTCGAGAAGTTCTCCGACAGTGTATGCGTTCCAGCATTCCTCAACACGAAGCCCGAGGATTGGGACATGTTGGACGCGCTCGGGCATCTGAAGGATTTTGGCGGGCTCGTGTCTCCGGGAGAAGCAAGAACCAGCGTTTTCCCGCCGATGAAGATGTGCGACAACCCACGGATATGGAGCGGCAACAAGTGGAAAGGAGATATTGATTTCATCGCGGAGGTAAAGGGTAGGAAGATAAATGCGCCAAAGTTCACCTTTTCGATATTCTCGATGATAACAGCAATTATATTCGTGTTATACTACATATTACAGGTGATACCATGAAGCTGCGAGTAGACTCGAACGAATCCCAAGAAGTGATAGACGCTTTGCGGGACGAAGGTTTTACTGTGGAGGTTGGGTGGATATTGGCATTCAAGTGTGAATGTGGCGAGTTGTACAAAGGAAACCTGGATGCCTGTCCAAAGTGCAAGAAGCCTGCGGTTCGCGGGGGAGACGATGCGACGGAGACAAGACGAGTTGCTGATATCGTCGAAGACAACTGGGCCTTCGGCGTGGAGAACAAGAAGGGCGACGACTATCGTGCCTCGTGCAAGGATGGTCGCATCTACCATCAGATGCGAGACATGGCGAAGGTATTCGGCAAGGACTGTGGCATAATGCTGCTTGACACGCTCGATGGTGTCTGCGCCGATGAGCCTGCATTTGGCAACTGGTTCCGAAGCATAGAGGGATGGTGCTGGAACATCGGCATCCACTTCACCGAGGCTGGTAGCATCGAGAACGTTGCTAAAAAGCTAAGGTTCATATACGAGAAGCTACCGGAGGAATGGAAGCAGCGGCCATGCCTCGTGAACATGCCGGAGGAGGATCCATCCATGCTGGGACTCATGGAGTGTCCAGGTATCGGCCTGGAGAAGGCAAAGATGTTCTTCTTCTACTGGGGAGACCTGAAGACCATGGCTAACGTGCCCAAGGAAGCATGGATGGTGCTTCCTGGTGTTAAAGACAAGACAGCTGACAAGCTAGTGAACTTCTTTACGCACAAGGTGAAAACGAATTGGAAACCAAAAGAATAATGTTTGCATGCCGTGGCAGGTTATTCTGCGGTATATGTGGAGAGATACTCGTAATGCCATTTGAAGGTGTCATGGAACACATGGCATGTCACTGGTTCAACAAGGAGATAGGCAATGGAGATCCACGCGAGACGCTCGACTTCGTGATGATGCCTGCCAAGGTGGAACTTGGAGAAAAGCTCAAGGAACTTCCTGCAGGATTCCTGGCAGATACTGGTATAAAACTTGCAGACGCTAAGAGCATGGTGATTAAATCTGGCTGAAAACATGGACCGCTGGGCGCGCATCACAAATTCCGTGGATGACTATCTTGTCAACGGCGTTCCCACGATGGATCACGCCCTGCTCTTCAACGCGTTCCCAGGCGCAGGGAAGACGAGGAACGTGCTGCGCAGGGTGTGGGAACTAGGCAAGAAGTTCATCTACCTTGCACCAGACCACGAGGTGATTCTCGACAACGTGGAGCTACATGAGGACGTGGAGATAGAGTTCGTGCACTTCAAGGGCAGGGAATGGGAATGCACCAACCAGGAGAACCGGGAACTCGCCCAGCAATTCCACATGTCCCTTCGCCCTATATGCGAGAAGATATGTGCAGATAAAGATACATGCAACTACTATATCAAGAAAAAGAAGATCGAGAGCCACCCCCCTCCATCTTGGGCAGGCGTGCATGCTCACATCATATCGTACTTGCGAAAGTACTTGCTAGGAACTGCTAGCGAGCGCCCGCACTTGCAACATTTCGACGTGATGATAGTAGAGGAGAATCCGATGCCACGCCTCATGGAGAACCGTGCCTTGTCACTTCCAGACATTGGTAATATAGAAATGGAGGCGTCGATGATGCAGGAATGCAACGAACGCCAGCTCGGGACGTTCTGCGACGTGCTGGAATACTTCGCCGCACACGTCGTTATACCACACGACTACGACAGGTTGTGGGAGCGCGTGGAGGAATGGCGCAGGTGGGACAATCCTGCATGGGCCAAGTTCCATGACAAGTGGGAGGAACACATCACCTGGCGTATAAAAGGCGTCGAGGGAGAACCGCTGCGCAACGTGCCACAAGATATCGTCATGTTGCTGGACGACATGTTCCAGGCAACTACACGGGAGAACCTGCAATACCACGTCCGCACCATCTCCGGCCAGGTCATGCTCAATTACTTCTACGGCGACAGGCTGCGCGACCTTCCCATGCGAATAATGTGCTTGGATGGAACGGCCAACATGGACACGTGGAACCACATACTCAACAAGCCACTGTATCCAATAACCATAGTAAAGCCATTCAAGAATGTCTGGCAGGCAAAGGGCGCCAACTATCCACAATCATCCTGGATACGTAATGGAGAACTCACGAGAACCGGACTAGCTTTGCTCAAGCTCGTGGAGAAGATAGTGAAAACGAGGGACGGCAAGATACTTCTCATCGGCACGAAGAAGGTGTGTGGATTTGCCGAGACGTATCTCATGGAGAAGAATCTCATGCGCAAGATACGCCTCGCACACTATTACAACTTGAGAAGCAAGAACTTCACGGACTGCGACACGGTTGTCCTGCTCGTCAGGCCCAGTCCCACGGAAGACAGCATCAACGCGTACACGGCACTTAGTGGATGGCCTCGAACATTCTGGCAGAGCTATTACACGAGAGACGAGATGCTCCAAGCAATTGCCAGGATTCGTCCAACACTTGATCGCGTCTATGGCGGGATGCCTCCGCAGTGGAGGAATCGTGGTGAGATAAGCTGCTTCGTTCTCTGTAATGCTGGAACGAAGGACGCTCCTGAAGAGCTGTTCCACGAGGGAGATGTCGAAGGATACCACCAGGAGTCCGTGCCAACGCTTGAAGGATTCATAATGACAGGCGTGTTGGTTCCCAAGAGAAAAGTTGATATTGCAAGAGAAGAGTGGATTATTGCTGCTTTGCAACGCAGTCCTGCTACCGAGAAACAAATGATAGACCATGTTCGGACGAAGTGGACTAGCGAGCAGAGGAGAAGGATACTCGCAACGTTGTCCAGGATGATAGCGTGCAAACAAATAACAAAAAATGGTGATAATTACGAGCTTGTTAGATGACATGATAGAGCAGATGAAGAAGAAGGTACTCATCAAGCAGGATGAACGCAGGTCAAGGTTCGAGGAGAAGATTACCAAGAAGGGACGCACGATAAAACAACAAGCAGAGAACTTCGTACACGAACTAAAACCGTTGCTCATCAAATTCCCTCTTGGGATAAATCTTCGTGGCCTGGACGTTCGCACGATGGTAACCAACCCAAATTCTGCGGCGTTCAGGCAGCATTGCAAGAAGAATGGATTGAAGGTAGTAAAGGTGCAAAGAATGGATATATACAGGTTCGAGACTTATGACAATGTTAAAGAGGAGCTGAAGAAGCGTGAAAATACTAGCGTGCTCTGACCCGATCAACACGGCAACCGGCATGGCGCAACAAATGCGCATGATGCTGGAAGAAGTGCCGGCAGAATGGACATACGTGGAGAACGGCGCCGTCGTGTCGCCACATTCATTTAGTGCTGGCCCAAAACCATTCGAGACGAAGAACGGCAAGATGATGGTACATCCTGGCATGAACATGAAGACTCGTAGCTATTGCTTGCGAACCCTTGCCGATCTTGCCAAGAAGGACGACTACGATGCGATGTTCCTGCACGATGATCCGCAGTATGCGAGCGTCGCGTACATGACAGGTTGGAAGATGCCCGTGGTGTACTGGTTCCCGTATGACAGTGACACGATGTTCCCCTCTCTTGCTGGCACGCTGGACAGGTTCGAGAAGGAGCATTGGAAGCTGTGCTTCATGGCAAAGTTTCCAGTGAAGCTAGCAGAGATGGCAGGATACAAGGCGGACTTCGTGTACGGCATTGCCGACAACAAGGCATTCTGCAAGATGCCGGAAGCTGGAGTGGAAAGCTTCAAGCGCAAGTTCTCCATGACCCATGGCGGATGTCCGATGAACCGCAAGATACTGTTGTTCGTTGGCAGGAACTCCCCAAGAAAGAATATAGACGGGTTGATAAGCATGGCAGCTGCGTTGGAGAAGAGAAGGAAGGATTTTATCCTGATACTTCGCACCAGTCTCCAGGATCCATCTCCAGAGGCAGTGGACATCCTCTCGACGATAAGCAATTACCACATGGAGAAGCACGTCGTCGTGGACAACGCGGATTATCTCATGCCAGGTTACACGAAGTCCTACCTCAACATGCTGTATAACGCGGCGGACTTGTACGTGTCGGCCGCATCTGGTGAAGGCTTCGGGCTCCCGATAGCAGAGGCTGGACTATGTGGCAAGACGTTCGTGATACCTGCGTGCACGGTGTCGGACGAGTTCATGGGGGACGAGTTGCGAGGATTTGCCAGTCCGATGAATCCAGGCGCGTTTAGGAGGGTGCGCGTGTCGGATTTGAACGGCCCACCTGCGATTCGGGAAATGCCACTTGTTGACACCGAGGTAATGGCAGAGAACGTGGATTACCTGCTGGGCCACGAGAAGAAGCGAGACGAGATGGGAGAAGACTTCAGGAAGTGGGTGCTCGCAAACTGTTCGAGAGAAGTCGTCGCAAAGAAATGGAGTGATATATTGGAAGACCTTAACTGTGGAGAAGTGATGGCAGCATGAGCGAGATAACAATACCGGAGATGGCGAAGAAAGTGCTCGGAGCTGTCGGACATCCCATGACCTCTAGTGAGATATGGAACGAGGCGGTTGCCATGAAAATTGCCAAAGATACGACATACAGCTTTCCGCCAGCTCTTGTAAATTCAGCTCTCAATGCCAGTATTAAAAAATATGGCAAGGATTCTCCGTTCATAAAAACATCCACCGAGCCCAACACGTACTTTCTGAATGACGGCACATTATCTCCTCCAACAAGGAAAAACGTTGTATCATTATCAGATCCTCCAACAGGAAAGAAGATATTAAACCTGCTGGAGAAAGTGGATATTCGCAGGCTTCACGTGGGGAGCGAGAGAGAATTGGAGCTTGTCATGTGGGGAGCACTCTGTTCCAGATGGCCAGATTGGATAAAATTCAGGCAGAGTTTTGGAGGAAGAACGTGTGATGTTGGCCTGGATTGTGTTGCGGTGGAAATGAAGTACATTAAAACGCTGGGAGACAAGGACAGGCTCACTGGACAGGTGCTTGATTATTTGAAAGATGTGGATGAGGTTGTTGTTGTTGCCATAGACAGCCAAGGACTATTGAAAGGTTCTCCGATATACGAGTTCGACAACGTGACGGTGGTGCTAGTATGATGAAGATAACATGGGAAGGACCGGTAGGTGTTAGCACGGGATACGGCGTGGCATCCAGGAATTATGCCCGCGAGCTGATGAAGTTGTGTGACGTGCGCGTCGTGTCCACGATAGGGAGGTATGACAACAGGGAGATGTACGAAAGCTCCAAGAAGAGCAAGGAAGGCAGGATACACGTGCTACATGATTTTCCCCTCAGGCCAGCAGACGTGCACTACACGGTGTTCGAGATGGACAGGGCACCGGAGAACTGGGGGAGGATGCTATCAAAAGCGAAGATGGTGTTCACGCCAAGCGAGCACTCGAAGGCTGCTCTTGGCAGCGTCATGCATGGCTCGAAGATACAAGTCGTGCATCATGGTGTCGATTTCGAGGAGTTCAACACGGAGGTTCCCGGGGCCGACTTGTTTCCTTCTGTCGGATGCAAGCAAAGTTCGGAATGGCTCGCAAAATCCTACAAGTTCTTGTACGTTGCTGAATGGATAGAGCGCAAACGTGTCCAGGATCTTGTTCAAGCTTTCTGCTACGAGTTCAAGCCAGAGGAACCCACCAGTCTCATGCTGCGAGTGCGATCTAACCATGTCGCGGTGAAGCGATTGGTGCGGGAGAACATGAAGACTGGCAAAGAGAACGTGTTCGTCATCGGCGGCAAGTATGAATCACTGGCTCCCATCTACCGGGCGTGCGACTGCTACGTTTCCACTTCTGCATGTGAAGGATGGGGCGAGACACTCACGGAGGCAATGGCCTGCGGTTTGCCCGTGATATCTGGCAGAAAAGGCGGGCAGATGGAGTTCCTGCGAGACGACAACGCGTTCCTCGTGCCGCCAGTTGATGAGCAAGGAGTTCCCATCGGACACAACAGCCTGGAGCCGACAGTCGAGCCGTGGTTCAGGTACTGGCCCCTCGATCTCGACATCCTATCCAAGCAGATGAGGCGGGCCTACGAGCACGAGGAAGTTGCCCAGAAGAAAGCCGAGCAAGCACTGGAGGACATCAAGCAGTTCACGTGGGAGGCTGCTGCCAAGAAGATGGTAGAATGTTTAGAGACACTTTAGAAGGTGTTTACATGACATATACAAAATGCAGCATAGAAGCCTGCGGGTCAGACAAGGATCTCGTGTGGCACGAGGACGGTGACGGCACCATGATAAGGATGTGCCGCTCGTGCCATAACAAGGTACTCGCCCTGAAACGCAGGGGATTTAACAGGGAAGAAGCCATGAAAGTGCTCTCCGTGTCCACGGACGTGGACTTCGCAAACATGACGACGAGCAACACGAGACTTCTTTCTGCGAGAGTACCAATCTCATTTCTTGGGAAGAAGCGCAAGGGAGAGAAGGACACGGATTTCATCATACGAGCAATCGAGTCGCTCGACAAGCAGGGAGACCCGTTCCTCGTCAGTCTTGCCAAGAAGATGGTACGGCTGTTCGTGGACAAAGGAATGAAGATGAAACTGGATAACGAGGAAATAGAAGTTGTCAAGAGGTTGTACGAATCATGACATGCGTAAAAGCTGAAAGCAAGGTTATACTCAGGTATGAATCGACGGACAATGGGAAGTTGAAGGGTGGTGCTGATATTGGTGGCCTTTTTGGAGATGCCACCGAGCGCCACACTTTCATGAAGGTATCCATGTCGCTATCTCGCAACAGCATAGCGTGCGAGAAATGCGATCCGGCAGACATGATCAACAGCGTTCTCAGCAAGGAGAACTCGCCTACCTTCGAGTTCAAGGGTGGACAGGCGGAGATAGTCGCAGGGGCAACATGCGAGAAAGTGCCAAATGATACGAAGATTTTCGTACACGTGTCTGACAGCGCTAAGGAACTCTTCGACAGCATGCTCGTGAAGGATGCAGAAATAATCGCCATCTGCAACTTGAACATCCTCACGATGAAGGCTAGCCGCGTCGAACATGCACTGGTCATCCCCTTCCTCAAGAAATGGCAGGAGGCGCACGAGAAATGAGCACCGAGTTCAACTTTGGTGACATAAAGAAACAAGCCCCTCCGATGGGAAAGCAGGATGCTCCCAAGATCGATGAGAAGGCAGTCATGTCCATGATAAAGAAGGCCATCTCGTCGCATGAGGACGGCAGCAGGCGCGATGCCATCAACATGAAAAAATGGGTGGAAGCCGAGATAAAGAACCAGCAGGAAGTCTTGAAGGAGAAGGGCAGGAAGGTGGTGATGGAGGCATGGGTTCCGTTGCGTGCGAGCCTTCTCGGCAGGTATGGTGCCAAGTATCCAGAAGGAAACAAGCATCGGCAAAAGAACAGCCTGGCTCTTGTCAAGATACTGGACGAGATGCTGGAGTCGTGCTTTGGTTCGACGGTCGAGGGGACAAATTTTAAATAAACCCGGCCTCTTATTCCTTCATCGTTTTTACTGTTCCCGTGGAATCAGAACTCGTGGAGGCACTTTGCATGGTCAGCGTCATCGACTTTCAAGAGCATTACAAAAACAACAACAGGACAAAAGTTCCGGTTGAGAAATTTGAGGACATGTTGAAACGGGTTCCAGCAAGGAACCTGAAGCTACTTGGCTTGAACGAGATAGACCCGATAAAGATATTGGAAAGGTACGACACCGAAAGCTTGCTCGACTTGACAACCGACGCCAACGCTAATATCGGTAACAAGAAGAGCGTGCAGAACAGGATTGCCGAGGCGATAAAGCCCGCCCTGAGGTGGAAGGGTTACAAGGATCTCTACACGAGGGGAAAGGAATTGTTTGGCGACGAGTTCACGATGGAGCCACTGTTCAAGGGCCAGCTCTACTTCCACAATAGCACGAAGATGGAGCGGCCTTATTGCATCGGCGTGAGCGCCATGGACATCGCCATGTTTGGTAGGCCTTATGCACAGCTGTATGGTGTTGCACCCAAGCATGTAGATTCGTTCGTGGGCCAGTGTGTCGAGTTCATCATGAATCTCTCGCAGGAATTTGCTGGAGCGACCGCGATGACGGACTTCATTCCCGTCCTGGCGTGGTATGTCGAGAAGGAGAACATTCCCATGTCCAGCAAGGATCATCGCATGATAAGTGTCGCCCAGCAGTGGCAACACTTCGTCCACATTGTACACAACAATTATCGGCACGACGGAGACCCTCCTTTTACAAACATCTCTATCAACACCGAGTCAGTCCTCTCGCAGGTATTCGAGCATTACACGTTCCCAGACGGCAAGACGATACAGGACATAATGCCAACTGTCTTGAAAGTGCAAGAAGTTATTGCCAAGATAATGCACGACGGAAACCCCAAGAAAGGAGGGTTGCAGTACAAGTTCCCCATCATCACGTGTAATTTCAAGCCGAAGGATATTGGTGGCAAGTGGTGGGAGTTTATCGCAAAGTTAAACAACAAGGGATGCTTCAACATCTCCATAGCTGAGCAGTTCTCATCATGCTGTAGGCTGTTGAGTGACCCGGAGGAGATGCTGAAGTACAAGACGTATTCCAATGGCAGCGGCGGACTGAAGATAGGATCGCACCGTGTCGTTGCCATGAATCTCCCAGGACTCGCTCATGATTATCCTGATGATTATGGCAAGGGACTGGATGCTGCGCTTGACGCGAGCGAGCAGTACCTCTTCACCCACAAAGTAGGAATGCTTCTCCCCTGGGTGAAGCGCAACATGTACACCTTCTTCTCGGAATACGTCGATGACCTCGGCAACAAGACAGGTATCGGTCCAATACTGCATCTCAACATGCTGTTCAGCACGAATGGCATCCATGGTCTTCCAGACGCAGTAGACATCCTTCTCGCAAATGGCAAGAAGCATAACATCCTGAACGACGAAGGACTTCATCTTGGGAAGGAGATAATCAAGCACATAGTTGAGAAGTCGAGAAAGAAGAGTGGCAGGTTAGAGAAAGAAGGCATTAAATGTTTCTTCAACGTGGAACAAACGCCAGCCGAATCCAGCAGTGCTACGATGGCTGCCTTCTATGGAGACAAGTTTTATAGCAACCAGTTCGTGCCACTAGATGCTAACTGTGATATATGGGAACGCGTTCGTATAGAAGGAGAATTTGCCAGCATGATGACTGGTGGGAGCATGACCTTCCTGAACCTTGAGAAGCTCATGACGCCAGAGCAGAGCGTGAAGTTCCACAATCGTATCATGGAAGCGAGCCATGGCAAGCTAAGCCAGTTTTGCATAAACTACGGATGGAGCGCTGACAGCGACCACTCATTTGTTGGTAGATTCCAGATCTGTCCATCATGCGGAAAGAGGATGGTACAGCATGAAAGAGTTGTTGGTTACATGGTGAAGGTGGAGGATATTAACCATGCAAGAGTCGAAAACGACATCGAGCGAAGGAGCAGGAGCATCATTTAAGTGCATGCTCTGCGCTGGAACGGGACAATTGCTCTCTCCTTCTTTTTCCAATTTCTACGTGGGAACGTTGCGAGTGAGCGAGTTCTTGGACAGGCAGGGCAGGAAGAAGAAACGAGTGCGGATCGAGATATCCCGTGCCATGATAGAGGAGTTAATGAAACACTTTGACCACGGGGAGAAGGTTGCCGTGTATCTCGCACCGCTAAACAAGGAGAAGAAAACAGCCGACGAGTTAGGTGAGATGCTTGAGTGACGAGAAGCCGCAACCACAA
>Ga0172365_10003065_pt1 | contig 12458 bp, 11 predicted proteins | sample LakKivSesite48cm_FD_114535 | JGI IMG/M metagenome (GOLD analysis project Ga0172365, IMG submission 114535) | Sediment microbial communities from Lake Kivu, Rwanda - Sediment site 48cm | ecosystem: Environmental > Aquatic > Freshwater > Lake > Sediment | place: Rwanda: Western Province, Lake...
AGTTTATAAGGCCTTACCATGGTTCAGCCATTCCCATCTGGGAAAAATTCTATCTTGGAGGAGAGAGGTCGATAAGGGGCTATGAGATTTATACCATCGGTCCCCGTGACCCTGGCACCGGAAGGAACATGGGCGGAGAGAAGTCTCTTGTCTTCAACGCCGAGTACATCATTCCTGTTGGCGGGCCTCTTTATACGATTTTTTTCTACGACGCTGGGAATGCTTATGACCGAGGCCAGAAAATCAGCACGGGCAGCCTCTACACTTCCGCCGGGCTTGAGCTGAGGATATTCGTGCCCGCGCTTCGAGTCCCTTTCAGGCTGATTTTTGCCTACAATAATCGAAAGATTTACAGCAGCGACACCAACTTCGCCATTCGTTTCGCCATAGGAACCACTTTCTGAGGAAATTCGGAATACATTTTTCGACTCAAATTAAGGAGGCAAGACATGAAAAGAAGCAGAGGCAAGATTGTTTTCATTGCTCTGGGAACGGCAATGCTTGTGACTTTGAGCTTTGCTCAACAGACAATCAAGATTGCGGTCATCAATTCAGCAGAGGTTCTGCAAAAGTCTATCGAGGGAAAGAATATCATTGCCAGGCTGGAGGAGAAAAGCAAGACCGACCAAACCAGACTCGCCAATATGGATGAAAATATTCGCCAGATGGAAAACAAGCTCTCCACCCAGAGGCTCACTCTGACCAACGAAGCGATAATGAACATGTCTTCTGATTTGGAGAAGTTGCGCACCGAAAGAAAGCGTTTCGCCGAAGATTCTTCCCGCGACTTCAATGAGCTTCAGGCCAGGCTCTTCGATAGGCTTCAGACTGAAGTAATGCCGATTATCGAGCAGATGGGTAAGGAGATGAACATAGAAATCATCTTCGATGGGAATGCGGCGAGAAGCGGTATTATCTACGTCAATCCAACGATTGACCTGACCGCAGAGGTTATTAAAAGATACGATGCGTCAAAAACACCAACAAAAAAATAAAGAATTTCTCGATATAGAAAAAATCCTAAAAATTCTTCCTCATCGCTACCCCTTCCTCTTAGTGGATAGAGTCCTGGAGCTGGAAAAGGGAAAGTCGATTGTCGCCATTAAAAATGTCACTTACAACGAGCACTTTTTTCAAGGGCATTTCCCTCATAAGCGAGTTATGCCTGGAGTTTTGGTCTTCGAAGCCATGGCTCAAGCAGGAGCCATTCTTCTTTTGCAATCCATCCCTGATCCTGAAAAGACTCTCATTTTTTTGAGTGCGGCTAATAATACCAAGTTCAGGAGGCCGGTAATTCCGGGTGACCAGTTGCGGCTGGAAGTGGAGATCCTAAAGCTCAGGAGCAGATTCTGTTATGTCCGCGGCAAGGCATATGTCGGAGAAGAGATTGCTGCCGAAAGCGAGGCGATGGCTTCATTCGTGAAGCTTGAGGAACTGGATGAGTGAGAACGAGGTCTTTATCCATCCCACTTCCACAGTCCATCCCAAAGCCAAGTTGGATCAAGGGGTTTGGATAGGTCCTTATTCTTTTGTTGGCGAAAGAGTTACGATTCATAAGAAGACGAGGCTTGATGCTTATGTCCATATAGACGGTTTGACCGAGATAGGGGAAGAGTGCCTTTTCTCGCCTTTTTCTTCTATCGGGGCAGCGCCTCAGGATGTGACCTACAAGGGGGAGGAAACCTCAGTCAGGATTGGAGATAGGAATATTTTCCGCGAGGGGATCACAATCCATAGAGGAACAGCCAAAGGGAGGGGAAAAACCCTTATCGGGAACAACAATTATTTTATGGCTTATTCTCATATTGCCCATGATTGTGTAGTCGGGGATGAGACCGTCTTCATCAACGCCGCCACTCTGGGAGGCCATGTCACTATCGAGGATTATGCGACAGTCGGAGGCTTCAGCGCTGCTCATCAATTCTGCCGTGTCGGAAAATATGCTTTTATCGGAGGATACACTGTCATCACTCAAGATGTCCTTCCTTTCTGCCGGGTGGCCGGGACGCGGCCGACTCTCCTTTATGGATTGAACTCCGTCGGCCTGCGGCGAAGGGGCTTTTCCCGCGAAAGGCTCAAGATAATCAAGGAAATATTTAAAATTTTTTTCTATTCTGACTTGAACTCGACTCAAGCCCTGGAAAGAATCAAAGAGCAAATCCCTCCTGGAGAAGATAGGGATGAAATCATCAATTTTGTCCAATCTTCCACGAGAGGAATAGTGAAAAAGGTATCTGAGCAATGGGAAGCCGATTGGGAATAATTGCTGGTTCAGGAGAATTCCCTTTTTTGGTTCTTGGAGAAGCTAAGAAGGTGGGATACTCGTGCGCCGTCGCTGGGATCAGGGGAGAAGCTCAGCCGGATCTCAAGAAAGGAGTCGATGTTTTTAAGTGGATTGAGGTTGGTGCCGTCTCAGAGCTTGTCTCATTCTTCAAGGATAACGGAGTCAAGGAGGCTGTCTTTGCAGGGAAAGTCGACCACCGGCTCATTTTTAAGAAAGAAAGATTCGATAAAACCTCACTCCTTCTTCTGGCTCAAAGCAGGGAAAAAGGCCCTCTGGCCATCATCAAGAGTATTATTGACTTTCTGGCAGGGGAAGGAATCGAGGTTATAGATCCAACTCCATTCATCGCTTCCGCCTTTTGCCAGGAAGGCATCCTGACCAAGACATTGCCTTCCCCTGAGGTGGAGGAGGACATTGCCTTTGGCTGGAAGGTTGCAAAAAGCATAGCAGGTCTGGATATCGGACAGACTGTCGTCGTCAAGGATAAAGCCATTGTGGCTGTGGAAGGGATGGAAGGGACGGATGAGGCGATAAAAAGAGGTGGAGATTTAGCTGGTTCAGAGATCGTTGCGGTCAAAGTCAGTCGCCCTTTTCAGGAAGCAAGGATGGATTTGCCAGCAGTGGGGCTCAAGACTATAAAGAGCCTTGTCGAGGCTCGAGGGCGAGCCCTTTGCTTCGAGGCCGAAAAGATTCCTTTTTTTGAGAAAGAGAGGGCGGTTCTTTTGGCCGACGCTAAGGGAATTTCAATTGTCGCCAGGAAATTGTAAGAATGGGAAGAACCTTCTATTTTCAAAGTCTTGAAGAATTTTTTCTTTGAAGAGAGGAAGAGCAAAGAGCTGAATTTCGGTTTGGAGAGAGAAAAATGGAGAAAGTAAGGGTCGGCATCATCGGGGTCGGCTATTTGGGCATGCAGCATGCCCGGATTTTATCCTATCTCGAGGAGGCCGAGCTCAAGGGAGTTGCCGACATCGATTTTAAGAAGGCCGTAGAGATTGGCAACCGCCACGGTTTGAAATACTATCAGAACTATGAAGACATGCTGGATGAGATTGACGCCGCTATTGTCGCCACTCCTACGTCCGAACATTTTTCTATCAGCACCAGGCTCTTGAGCGAAGGGAAATCTACCCTGGTCGAGAAGCCGATAACCGAGACCGTCGATCAGGCTGAGCAGCTGGTGAAGATGTCCAAGAAGAGCGGCCTTATTCTTCAGGTCGGACATCTGGAAAGGTTTAACCCGGCGGTGGAAGCCGTAGAAAATATCATTTCAGAGCCAAAATTCATAGAAGTTCAGAGGCTGGGCTCTTTCTCCACCAGGTCTCTGGATATCGATGTTGTTCTCGACCTGATGATTCACGACTTGGATATCATCCTGGCCTTGCTCAAGGATGAGGTCAAGTCGATCAGGTCTTCAGGGATTCATGTCCTCACAGAGAAGGTCGATATTGCCAATGCCCGCCTGGAATTCAAATCAGGATGCGTAGCGACACTGACAGCCAGCCGTGTCCATCAGGGAAAGGTGAGAAAACTGCGCATCTTCGAGCCGACTGTCTGCTACTCTGTTGACTATATTAACCAGGAAGTCAGCATCTTCCCCTTGAACGGAAGACAGACGGATATAAAGAGCTTGAAGATTGAAAAAGAAGAGCCCCTTAAGAGAGAGCTCAAGAGCTTTTTCCAGTGTATCAAAGACGGAAAGCCGAGAAAGGTCAGCGGCGAAGAAGCGCTTCGCGCTCTTAAACTTGCCTACAGTGTCCTCCAGGAGACAGAGGTCTAACTCCTTAATTCTATTATCTGATATCTTGACATCGTAGATTCTAAGTTGTTTTTATTTATAAGTGGCATTTTGAGTATACAAGGAGAGGAGGCAATTTAATGAAACTCAGAAAGATCAAAGAAGATATTTATTGGATGGGCGCAGTGGACTGGGACCGGCGTCTTTTCGACTCCCTCATCCCCCTTCCTGATGGAACGAGCTACAACGCCTACCTTGTTCGGGGCAAGGATAAGACGGTCTTATTCGATACTGTCGACCCTTCCATGGTCAGCATTCTCTTATCTCAACTGGAAAGCGTTCCCAATATTGATTTCATTGTTTCTCACCATGCCGAGCAGGACCATTCTGGCGCCATCCCTGTTGTTCTTGAGAAATACAAGAAGGCAAAAGTCATAGCCACTCCTCAGGGAAAGGGGATGCTTATCGGCCTCCTGCAGATTGATGGAGAAAGAATTATCACTGTGGCTGACGGTGAAACCCTCCCCATTGGGGGGAAGACACTTGAGTTTATCCACGCGCCCTGGGTTCACTGGCCAGAGACGATGGTCAGCTATTTAAGAGAAGATCAAATCCTCTTCAGCTGCGACTTTTTCGGCTCTCACCTGGCGGCAACCGAGCTCTATGTCAGGGATGAAGGCCGCGTTTATGAGGCTGCAAAAAGATATTATGCAGAGATTATGATGCCTTTCCGCAAGATTATCCAGAAGAATCTGGAGAAGATAAAAAGCCATAAAATCAATTTTATTGCCCCCAGTCACGGCCCAGTCTATGACAAACCCGGGTTCATCATCGATGCCTACGAGGATTGGGTTTCAGATGATCCCAAAAACATCGTTGTCCTTCCTTATGTCTCGATGCACGGCAGCACGGGAAGGATGGTTGAATATCTGGTCAGTGCCCTGGCCGAGAGAGGAGTTACCGTCTTTCAGTTCAATCTGGCTGCAACGGATATTGGCAAGCTGGCGATTAGCCTGGTCGATGCGGCGACAATCGTTATCGGCACCCCTACCGTCCATGTTGGCCCCCATCCCGGTGTCGTTTATGCAGCCCATCTGGCCAATGCTTTGAGGCCGAAGCTGAAGTTTGCCTCGATCATCGGCTCCTATGGCTGGGCAAGCAAAGCCACGGAACAGGTCATCGGCCTTATTCCAAACCTGAAGGCCGAACTCTTGGCTCCGGTTCTTTGCCAGGGATATCCCAGGGAAGCTGATTTCAGAGCCCTGGATAACTTGGCTGAGACTATTGCTCAAAAGCACAAAGAGAGAGCATTCCCAAATCCGTGATATTGAGCGGTCAGCCTCTCGGGGAAGAAAAGATGTTCTCACCAAGAGAATACAATCTGACAAAGGAGGGATGATGAAGAAGCTTTACTTTTTACCTTTATTCCTTGGCCTGAGTCTCTTCATTTTATCATTTTTTAAGGCTTATACTTTTGAAGAGGAGGGCAAGATGGAAAAACAACAAGTATCGCATCAAGAGCATCTCAAAGGTGAAAAATTCATTCTGCACTCCGAAGGAAGGCGGTCTCCAAAGTTTGATGAACGCATCAAGAGAGCAGGAGAATTGATGAAAGAGCAGGGGATCGAGGCCTTGCTCCTGACCAAGCCGGCCAATATGTTTTATCTCACAGGAGACGGCCGATTGTGCGCCTATGCTCTTGTCACCTTTAAAGGGAAAATGGCGCTTGGCGTTCCTTCCACGGATATGAAGGATGTCATGGCCATCGCCTATTTTGACGAGATGGCCGGCTTTGAAGATGAAGTCGGAATGCTCCACTCGCTGCATAATTTTTTTGAAAAATTTGGACTGGAGAAGGCAAAGGTTGGCCTGGAGAATACTTTTCTGACTGTCTCCATGAAGAGCATGCTGACCCATCCTCATGCCATGCCCGAGACAGCCGTTGCCGTAGACGGAACAGAGGTCATGTCCAGGGTGCGAATGGTAAAGAGCAGGGAGGAGATAGAGATTATCAAGCAGGCGGCCAATGTTGCCGACCAAGGCATGAAGGCTGCTGTCGAAGCTGTTAAGCCTGGGGCGACAGAAATAGAAATTGCCGGGGCTGCCGAGGCAGCGATGCGCAAGGCGGACGCAGAAGGATTTTACCGTACTTACGTTGCCTCAGGGCCCAGGACAAACATCGCTCACGGCTTGCCCTCCTACCGCAAGATAGAAGACGGGGATTTGGTGATGATCGACCTTCATCCTGTCTATCATGGCTATTGCGCTGACATCTGCCGCACAGTTTGCGCCGGGAAGCCAACGGCAAAGCAAAAAGAAGCTTTTGACCTCTTTCTCAAGGCACAGGAGAGAACAGTCGGGCTGGTAAAAGCAGGGGTGACGATGCTCGACCTGGAAGAAGCGCTGCAGGGCATGATGCGAGAGGCAGGGCATGGAGAGCATATTTTCGGTCCTCCCCTTCACGGAGTCGGCATTGAATTCGAGGAGCCTCCCTTGCCCTCTGGCCATGCTTTCTTTCATGGCGAGAAAGAGGCCGTGCCGCTTGAGGAAGGAGTAGTGGTTTCCATAGGAAACTGCGGCCTTTATCTCGGGGATTTCGGCGTGCGGGTGGAAGACACGGTCCTGGTCACAAAAGAAGGGCCTCTGGTCTTGTCGACATTTAAACGCCGCCTTTATTGAATTATCTTTAACAGCTTGCTTCCGCCGCTTGAACTCGCGGCAAAGAAACTGTTATAAGATTATCCGCTCACTTTTTAAATAAAGAATCCTCCAGACCTGTATTGAATTTCACTGAGGTGAAGTTCATTCTCATGAATTCCTGACCGTCTTGAAGGATAGTCATCGAATGAGCAATCATTACCCCGTCGATTTCTCTATAATCGGAGGTGACAGTTTCTGTCTCAACTTCTGTGCCGGTCGGGCCCGAACTCTTAAACTTTGCTTTATAGGGCAGGAAAGTTTCAGAATCGATGTAGAGAGTCGATTTGAAGCCGTCAGAATAGGTCTGTTCCAAGACGAAAAACTCTTTGGCGTTGATTTTTTCCTTCCCTTTTTCAACAAAGCTGATTCCGAACTTGGCCGGGTTGAGCAAGGTGTCGTTGCCCATTGCTCCTCTTTTAAAGCTTTCTGCCATGCTTTCAGGCATATCCTCTCTGGCTCCTGTTTGGGGATTGAACCACCAGGCGGTTTCCCCATCGTAGGCCTCGGTGACCACCATTCCCTGCGCTTCTCCATCCCAGCGCATTTTGTTCGGTTCTTTCATGTACATGGTTAAGGGCCCTCCCATCCCCATCTGAACCATTTCCCAAGTTCCGGTTACCGTTGTATCTCTGATACTCTCCAGGACTTTTCTTCCGCCCATGGCATCAATCATTTTCTTAAGGATTTCATTCGCGTCCTGGGCAATTCCGGGAGAAGAGGCAAAGCTCAGAAGAAGAAGGCCCAAAAAGCATAATGAAAATGTCTTTTTCATGGCTCCCTCCGTTTTTTCGAAGATTCATTTTAGCTGGTAAGAAACAAATAGTAAATAGAACGATTTTGGTATTGACTTTTTACTACATTTCCAATAGGGTTATTACATAAGACTAAGAATGAAGACCATACTGAATATTGTATGTATAAATAAATATGCGCCATATATTGAATTTTTTGCTTGACATCCTCAAAATTATCCCCTTATAATTCTATCAAAAAGGAAAAGTCAGCCAATGAAGATCATCACCAACAGGCGATTGAAATACTATATTATTTTTTTTCTCCTCATGATTTTTTTGGCAAGTGCCCCGATTGAATTCGGCAATGAGAAGGCTTTTTTCCACGGATATCTGATCAAGACCCCGGTCATCAAGGTGGGGCTTGGTGTCAATCTGAGTGATATTAAAATCTCTTCCTCCTCGGGGATGAAGATTTATGAGGTCAACCCTAACTACAGGCTTTTGGCCGATGATGAGAAAGAAGTCTTTATCAAAGGCCGAAAAGAAAAGCTAACAGAAAAATTTGTCATCCAAGTCTTCCAGACCAAAGACAGAGAAAAAGCTGAGATTTTTGCTCAAGACCTGTTGACTAAGATTGACCGCAACGTTTATATCTCGGCGAATACCGAGGCCGAGCTCTCGGGCAAGTTTCAGGTCAAGGTCGGAGATTTCCTGACAAGAGGCGATGCTTTAAGCTATATCAAGAATTTGAACCAAATCGGGCTTGAAGATACCTGGATTTTGCAAGAAGAAATCACAGAAGAAGAATCCAAACCTCTCTGGATCCTTGTCAACAATGAGCTGAAAAGCCTGAGTGGCGACACTGTTCTCTATTTTATTCCAAACAATCAGCGCAGTTTTCTGTCTTTTAATGGGAAGGATTATAGGGGAATCTTCGTTTTCAAAGCCAGCTCAAAGGGAATAGCCTTCATTAATATCTTAAACCTTGACGATTACCTGAAGAGTGTTGTGCCCAGCGAGCTTTCCCCTTACACCTACTACAAACTCGAAGCCCTCAAGTCTCAAGCTGTTGCGGCCAGGACTTATGCCCTGAAAAATATGGGAACGAATGAAGAGTTTGGCTTTGACCTCTCTGATTCGCCAAACTCGCAATATTACAAGGGAATGAGCGCAGAACATCCGTTGAGCAGCAAGGCTGTGGACATGACCCGCGGTGAAGCGGCACTTTACAAGGGGCGGTTGATCAACGCTCTTTATACCAGTACTTGCGGAGGAATGACCGAGAATGCGGAGGACATTTTCGATGGCCCTCCTGTCCCTTATCTGAGGAGCGCAAAATGCCTCTATGACAGCGGGAATGAGTGGCAGGTGAAGGGCAAAAATTTGACAGAGCCTGTTCAAGTCAACGGAAGAGATTTTGGCCTTGATATCGCCTTTCTCGTCAGCCTTAAGGTCATTCCGAGGGAAACAATGGCCAGTGACTTCAAGAAAGGGGCGTCTTTAGAAGAGACAGTCAGCTGGATAAAGAATGCTTTTTCTTTTCTGAGAATAAAGAACGAGAAAATTAATATGAATATTTCTTCCTTGAATCCCTCAACTTTCTCCAACCTTGTTGCTGACGCTTTTGGCTGGGATGAAAGAGTTAAAAATTTGCTCCTCGATAATGATCGAGACTATATCATCAAGAATTCGTATAACCTGGGAAAAGAGGAAAGAAAGAATCTGGCCTATCTTGTTCAGGAGGGAATTTTCCGCACTTCTGAGGAAATAGGGGACCCTCGCCGACCGCTGACAAGAGGAGAGATCGCGCATTATCTGAGGAAAGTTTTGGAAAGCTACGGAGACTTGACTCATAAGGGGAATTTTAGAGCAATCGATGGAGATCGGATTGAATTGGAAGAGGAGAATGAGTATAAGCGATTCTTGCTTTCGCCGAACCTTTTTCTCCTGAAGGATAACGATGGCGACTCTTCCTTTGCTTCCCAGCTCACGCTCTGCGGAGGGGAGGAGATAAGGTTCATCGAGAGCGCCGGGAGTCTTCTGCTGTTGGAAGTCGTTTATCCTGCCCAAACGGCTGTCCTCGACCAGACTTCTTCTTTCCACCGCTGGAAGATAAGAATATCGCGCAAGGCACTGGGGAGAAGGATCAACCAGTATTATCCCGTTGGCGAGCTTATTGATATCATCCCCCAGAGGAGAGGAGATTCCAAGAGGGTGGTCGAGATGTTACTCAAGGGAAAAAATGGGCAGGCTGTCGTCAAAGGGATAAGAATTCGAAAGATTCTGGGGCTGAGCGAGACGCTTTTTGTCATCGATAGGGAATATGATGAGGGGGGAGCCATCACTCATTTTACTTTTAATGGCAAAGGATTGGGGCATGGAGTTGGGCTTTGTCAGGTGGGCGCTTTTGGAATGGCCTTAGCCGGGGCAAATTATAAAGATATCTTGAAAAAGTACTACAGCGGAATTAAAATTAGCAAAATTTATTAACCCGGAATAAGGAGCAGGCCTTTGGATAGAAAAAACCTCAAGGAGAACCTGGTCAAAATCCTCAAAGAAAAGTCTCTGGTCACAGGCATTTCACGAGTCCTCACTTCTGGAAGGACGAGTGATTATTACATCGATGCCAAAATGACGACTCTTGATCCGCAGGGAGCGCATCTCACGGCTCAGTTGATCCTCGAGGAGCTCAAGTCTTTTGAGATAGATGCCATTGGCGGTTACACCTTGGGAGCCGACCCTATCGTCAGCGCCGCCGCAGCGCTGAGCGCCCAGACAGATCGTCCTTTGCCTGCCTTTATCGTCCGCAAGGAGCCTAAAAAGCACGGGGAGCGCAAGATGATCGAAGGCCCATTCATGAAAGGCTGGAAGGTGGCGGTCATTGATGATGTGGTCACCACCGGCGGCTCGACGCTTAAGGCCTGCCATGCTGTGGAGGAAGAAGGGGGCAAAGTTGTTTTGACGCTGGCATTGGTCGACCGGCTTGAAGGAGGAAGGGAGAATCTGGAGAAGAGCGGCTACAAGTTTATCTCCCTTCTGACCCGGGACGACCTCCTCAAATAGAGGCTTATTAGATTTTCTGAATTCTTCCAGGCTTTTTCGCCTTTTTTGTCCTTTTCCTTCGACCTCAGGATTTTTGTCGATTCCAGAAGAAAAAGCTTAGTTGATGACTTTATATTTCTTTCCGACCTTGGTGAAAGCCTCGACAGCTTTATCCAGGTGTTCTATTTCATGGCCTGCCGAGAGCTGGACTCTGATTCTTGCCTGACCTTTGGGAACAACCGGATAATAGAAACCGATGACGTAAATTCCTTCGTTAAGAAGGTCTCGAGCCATGTCCTGGGAAAGCTTGGCATCGTTTTCGAACTTACCAAGCAAAATGGGGACAATGGGATGGACACCTGGTCTGATGTCAAACCCTGCTTTTGTCATCTTTTCCCTGAAATGCTTCGTGTTTCTTTCCAGCTTATCCCTTAGTTCAGTGGTTTTGGAGAGAAGGTCAAAGACGGCAATCGACGCTCCGACAACCGCAGGAGCCAAGGTGTTGCTGAAGAGGTAGGGCCTGGAGCGCTGGCGGTAGAGTTCGATGATTTCTTTCCTGCCTGTGGCAAATCCGCCTGAAGCTCCTCCCAGGGCCTTGCCCAAGGTTCCGGTGATGATATCCACCTTGCCCATCACCTTCCTGTACTCTGGTGTTCCTCTTCCTGTCTTTCCCACGAATCCGGTGGCATGGGCATCATCGATCATCACCAGGGCGTCGTACTTTTCGGCCAAGAAGCAAATTTTGTCGAGCTCAGCAATGTCGCCGTCCATGGAGTAGACGCCGTCCGTGGCAACCAGTCGGTAGCGTTTTCCCTGAGTCTGCTTCAGCTTATCTTCCAAGTCATTCATGTCCATGTGCTTGAAGATGTAGCGCTCGGCTTTGCTGAGGCGAATGCCGTCGATGACAGAAGCATGGTTGAGCTGGTCGGTGATGATGGCGTCCTCTGCTCCGAGGAGAGGCTCGAAGACTCCTCCGTTGGCGTCAAAGCAGGCGGCAAAGAGAATGGCGTCATCAGTCTGGAGGAATTTGGAGATCTTCTGTTCCAGGATCTTGTGGATATCTTGGGTTCCGCAGATAAAGCGAACTGAGCTCATGCCGTAGCCCCATTCATCAAGAACCCGGTGTGCGGCTTCGATGACTTTGGGATGGCTGGAGAGGCCAAGGTAGTTGTTGGCGCAGAAGTTGAGGACTTTTCTCCCGCCCTTGACTTCGATTTCTGCTGCCTGGGGAGTCATGATGATTCTTTCTTCTTTGTAAAGGCCTGCGTCACGGATGGACTGGATTTCTTTTTGTAAATCTTGCCTTATTTTGCCATACATTATGGACCTCCTTTCAGCCTTCAGACTATACCAAAAAATAAGATGGAGGTCTATATTTTTTTCTGTGATGAAAAAGCTTGTTATGGATCAGGCTGGGTGCTTCGAAAACACGCAGGCTTTGCATTAACAAGCGAAGGCAGAGTGGCGAGGAAGCCGTGTGAAAGGCTGAGCGGGCATGGTTCCTCGACTGAAGGGAGAGGAGAGCGAAACCTTGAACCGAGCCGCTTTTTCCTCGCTGGGGGAAAAGCGGCGTGCTGACGAGCCACTCTGCCTGAGCTATTCAAACGGTTTTCTTAGCACCCAGCCTGATCCTATTCATATCACGAAGTTGCAGATGCTTGCTCGTGTAATTATTTATTCTTACTCCTGATTATTATTTACTCCGAGCACTCAAGTTGTTATAATTTTTGGCGTGAAAAAGTCAGGCTTTTTTTATCTAGAGCCAATAACGGAATACTTAATCAGAAAAATCAGAGTCGATAAGATTTATTTTCAAACAAAGACAAAATTTCAACTCGCCGAGTGCTTTTATAATCCCTTTTTCGGAAAAGTCCTTTTTCTAAATAATAAAATTCAATCCGCTCAAGTCGATGAATATATCTATCACGAATCCTTGGTTCATCCTGCTCTCCTCACCCATCCC
>Ga0172365_10003066_pt1 | contig 12456 bp, 12 predicted proteins | sample LakKivSesite48cm_FD_114535 | JGI IMG/M metagenome (GOLD analysis project Ga0172365, IMG submission 114535) | Sediment microbial communities from Lake Kivu, Rwanda - Sediment site 48cm | ecosystem: Environmental > Aquatic > Freshwater > Lake > Sediment | place: Rwanda: Western Province, Lake...
AATCGCCGACTTCTGGCCATTCCTGTTTTTTAAACGCCATTTTCATCCCTATTCAAAAACTGCAACTATTTCGCCCTTAATTATTGCTTTTCCTCCAGAAGGTTCAGCAAGTTCGGTTCCGCAGACATTGCAATTAACTCTGTTTACAGCGCTACTGTAGACTATTTGTTCGTTGCCGCATTTTGGGCATTTCACTCGAATGAAACTGCTTCTCGGTTTTGGAATTAGTTTCTCCCACTCAGCCATAAACATCAACTCAACATTCAAACGATGGCTAGCTTTCTCAATCGTATACCATCTCTATGTCTCGTGTAACCACAGACCTTGCACTTCAGTTTTAAGGTCTGTTTCTTGGTCGTTTTCGCGAATTCCCTCTGAAGCGCATACTTCTGCCCGCCATATCCTCTTTTTTCACGTTCATGGCGCCGCGCACCTTTAGCCAAAGCTCTTTCCTTTCCTTTCTTGTAAAGTGTGACTGCATGGGCCTGATGTTGTTTACATCTAGGACAATACTTTCTAATCTCCTTGGGAACATTCACTTAAACCACGACCAGCCTCGCATAAAGAAAACATACACTCTCTTATACTTTTTCGCTATGTCAATTATTTCAGCCTTAAAAACATGCTTATGAAGATTTTCTTGTAAATTCTCTCAATTTTACTATCACCAGCAACAGTGCGGTTGTAAGCATTCCCGTTATGAACCCAAATATCAAAGCAATACAGGCCAATGTTGTAAAATCCGCTTTAACTGGTATAAAGGCGATTGCCAACATTCCAGTTAGAAAACCGATTATGAAAATTGCAAATCCCAAAACAAGGAAACCACCTATGAAGCCTTCTTCTTTTACATTCATTTTTCATGACCTCTGATTTACTTCCTACATTAACACAGGCTTCTCTATTAAAGAATTTTCAAGGTTCTTTACAACTTTTCATTCTCTTTGACTTACATATAACATTATAAATAAGAGCCTGACTTCCATAAGAATAATAAATAAGCGATATGAACAGCATAGGTTATATACTTCAAATATTTGTCAGGGAGATCTAATGCAGCGTATTATTCAGAAATTTAAGAAAAACGTTAAAAATATAATTGCCATTCTAATAAAACTCTTACCCCTCTTCGCCTTTATCATACCGTTTATTATACTCTTTTCTTTATATCCGAAATCCTTCGAGGGTGATCCCAGTTGGGAAGGCTCATGGCAAGGTAGATTCTTCTATCTTTTCTTTTTATGGTTAGCTTCTTTAGAGATGATAATAAGTTGGGAAAAACTTACAAACAAAGTGAACAGACTAAAGTCTAAAAGAGCTCTAGCCTTCATTTTAGCTCTTTTGCTTCCTACAATATATGTGGTTGTTGCTAACTATTATGGATTAAATACCATAATTAAGTCTTTAGCTGAGCAAAATAATGTTTTTCACGCAAATCTGATGCCACTTATAACAGAATACATGGTTTTTGCGACGCTTTTTTGCTTAATACTTCTGCTGGAATATGGAATCAATCGTTTAGCAGATTTTTCGATTTCCGTATTCTTTTTAGGTATTATTGGATTGCTATACACAATAGACGATGTATATCCAGGTGGACGGTTCACACCACTTCAGATGTTTGTCTCACCAACAGCAACTCTTGCAGCAAACGTGCTAAATCTAATGGGGTATATAACAAACTCATTCCAAATGACAAGTTCCACCCTCGGTCAAATGTTCTATTTGAGCGTTCAGGATTCGACAAATCCATCAAAATTTGCGCAATTTGCGATAGCTTGGCCATGCGCGGGTGTCGAGAGCCTCTTAATCTACACTGTTACGATTCTATTGTTTTTAAAAAAGACTGCTATCCCCTTGTGGCAGAGGATAACGTACTTCGCAATTGGAGCTACAGTCACATATTTTGTCAACGTTCTAAGAATAGTTTCCATTTATATAGTTGCGATAAATAGTAGTGCCAGTGAAGTGACACGATTTCATAACATTTATGGACCATTATACTCTATCAGCTGGATCATGGCATATCCATTAATAATAGTCGGAAGCCGAGCTCTGTGGGGAAAAATCAGAAATCGCAAAAACTGAAGCAAGAACAGCTCATAATGTCATGGCTAATTAACTTCAACTTTTTCAGCTAAATTCTGTCTAACCAAAATTTTAGCATTATCAACAGGTAAGGATGCAACATCCTCAACTTTAAAGGGACCATAGGCTTTCATGTCCGCTCCGATGATTGGTGGAACATCCTTCAAAAAACGTAAAACAGATCTTTTATGCTCTTGCCCGACATCGAATTGCTTAGCCACATATCCTTGAATAATATCTTTAGCAAACTTACGGAACGCCTCCGTAAAAGGTAAAACTCCAACGTAAATCTTTCCTTCCTCAACTGTCAAAACGTCGGGTGGAACCTTTTTGCCCTTAGCCATAATTCTGACCATTTTTCTATAACGTATTTGAATCAATTCATGAATCATGCGCTTAACATTTTGCATCTCACCCTCGAGGAGCCTTGCTTTTACGGTTCTTTTATCAAGCATACGTCCCTCTTCCCTAAGGCGCCTCAAATAATCAGCAACTTTAGAATAAAAATCAGGAGGAAGCCTTCCAATTTCAACGCTTTCAAGCTCCTGTTTCCAAATCTCATATAACTCATTATACATTTACTCTATAACCTCAGCTCTACCTTTACAAATAAGTAGCACAGCTGCAGCAGTTGGTAACTCAAGCTTTTGATCTTTATAAGGACCAAACATTTCGTCACCAGCTCTAAACTTAGGTACATCATAAACAAAAACGGTTACCCTGCCTTCTTTAAAGGCTATCGCACTCTTAAACGGATCAAAATCATATATAGCTGAAACTGGAAACTCGACTTTTTTAAAACCAGTTTTGCCATGCAACGTACCAACCAACCTGATTAAACGATGGATATCTGTCGTAACAACAGTGTCTATTTGTGCAGACTGCAACTTTATACTGCGCTCCGCCAATTTCTTCCAAGATTCGGAACCAACACCTTTAACAACACTCCATGTTCCCGTGCGCAACCAACTTTTCAAAATCAAATCCTTATTTCGCAAAAGTGCTGTACCGACATTTTTCTTAAGCCCAATTTCCCTAAAATCTTCTTCTTTAGCGTTTAAAATAAAATCCCGCATCCCTTGAACCAGACGTCTATACCATCCAAAATTAACTGAACGAGGATTCAGAAAAACCTGTATTCCCCTTTGATTCTTCCTGTTTAACCCATAAAAATATGTCTCTATACCCAAACCAGAAACATAATCGACGATTTCCTTCCGTGCAATGGTATCAAGCGACTTAACCGCTTCACTTTCAACATGTACATGGTAACCACGATGCCCAGAGAAAAACACACGAATCTCTGATTCAGAAAAACCAAAATCTTGCATCAACATGTCAAGTAGCTTAACAGTTTCCTTCTTGGCAGATTCTAAACAAACCTCACAAGGCCAAGACTTCGTATTAAGCTTTTGACTACTACAGGCGGGACAGCTCTGAGGCGTAATTCCTTTTCCAATAAAACCGCAACTGCCACAAGTCCATTCGTCATGAACTTTGTTGCAAGGCGTGGAGATGTGGTCGGCATCAATATCAAATATTAAGTCTGCACCTAACCAACCTTTTCTGTCCATCTCCACCCCCGGATCCGCATAATAGGCACATGAATAGTAAATGTCTGAGGGCGTAATATTTTCTAAAAAATTAGCAAATTCATCTTGATTTTTGAAACTTTTATGTCTTAACATAATTTGCTCTTTAAACAGCAAAAAAGCGAATTCGCGTTTTTCCATCAAATGTGGCAAGCGTAAAGCTTTTGCATTCTCCTTATAGTAGTTAGAGAAAAGGTAGTTGATATATCGCGTAGAGGAGTCGTTTAGATCTTTTGCATTCATTTTTATACTCAACCATAGCTTTGCTTTATTTCATCACAGAGAACTCTTGACCTGATAGAATTATTAAACACTTCTCAATTTTGTTGCGAAAAAGATTTAAACAAATCATTCAAATAAACATAACATTTAAGTGGATGGAAGGTCATTGAAACCAGAACAAGTTGCTGTGACTTGCAACGTAGACGATAGAGGATTTCTTTATCAGATATATGGCAACTATGAAAGTAAATTTCCTAGCGTGAAAAGGATTTACGTTGTAGGAAATTTTAGTAGAGGAACAATAAGAGGCTTCCATAAACATAGAGAAGAGTGGAAGGGCTATTTCGTATCTAACGGCTCAGCCAAATTTGTTATTGTCGATGAAAACAAAAACATGTTAACTTACATATTAAGTTCAAAAAACCCCACCATATTAATAGTGCCCCCTGAATATTTCCATGGTTGGGTATCCTTAGAAGAAAACACAATTTTAATAGGAATCTCAAACAAGAACTTAGAAGAATCGCTTAAAGATGATGTTAGAATCGACCCCTTCACTTTTGGAAAAGAGTTATGGGATGTGAAAGCCAGATGAACGTTTTAGTCACCGGCGGGTTAGGCTATCTCGGATCTGTTATGGTTCCGAAACTTGTAGAAAAAGGGTTTAAAGTTAAGGTTTTGGATTCGCTGATATATGGTAATTTCCTTAGTCAAACAGAGAAAAATTTTGAACTAATAAAAGGAGACATTAGAAATCACAATCTGCTACTTAAGGCAACTGAAGATGTTGATGCTGTTATTCACCTAGCAGGAATTATAGGCGACTCTGCAGCAAGCCTAGACAAGGAGTTAACAATAAACGTTAACTACCTAGCAACAAGGCGACTAGCTGACTTATGTAGCAAAAAAGGATTGAAGCTCGTTTTTTCTTCAACTTGTTCAGTCTATGGCGCAAGACCCAATGAGGTAATTACCGAAAAATCCGAAATTGCACCATTAACACTTTATGCAATGTCAAAGTTAGTTTCTGAAGAAGCTATCAAAAAACGTTGCAGTGATTATGTCATATTCAGGCTTGGAACTTTATTCGGATTATCTCCAAGAATGAGGTTCGATTTAGTCATAAATAAGTTTATAACTCAAGCGATACAGGAGGGAAAAATCACAGTTTACGGAGGACAACAACGAAGACCTTTTGTGCATGTCCAAGATGTATCAGACATATTTGTTAAAGCCTTAGACAATGATGCGGATGGTATATATAGTGTAGGAGGAAACAATTACAAAATTCTGGATGCCGCCAAGATCATAGAGCAAAAAGTAGGATGTACCGTGACGGTACTAAGTAATTTAAATGATCAAAGAGACTATGCAGTGGACTCCACTCTTGCAGAAAAGACGTTTGGATTCAAAAATGTGAAGAACATTGAATTCGCAGTGGATGAAATAAAGGATGCGTATGCAAAAAGAGTTATTAAAGATTATAAAGAACCGATTTTCCACAACGATGAATGGTTGAAACAGTTATGCCCGTGAAGCTATTTGTTACAGGCTCTAGAGGGAAGCTTGGAAGACAACTTGTTAAGGTATTTCATAATGCACTTGCTCCCACACATAAAGAACTAGACATAACAGATAAAGAGGCAGTTTTTGATTTTATTGAGAGAAATAAACCAGAGACTATAATTCACTGTGCAGCTTTAACTGGAATTAGGCAATGCGAAGACGAAAAGAAAACTGCATGGCGCGTTAATGTTGAAGGAACGGAAAACCTTGTGAAGGCATGCGAAAAAGCAGCTAGCAATTGCTATTTTGTATACATTTCTACTGCATGTGTTTTTTATGGAGATAAAGGTGACTATGTGGAAACAGACATTCCATACCCCAAGAACTTCTATTCTCTAACAAAACTCTTAGGCGAATTTGTTATAAAATATTCGACTCTTAAAAAACGGTTGATAATCAGAACGAATTTTGTGGCAAGAGAAAAATGGCCTTACCCCAAAGCTTTCGTAGATAGATATGGAACCTATTTGTTTGCCGACGATGTGGCTAGAGCCATCAAGACCGTTATAGATAGTAACCTTATGGGCATATTACATATTTGTGGCGAAGAAAAAATTTCCATGTTCGAGTTAGCAAAAATAACAACGCCAGAAATTAAACCTATGTCGCTATCCGAATATAACGGTCCTCCGTTGACTGTTGACATGACCTTAAAATCTATAAGAATAAAACCATTTAAACTATCAAGGAAAACATCAACATAAAAAGGATTTAAGTGTTCTCAAATGAGTAAATGTATTACAACTTTAATAAGTAGTGGACATATAGCAACAGATAAGCGACCTACGCTCTCAGTTATCATTCCAGTTCATAATGAAGAAGAAGTATTAGAACAGCAGACTCAGAAACTTATCAGATACATACGGGACATTACAGAAAAATTCGAAGTGTTATTCGTGGAAAATGGAAGTACTGATAAAACTTTAGGTATAATAGAGAAACTTCACAAACGCTTCAGTTTCATCCGTTTAATAAGATTAAAAAAGGCTGATTATTCTACTGCGGTGATTGAAGGAGTTAAAGCAGCAGAAGGCAAGTACAGCATTGTTATGGGAATTGACTATGTTGACCTTGAAGTTTTAAATCGATGTTTATACTCATTAAAAGACCATGATATAGTTATTTGTTCCAAGAACAGAGGAGCCGATAAAAGACCTTTCATGAGCCGACTAGCAAACCAATGCTACAATAAACTTGCCAAGTTATTTTTCGGACTAAAATATTCCGACATAGAAGGCTATCATGGATACAATACTCGAAAAATTCAAAAGATTATTGACGATGTAAAAACAAAAGCTCATCTCTGTAACCTTTGGGTGTTACTTAAAGCAAGAAAAGTTGGTTTAAAAGTCGACGAAGTTCCCTTTATCGTTTATGAAAAAAGGCAATCAAAATTCATGAAGTTTACTCGTTTACCATATCTTGCGGCTATAAGTTTAATCGAGTTCATAAAACTTAAGGGCAAAGGATACTAGCCTAGAAAGACAGAGTCGAAAACGATGAAAACACATTTTGTGGCAGGTAAAAAGGCCTTTTGGATACATAGAAGTTGCCAGAATTGAGGGTTATTTTGATGAATAGAAAAACTAAATTGATTATAATTTTGCTTGTTGTGGTAATATGTGGCTCTTGCATTGCGTTTCTTAGAGGAAAGTTGCAGAATCAAACTGCCACGATGGCATTAGCTCAAGCATCTAAAATTCTATCGTTGGTTACTAAACAAAACATAGTTAATGTCAGTTTACCTCTTGATAATGAAACATGGAAACATGGAATAACAGTACCGTTCGTCCCATCACCGAGCGGAGCAATTATTGAAGAAAAGTGGAATGTCAGCAATACTGAAAATGGAAGCCTAATCATCAACGGAACATACGGAGAAATAACGTGGACGACGGCGCATAAGGCGGGACTAAAATATGCATGGCTTTTTAATGCAAAATTATTAGGACTACATATCAATTTTTCAGAAACTCCCTATCTTCACACTGTTGTCTCCAGCAACCCAGATGTATTTCTTAGATTCTATGTAGGTATAAATCAATCAAGTGCTGAGGGTAAAATAGTAGATATATGTAATATTACTGAAATAGACAACACCCTAGGAGTTACTTGGATAAATGTCTCCTACCCCCAATATGGCAAAGAAATAAATGATTTTAAAATGCACCACATCACAATTGACATTGCTAAAAGACTTCAAGACTACCTTCCTGACGTACTGCAACTTAATATGAGCGATCAAATAATCGTAGGATTGCAGATCAGAGAATATTTAATTGAGTATGAAGCCGTTAATAATTCTTATAGTACACTAATCAAATCAATGTACCTGACGAAAGAACCAATATATGATTTGATTCCCTCAGGCGGAAGTGGTTCATCAGTTGATGAAGGAACAGTTGCGTATGTAATCAAAAAAACCGATATCGTAGGTTCTCTAGAAGAGTATCCGTATTTACAAAGAGTATATATTTCGTATACAATGGATGCCCCCCAAAACATTAGATACACCATATATTTGTTGTGTAAAGAGTCTAAAAAAGCAAATGGTACCCAAGTAATTGGAAACCTGACAGCAGTGAGAATAGGCTTTGTTTTTCTTCATACAGTATCAAATATGCAGGAAATTGGAACATACATTGACTGGAGAAGACCAATACAGTTAGACCACGACTTTGAACCATTGGCAGCACTCAACGTGACAATGAACGTAGAAGATTACGCAATTCTTTTCACCGTTGAAGAACAAACGCAATTCTTTTCATTTTTGAAGAACAATCACTTAAACACGACGATTCAACTGCATGATGTACTCTTTACATTTTCAACGCTTCAATACAGCGCATTTACATTTCATACTATAAACGCAGAAGTTCAGATGATTGCCTCTATCTTTATCTTAACAATTGCTGGAACACTTCCCACATGCTTAATGTTTTATTTATTCTATTTGTATAAAAAGAATAAACTAAAAGAAGACAAACGCACAATCATGACAATAGCAATTGTGGGCCTAGCTTTAAGGTTAGTTTTGGCACCTGTAACAGCTTATGCTGATGACACCCAAATATTTGCCGAACTTGGTGCTTTATACTTCGGTTCAGGAGTATTAGGAGCACAGTGGGTTAGCTTACCTGGATTTGTATACCTGGAAACAGTCGCCTACTTTCCTTATGCGTTGCTGAGAGCGTTTGGTTTTCAAGATTATCAATTTCTATTTTTGGACATTTACAGTGTTGAGCTGTTATTTACTAAAATTCCGTCCATACTTAGCGATTTCGGTTCCTTCTACTACATACAAAAGATGGCGACAAAATACGCTCCAGACAAAAAAATCTTATTACCAGGATTATATTTGCTTAATCCCCTTACAGTATATATATCTGGAGTCCTTGGACAATTTGACCCCATTTTCATATTCGCTGTTATCGCAAGCATCTATTACCTGGTTGCCGAATACAACAGCTTCAAGGCGACAATTTTCTCCAGCTTTGCGGCCATTCTTAACCCGGTCGGAATAGCGACCTTCATACAGCTTCTAGTGAATGTCTATTTTAAAAGTGGACGAAAGGACATGATTAAGAGACTGCTATTAGGAACAGGCATTTTCGCTGTTGCATTGTTACCCTTTTTCTTTGAAGCAAAATCGCCTGTCGTGCTTGCAAGCTTTGAGAGGTTGATAGGCGCGATTCCTGGAGAACCTTTCTATGGAAGAAATCTCAATTTCTATGCTTATGGGACATTAGTAAATTCTTCGGTTGGATATGGTTTAACTTTCAGATTCTTGTTAGAAATGTTGGGATTTGAGCTCGGATCCATATTTTTCCCTTATGTGGCCGCATTAATATTCCTTACTTTTGTAGGTATTTTTACTTATAAAATTTGCAAGACGCATGCAAAAACAACACATGGATTAATCTACACAGTAACTTTTATGTTAGTCGTTACGTCATTGTTTCAGTTGACTTTTCCAACCATTTTCGACCAATTTGTTGTATGGATTGGAGGTTTGTTACTGGTATCCTACATCATAAGCCAAAATAGAAAATTCCTACAAGTATTTACAATAATTTCAGTCTCAACTGGATTTATTTATATACTTACATGGAGAAATTATTTACAGCTTATAAGTGGAGTAGAAACCGTTCCTCTCGGAAACCCTATTGTGGCAACTATAGCTAGCGCCTTTATAGGAACTCTCTATTCACTGATACTATTAATAATCATAATCATAACTCTCAAAATGTGGATGCAGAAAAAGACGCCTTCCAAAATTGAAGAGGTACTGGACTAAACAATAATCCACTAGGGCGAATCTAGAATGAAGGTTCTAATACAGAACAGACCTGATGCATTCGAAATATTTGGCGGAGATAGCGTCCAAACGCTAAAAACAGCAGAGTATCTAAGAAAGCTAGGTGTCCATGTGGATATTTCTTTAGAGCTTACACCCAAGTTAGATGATTATGACGTTGTACATCTTATGAATATAACGCGTGTGACGTTTACATATGCTCAATTAAAAAATGCGAAAAAGCAAGGAAAAAAAGTAGTATTATCCCCTATCTACTGGAACACAAAAAAAGTCATGGCTGCCTATCTTCAAACGCCCATTTTCTATTTGAATAGTCCATCGTCGTTGATAGAGTTAGGAAAAGCTTGTTTCTCATCATTGATTAATGGAACATTTTTGAACGAAGTTCTCGAGACGATGCTTAGTAGAAGATTAGCTTCAACAGTTTTGTCTAATGTTGATTGTTTGTTACCGAATTCGCATGCTGAGCTAGAAATTTTAAGACGTGATTTTGCCGAAGTGTTTAGAAACCGCGAGAAGGAGTGTGCTATAATTCCGAATGGTGTGGACGCTGATATTTTTTATAATGCGTCTCCCAAAAAATTCACAGAAAAATATAGGCTTAGTGATTTTATCCTTAACGTAGGTCGCTTTAGTTATCGCAAAAATCAGTTTGCTCTCATTAAAGCCTTGAAAGGGTTGGACACGGGTGTGGTTTTTATTGGAGGATCATCTGATGATTCCTCAGATTATTATGGGATAAAGAATACTGTCGATAGACTGTATTATCAAAAATGCAGGCGCGAGGCAGATTCCTCTTTCCTTTTTTTACCTACAATACCCCACAACGAACTTGCAAAAGCATACGCAGCCTGTAAGGTTTTTGTTCTTCCTAGCTTATATGAGACTCCGGGATTATCTGCCCTTGAGGCTGCGCTTGCCGGGGCAAACGTCTGTATTACAAATGAGGGCTCTACACATGAATATTTTTCGAATTTTGCATTCTATTGTAATCCATATAGCGTTGACTCCATAAGAAAAGCTGTCCTTCAAGCATACCGAAACCCAAAAAGCAATACACTAAAGGAATACATATTAATGAACTTTACATGGGACAAAACAGCCAAAGCTACTTTAGAAGCCTACGAGAAAATTTTAGAGAAGTGATGAGAAGAGGAAAGGCATTTAAAGACAAACGCAAAAAAGAACAGAAATATTTGTGGCTTGTTATTTTGTTAATCCTAGTTTCCTTCGATAGTAGGCAAGCGGGTGGTTTAGCCTTGAGCATACATAATCTGGGTTTGTACACACTCCATGTGTTTTAAGCGTATCGCATTTCGGTGTTGTATACCTTGTTCTCGAACCTCTTTCGCCCGCAATGTGTTCAACTTGATAACGTGTCATTCTTTCACTATAGTCCGAAAAACCTTTGAAAAGTTCAATTACGTTTTCTGGCGACATTCCAATATTTATAAGAAAAGATGTTAGGGTGAATCTTCCTATATGGGATAAATGGCGTCCTGATGATGCTGCGTCGTAAAGGGTTTTTATACACGGTGGAAAGGCCGATTGCACTATGTTTTTTGGGAAACCCTCCATTTCAGCCTTGCCTATTTTTTCTGTAGATAATTTCTTTATTTTTTCCACTTTCTCCAATATTTCTGGTGAAAATTTTGGCTTCTCTTTTACTTCTAGTCGCTTTTCAGCGTGCTTGCGAACTTCTTCGCTTAACAATCTTGCAGTTTCATTTCTCGTTAAGTAAACATTTCCTTTTGATAAAAGACGGTTAACAAGTTTCCATTTGCTATCCTTTAAATATGTTATGTTTCTGAGGTAATCTGCAAAGTGAAGCATGAATTCAAAAGGTATATTGACATCATTGTTTAGGGAGAGTTGCCATTCGAAATTTTGTGTAATTGCCAAAATTCTTTCTTTGGGTTCAAGTTTCATGTCATTGTAGGCTTGTTTTGCCTCGGCTAAAGCATATCTTTTTTTGATGAATGAATTTTCAGTTGCGACTGCTAATATGATTGCCACTGGAAAGGATAGGATTTCGATTTCTTCATTGTGCAATTTTCTGCTAACCAAAGTGTATAATATTGCTTCTTCAACTCTCTCTTCGGCGCGTTCAAGAACGTTTGCAAATTCTGGATTTATTAAATCTTCAATTTTAAAATTTAGTTTTCTCACATATTCCGTGGTTTCTTTAAGAAAAGGATATTTTGCTAAATCATTTTTTGTGAATCTGACTGTGGTAAGTTGCATTTTGTTTTTCACGTTATTCTGTTTCGATTCTTGGTGCTAGATAAAACGTTAATTTTCCTTCTTTTGTTTGTTGGAAGTCCAGTTTTATGGGCATGTCTGACGAAAATTCCAGTGTTGCTATGTCGGATGTTGCAGATGCTGCCTTTACAATTTCTAAGAGATAGCTTAGGCTGAATGTTGCTTTTGAAGGTTCTTTGGCTTCCAAGTCTAAGAGGGTATCGCTTCCTTTTTGAAGTGTTATTGTTGCACCCATAAGGTCGCCGGCTGCGTTGAAAACTAGTTTTTCTGCGTCTGCCTCGACTTTGACGTGGTCGCTTACGAGTTGGGCGTCTTCGATTGCTTGACTTAAACCTTGGGTTGTGGCTTTAGCCCTAATATTGAAGGTGATTTTTGGTGTTGGCACCTCTTCTTCTGAGGCTTCAAGCG
>Ga0172365_10003067_pt1 | contig 12454 bp, 13 predicted proteins | sample LakKivSesite48cm_FD_114535 | JGI IMG/M metagenome (GOLD analysis project Ga0172365, IMG submission 114535) | Sediment microbial communities from Lake Kivu, Rwanda - Sediment site 48cm | ecosystem: Environmental > Aquatic > Freshwater > Lake > Sediment | place: Rwanda: Western Province, Lake...
CCACATCGACGTAAAGAAGCCGAATGTCCCCCACGGCCCTGCCTGCGGACGCAACGCCCATCACCATCGTCGCGACTGCCGCGAGCAGGAAGCTGAGAGGGTGGTGACGAGGCATCATCAGGTAGAAGAGAGCGGGAGGAACCATGAGATAGGCCGAGGAAACGGCCACGGATTTGCTGCCCGCCCGATCGGCCGCCCAGCCCCAGAGGTAGGCGGAGAGCAAGCCAGCCACCGAGCCGTAGACCTGGAGCAAAAGTATTTGCCCGTCGGTGAGCCCGATCTGTTCCTTCATGAGGAGGGGGACGAAGGCGGTCAGGCACGCGGACACAGCGGTCGACACGATCCCGGTCCCCACAAGGTAGAGCCGGAGGTTTCGGTCCGCAAGGGCTTGGCGGATCGAACGGAAATGCGCCCTGTTCGGTTCCTTCACGGGAGCGCCACCGGGGACCATGGTTGCGCATAACGCCGAAACCAGCCCGAACACAACCCCCGCCTCGATGAGCATGAGGAACCTCTCCATTCCCGGCACCTTCTCTATGACCTGGCTTGCCCACGCCAAGGCAGAGGCGGATGCCAGCAGGGAGAGGATGTGGCTCAGCCCCTGGTACCTTCCCCTGAAGGAGTGAGGGACGATCTCTTGGTACCACGGGTAGATTGCGGTCTCTGCCACTGCTCGGCAGATGGCAAAGAGTCCCACTAGGATCGTGACGAAGAGGAAGGCCGTATGGATGCCGTGGTTTGCGCTGATCCAGGGCGTGAGCAGAAGGCCGGCGGTGATGAACTTCCGGGATGTGTAGAAGGTGATGAACACGCGTTTTACCCCGATCCGCGCCACGGCCGATGCTATGATGAGGGAGATAGGGCCAGCGAAGGGGAGTAGGGAGAGCAGGAAGCCGATGCCCGTCTTGGAGAGGCCCAGCTCGCCTAGGAAGAGAACGAACACGGGGCCGAAGTAGGTGAGGGACCCAAACACGCTGCTGGTCGCACTGAAGGCGAGGCTCCAGGGGAGCCTCCGCATCTTCTCATCGTCGCCCACCTCGCCGCTCATGGGGTTCCTCCAGATGGGGTGTTCTCAATCGGCAGGCCAAGGTGGGAGGTTGCCAGACCCTCTACGTGGTCGGTCCCATCTCTCCGGATGCAGAGTTCGGTATCCGGGGACCAGGACGTTGCTGACGAATCCAAGTTCGCCAATGCGCTGGCTGATCCTCTCGAGGCATACCCGCTTCCTCTCCGGGTTGCCGTTGGCGTCAACCTCGACCACGTAGGTTCTGTGCTTGGGGCTCTGCCCGGCCACACTCCCGTGGTCTTCGAGGGCCTTTCTCACATCGGGGCCCATCTCGAAGACTTCAACTATGATCCTCAAGCTAGCCACCCACCCACATGAGCCGACCTGCGCGGATCATTCGATCGTCTCGAAGTAAACAACCTGATCAAAGGGTTTGCGCTCAGGGGGATCCGGTTTCTCCGCGGGATACCCGACGGATACGACTGCCACTGCCCTCCAGCCCTCGGGAGCCTTGATATACTCGCAGATCGCCTCGTTGTCGAAGGACCCGTTCCAGCATGTCGACAAGCCCTCCTCATGGGCAGTCAGGAGCATGTTCTGGATCGCAGCGGCGGTTTCCTGGATCGCGTACAGCTCCGCGTCCTGCTTGTCCGCTCCCCTCAGGTCGATGAAGACCACGATGTCAACGGGCGCCCGGTGGACGTGGCGTTGGCTCGAGATCGCCTTCTTGGTGATCTCGTTCCTCACCACCGCGAATCTCCATCTCTCGTTGGCGCAGGGGGCCCAGAGCGCCGCTTCTAGGATCCGCCTGATCTGCTCGTCTTTGACGGGTGTGTCTCGGTATTGTCTCACGCTTCGCCTGTTCCTTACGGCCTTTTGTAGTTCCATCTTCTTGCACTCCCAGATCTGACTGCGGTCCGCCTTCCCGGACTGCATACCTTGCCTACTGCCCGGTGGTGACTCTCCTAGCACGATCCCGCTCATTCGCCTTATTAAAGCTAGTTACGGAGGCGAGGGGGAATCGTTCAGGGCCCGGGTTCAGACTTCGGTCATCGGAGGATCTTGGCGGCCGAGACACCGGTGGTCAAGTGCAAAGTGAGCTCGTTTGGCTCTTGGGCAGTTGCCTCGTTCGAACGAACCCCGGAAGATTTAAGATGCCGGTGACAGCCCCTGTAGCATGGCCGGCGTAGTCGGTGTGATCCCCGCGAGATACGGGTCGACCAGGCTGGAGGGCAAGGTCCTTGCCGATATCGGCGGAAAGCCGATGATTCAGCACGTGTGGGAGAGGGCGGGAAGGGCCAAGCTGATCGATGATCTGATAGTTGCGGTTGACGACCGAAGGGTGTACGAGGCTGCCGAAAAGTTCGGGGCCCATGTGATCATGACCTCCCCCTCCCACACATGCGGAACGGAAAGGGTGGAGGAGGCCGTGAGAAAGCTGGACTGCGGGATCGCGGTGAACATACAGGGGGATGAGCCATTCATCGAGCCGGTTACCATAGATGAGGCGATCCAGCCCCTCATCGATGACCCCGCCCTTCCCATGGCCACCGTCATGAGGAGGATAACCTCCGAGAATGACCTGCAGGATCCGGGGGTCGTCAAGGTGGTCACGGACCTAAACGGCCTTGCTCTCTACTTCTCCAGATCCTTGATACCGTACCCTAGGAAGAGGGAGAACCTGCAGGCCTTTGAGCACATCGGGGTGTACAGCTTCCGCAAGGACTTCCTCTCCAAGTTCGTCAAGATGAAGCCGACCCCTCTGGAGCAGACCGAGCTGCTTGAGATGTTGAGGGCCCTTGAGAACGGCTACAGGATCAAGGTGGTCCTGACCAAGCACACCGGGGAGACGTTGAGCGTGGACACGGCGCAGGACCTTGAGAGCGCAAGGAAGCTGTATGAGAGGATGGTTGCACATGGGCGACGCAAGGGAAAGTGAGATCAGGGGACTGTACGTCTCCCTCGCCGAGGAGACCCGGGGACGCCTTGGCACCATCATAGACACGATCTGCCAGGCGAAGGAGACGGGCGGCAAGCTGTGCGTCGTGACGGGAAGTGGCCCGAATCTTCATGAGGGCGTGACGACCCTTGTCGCCGAGTTGATCCGCAAGGGCGTGGTGGACGGCGTTCTGACAAGTTCCGCCGTCGTGGCCCACGAGATGGCGGGCACGCTCGAAAAGGTCTACAGGGTGGACGGGCGAGGTCTTGGGATGGAGCAGGACCTCCTTCCGGCGGATGGGAAGTTCGAGATCTCCCTGTGCGGTGAAGAGGTGCTCGGCAGGCTGGAGGGCGAGATGCAGATTGACCGTGAATTGATCAGGAAGGGCCTAGCGATGAAGGGGGACACGATCATCAAGGCGGCGGGCAACATGTCATATCCCCTCGGGCTGAGGACCGAGATGATTTCGCGGGAGATATGCGAGCTCGCTAGATCGAAGAGTTTGAGCTTTGAGGAGACGGCGGGATTGGGGTCTGATCCGAGGACGATGATTGGCGCTGCTGCGGAGATGGGAGTCCCTCTGGCCGTGACGGTGCCCCAGTTAGTGGGGGGCGGGTCGGTTGGGATGGACATCGCCGATTCGACATCGATGAGGGACAGGAGCCGCCGGGTTGCCAAGGTCCTGGACGCCTCCGACGTCATCGTGGAATCCGCCCTAGCACTTGCTCAGGAGGTCCATGACGGGCCGTTCGAGACCTATACCGGCCACGGCATATGGTCCCGCTGGATCGGTGACCGGACGTACAGGCTGAAGGACAAGCAACTGGTGAGGATCGACCTTGACCCCAATCTTGAGCTGGCTTGGAGAAAGGAGAAGGAATCGGGCCGGGTGAAGGAGGCGGTTGCCAAGGGGTTGCCGAAGACGAAGATCCTCGGCATCCCGTTCAGAATGGAGATGTCGGGGTTCGCCCGGCTTCCGAACAGCCTGCCGATAGTGGGCGACATCGGGAGGATCTGGCCGGTCATCGGTTACGAGGTCGCGAAACGCCTCAAGATCAAGCTGGACTTCATCTCCTACCCTCAGGAGACGGAATCCGGGAAGAAGATGCGGGAATGGATCGTTGAGCAGGTTAGCATTCTGGACAGGGAGAGGATGTACACCGGGCTTGGAATCAGGGCGCCCTCCGTCCGCCGCCCGATGCGAGCCTCGAGCCTGACCCATTGACCGCATGTCGCCATCTCTGAATCGCGCTAGACTGGCACGGGGCCGCGGTGGTTCCACGCCTGGTCGGTATTCTCTGTTCTGCCATGGAACCCGAGAGGTCTCGGTCAAGGCTTGAGGGATCTGAGGATTCCAATCCACAGGATTGCGGCAGAGGAGACGGAGGCCAAGACGAGGGTCAGGCTGATCTGGATGATCCTGTCCCTCTTCAACCTGCCCGCCGTTTCCTCGGCCGCCCCCAACACCTCTTGCTCAGAGATTCGCCTGTCCTCTGCAAGGGTAGCTGCCTTCTCCATGGACTCCTCATATCGGCTCTCATTGGTCCAGACCCAGTGGACGGCATTGGTGAAAAGCGTTCTGAACTCCTCGGACTGGGTGAAAAGCCCATAGTACGCGTAGCTTCTGTTGAAGTCCTCCCCGCCAAATGTTGCGAAGGTGACGGAACTCCCGTTGTCCTTGAACGCCACAACCGCAGGTGCGTCGTAGATGGAGTCTCGGTAGAGGACCGTCCAATCTCCCACCTCAGGCTTTCTCGGCCAGTACGAGGAAGTGGATATATTCAAACTCAGGACGATTCTCTGCGTGGAGGCGGTGAAATCGGAGAGCCCCTGGCTCACCTCGTGGGGTTGATCCTTGATTAGCGTCAGGCTGAAGGCCTTTCTCGTCGGATCGTATTCCCCAGGTTTGCAGTTATTTGCCATGAGTGGAAAGGTGTTATTCGCTGCAGAGCCCGTGGATCCATAGGATCCTGCGAAGCCAAGGCCAACCACGCCACCTCCCTGGTGGAAGAACCAGTCAATGCTCTTGCCGAAATGCCTCGGCTCCTCCTTTGCCAACGATACGATGATGGCTTTCACGTTGGGGAAGTAGATCATCGCCTCAAAGAGCTCCTCGGTCTGCAGCACGAGGATCTTGGCGTCCACGCGACCGTCCTCGTCTATCAATCTGGCAAGTTCGCTGCCGTAGTTAGGCTGCCCCGGACAGAACACCAGCATGAGGGGCTTCGGAACGTCTGATGACAGAGAGGGAGCTACGAGCGCCACGATGGTCGCCATGGCAAACCAGCGTGGAATCGCAGAGGGTGCCAGCTTCAGGTGATCACCAAACCTATGAAGGTTCCAGGATTCGCAAAAGACAGTCATAGTAGCGGCCGTCCACGTAGAACGCTACGACCTGCAGCAGTGCCTTTCTTGTCCGGATTTGGGCCGGGTTGAAGGCTATGGTCACCGAGATGCGGTCGTCCTTCTTGAGATCCCTGAAGCGCAGCCAGCCCAGCGGCGGGGCACTTGCCAACGGCAGCATCCTGGTTGCCTCGGACGCGCGTTGTGCGTACTTCGTTACGTTCTCATTTCGCTGGATCGTGAGGTCGACCATGGCGACCTCCCTTTGGATGAAGAAGTCTGGACATCCTCGATAGCACTGGGATAGGCGTCCGTCTTCGTTGAACAGGAACGCGTGGACTGAGGAGAGGTTTCTCGGAACCTCGGCGGGCGCCAGCAGCTGGAATGCTTCGGTCATGTCCAGGAGCACGGCGCGGTAATCATGGCCTCGCCATTCAAGCGCCATGTCCAGTTCCGTGAACTCCGTCCGGTAGCTCTGCTGGCATTCCTGAAATGTCGCAACGATCTGGCCGATCTCAGGGATCTCGGCGATTTTCTCCTTCGGGGACCCGCCATCTAGGGAAATGGTGTATGGAACGGACTGGTTCTCGAGGACTGCAAACCTCATTTCGAGCTCAGCAAATGGGCGCCTGATGATCATGGATAGGATGTAGGCAAACCTGCCTTCCTGCGTGGGGATGAGCAGCCTTTCCCCATCCAATGGCAGGTTCCAGTCCTGTCGCAAGATCTCGATCGGTTTGCCCGCCTTCTCGTGGAAGAGGAGGCTGACGAGAGCGGTTGACAGGATCCCGGTAGTGGCGAGAACTGCAAGCAGTCTCCTATCGATCATTTCTCATCAGCGTTCTCATGGGCGACCAGCTTCGTGGGCGAGCCGGCCCTTAGATTCTGCAAGTTCACAATGGGGCCCCCAACTGATGCGCGAATGCAGACCGAGAATGGCATCTTCATCAGGAGATTCGAGCGGGGCTTCGTGGCGGTCAACCCTTCCAAGAAGCCAGCCTCGACCCGAACCGAGTCCGGCAAGGCTATAGACGCGTTCTCAGAGACGACCAAGGTTCCAGTGCGGGGAAGGCTGAAGATCAGTCTGAAGCCGGAAACCGGAAGGGTCTATCTGAGGGCCTCCACCTAGGCGCCCCATGGAACGTGGTGGCGACCACGAACGGCCATGGAGCATCGTTTCCTTCCTTTCCTTGGTCCGCTCCTCGAACCTGAAGCCGAGCCTAGCTCCCTATGGGGTCCCTGAACTCTATGCGCCGGTTGCCGAATTCCAGGCTTCCCAACCTCAGGATCTGGTCATCGTGGGTGAGCATGTGCCGGATTCCACCGTAGAGATAGCAGCCTATGATGAGGGCATCCCTGCCTCCGAGGCCATGTTCGACGGCCAGCCTGAGGCAGAATCTCGTTGTGGTCTTGGTCTGGCTAGCGAACACGGTGCGCTCGTCCTCCATGAGATCGATGATCTTGTACTCGGCGTCCGCGGGCTTCATCTTCCTCTTGAAGACAAGCGTGTGGTAGGTTTCGTGGACGACGGTTGGATTCAAACACCAGGCTCGAAGTCGGAGGACCGCAGCCTTGGCTTTGATATGTTCCGCGAATCTTGCGTCCAAAGCGTAGGCCAGGATGTTTGTGTCAAGACCCATCAGTCCTTCCATATCCTTGTCATCTCGCGGGGAGAGACGCTTTCCGGCTTTCCGGTTCTTTCTGGGTCTTGATCCATTATCTCCTCCAGCTTCTGGTTTCGAGTCTCTACCTTCGTGATCGCGAATCTGTCCCCCACTCTTTCAAATGCCACGCGGTCCCCGCTGCCTATCCCGAGTGTCTTGGCCACGTGTCTGGGAATGACGATCCTCCTCCTTTCATCAACGATCTGGGTCATTTCCCACAGACTGTTGTGGGAAACATTATAAGTCTTTTGCTTCCGGCTTCCTGACCTGTCTGATTGGATTATTGCCCTTTGCGGGAAATCTTCTGACACAGTTCGTTGCCGACCGGATCAAAGTACGGCCGTGGGCGAAGGATGGTTGTTGCCCCTAGGGACGGGCACTCGGTGCGGCAGCGGCGACCTGCTTGTGATTGCTCTCCTGCAGAATGCCCACCACCTCATCGATGCGCCTGAAGTATAGCTCATCCCGCAGGTAGTCAGCGCGGGGCCGCGGGATGTCCACTTTCACCTCGCCCACGATCCTGCCCGGCCTTGCCGACATGATCACCACCCTGTCGGCCATGTAGACGGCCTCCTCGACGTTATGGCTCACCATCAGGAAGCTGTTGGTGGGGAGGGCCGGGTCCCTCCATATTTCCATCACAAGGGAACGTAGGCTCTTCGCGGTGAGTTCGTCCAAGGAAGAGAAGGGCTCGTCCATCAGGAGCACCTCGGGGTGTAGGGAAAGTGCCCTTGCTATCCCGACCCTTTGCTTCATCCCGCCGGAGAGGTCATGCGGGTAGGCGTTCTCAAAGCCCTCCAAGCCAACCATCTTGATGTGGGCCTTGGCACGTTCCCTCCTCGCATCCTTGTCCAGCCCTAGGATCTCCAGAGGAAGTTCCACGTTCTCAATCGCCGTCTTCCATGGGAGGAGCCCGAAGAGCTGAAAGATGATGGTGATCGCGGTGCTCGGCGTTGTGTAGGGTTTGCCGTGGAAGAGGATCTCTCCGGAGTCGGGATGTTCAAGGCCGGCGATGACCCTGAGCAGGGTTGACTTCCCACATCCGGAGGGCCCGACGATGCAAACGAACTCGTCCAGATCCACCGAAAGGCTCACGTCCTCAAGAACGTGGATGGTGCCCTTCTCAAAAGGGAAGGACTTGGTGACGTTCTTTACCTCCAGCAGAGCCATCGTCTAGGCCTCCATCCGATATCTCTCGAATCTCCTAAGCAGCCTCCTCCAGACGAGTCCCTCCATCGAGAGCACTATGGTGGCAATGACGCCGAGGAGGAAGATGAGGAGCACTGTGTTTCCGTACTCGTACCCCGCCCTGTCTAGGTAGGAGCCCAGCCCGGCCACGGCTAGGGGCTTGCCGGTCTGCGTCGACTCATAGGGCATGTATTCCGAGAAGATTATGGTGTTCCATCCCGTCCCCCATGACAGGATGCTTCCGGTCACTATCGCCGGCAGGATCGTCGGGATGACAAGGTGGGTGACCTTCCTCAATCCCTTTAGGCCGAAGAGGCGTCCGACCTCGTTCAGCTCGCTTGGGATGTTCTTCACCGCGCTGACGATATTGAGGAACATGTACCATATCATGTCTAGAACTAGCACGATTATCGCCGTGAGCTCAAGCCCCACGGACGGTCCGAAGGCGCCCCTCAGAACCCCGAAGAGGATCGGGAACAGGGCCAGTATTGGGACGGCCTGGCCAATGTCGTAGATCGGGTAGAATATCGCGGCGAACTTCTTGTTCTCGGCGGCCAGTATCCCCATCCCCAAAGCCAGGACAAGGGAGATGGCGTAGGCAATCCCGAGGCGGCCCATGGTGAGGGCGACGTACATGGGAAGCTTGGCAAGCTCCCCGGCCGGCGGATCCGAGAAGCCCTTCCGGATGGTGTCGATGTCTGGGAGCCTTTTGGCCACCGCAGCCACGCCAAACACCACTATCGACATGGCAAGGGCAAACGCGATTGCCTTCTCCAGCCTGGTGTACTTCCTGAGCCTGTGGGATGCGGCGGCCAGCGAACGGGGCCAGTGTATCCTGTCTCCAACGTGCAGCCATTTCCTCACGCCGAGGTTCCTCACGACCCCTAGCTGCCCCACGCCTGAGAGGTCCAACCTGAACACGGGCTTGTACGTGCCCCTGGTCGCGCGGTCCATCAGCGTGTGCCACGTCAGGGAGTTGATGTAGAGGACGAGGGCCGTGATCAAGCCCAGCAGGACGGTCGCAAGCGTCAGGTCGTTGTACACGTAGGAGGCCTTGGCCAGGTACATCCCCAGGCCCGGCACGGAGTATGCTGTGCCCGCGTACTCTATGTACTCCGCTGCTATCATGAAGAACCAGCCATCGCACCAGGCCAGGGTCGCGCCGGCGACCACCGCCGGGGTGATCGCTGGCAGGATCACATGTCTGACGTACCTGTACCCGCTGACGCCGAACGTCCTCGCCGATTCCTCCACGTTCGTGGGTATGCCCTTCACGGCCCCGACCACGCCGAAGAATATCGCCCATGCCATGGATGTGAAGAGCAGCATCATCGCCGACAGTTCGATTGCCAGCTGGCTCCCCCTGAACATCGATATGAGGAACACGATGACCGCGGGAAAGTAGCCGAGTATGGGGATGGACTGCAGGAGGTCTATGAATGGTATGAGGATCAGGGAGGCGATCTTGTTCGTGGAGGCCAGGATGCCAAAGGATATGCCCCAGACGAGGGAGATTGCCAGGGTCAGGGTGATCCTCAGGAGCGTCCTGAAGGTGTAATATGGAAGGGAGTGGATCTCCGGGTTCTGGACGAACCTCATCGCTAGGAAGTACGCGACGGCTATCCCGGCGAATCCACCTACGAACGCCAGAAATCGCCTGTTCATGGATCAACTTCGGTCGGTGAACTCAGCCTATAAGGCTTTCCAGCTCATTCTGGCTATTCGGCCTAATCACCCAACAGCCATGCCCACGGCCGCTGGCCGGAGCCCAGATGGACACTGCACAGGGATGCCCGTTCGAGCCTGGTGAGGCAAGGGTTGGGTCAGCTCCTTGCTCTCTCGAAGCGTCGGGCCAGGTCCTCTGGGGCTAGTCCATGGACCTCTATGTTTGACGGATCCGCGCAGCCGAACCCATGCCTCTCTGCAAGGACGATGTGTTCGACCTCTCCATGCTGGAAGCCCATCAGCCTACTGCAGACCGAATCGACGGCGACTAGGTCATCTCCCGCAACAAGGACGTTTGCCCCCACGGCCTTTCCGAAGATCTCATGCCCCTCCATCGCCACGATGCCGTCCACCAGGTTGATGTCCGGCTTGACGATCTTCAGAAGATCGATGATCTTGGGGTCGAAGTTCGTGTGCATGAAGCTCTTGTCACCCGCGATGCAGCCCATCATGTTCTTGGCGCAAAGGGTGACCTTGCTCTCCCCCTGGTGTATCTTCAGGACCGGGACGTTGAAGATCAGGTCGGAGTCGAGGACGGTCCTCGGTATCTGGAAGCTTGCCATTGCCAGCGGGTTGGGCACATCGACGCGCACCGCTTCATCGTCCCAGAAATCCACCGTCCTGATCCCAAGCTCATCGGCCGCGCTGCGGAAACCCAGTTCCTCGAAGGATTGTATGACCCTGGTCGCCGAGCTCTCCCCGATCACAACCTCTTTGGCCTGTGACTTGATCATGTACCGTGCGGCCGCGAAGACGAGACGAGGATGGGTGGTGACGCCCGTCTCCGCTGGCATGTTGACGGTCAGGTTCGGCTTGATCAGGACCCTCTTCCCCTTGACGCGACGTGAGGTCCCCATGAAGTCAAGGCATTTCTCCACATCGCGCGGCGCCGGGCGGAGGACCAGCACTCTTGGCATGGACTGCGCGTCCGAAGATGGTGGAAATAGGTTTCCTCGGGCATTGTCCATGCGCCAGTCCCCCCGGGAATGAGCTTTTCCCTCGCGCAGCGAGCACGGAAGGGATGTACGGTTACCATTAATAGAGGGTCAGTGTGGCCTTGTCGCGTGAGATTGTCAGTCAGCGTCATCAAGATGCCGGTCCCCGGGGCCGTGGAGGTCGTATCGCTCGCTGCCGGGAAACTCGGCATGATCTACGGCGGGGTGACCGGGGCCAAGGGCCACCTGTTCTTCGAGTATAATCCGAAGACCGGCCGCGCCAAGGACCTTGGCCATCTGGTTCGGTCGGGCACCCAGATCGTAAGGCGGGACGGGAGAAAGGTGGAGCAGAAGATACACAAGTCCCTCTTTGACCTTCCCGACGGCCGCATACTCGGAGCCACGGGCCAGAACATCGTCGTCATGGACCCCGACTACAGGATGGAGGACGATGAGGGCGGCCATGTGTTCGTCTACGATCCGGAGTCCGGTTCATGTTCCGATCTTGCCGTCCCCGTGCCCCACGAATGGATCATCAACTGCACGGTCTCGCCCGACTTGAGATACGCCTACGGAATGACCTATCCCCTAAACCACGTCTTCCAGGTTGACCTCAAGTCCAGGCAGGCAAGGGTGTTGGGGGAGGTCCACGGCCAGACGACCGCCGACAGCGCGTGCAGCCACGAGTGCATCTGCGACGCGGAGGGCAACCTCTACGGCTCCTGCTGGCGAGGCCAGATATTCCGGTACGAGTTGGAGGAGGACCGCCTTCAGGAAACCGAACTGAGCCTTCCGGGGGGCGACCTGCGCATCGATTCCCTTGCCCTTGAGAAGGACACCGGGATGATATATGGCGGGACCTGGGAGGGGGGACACCTCTTCCGGCTCGATCCCGGCGCCATGTCGATCGAGTTGATCGGGACGCCGCATCGGGGTCCGAGGCTTCCGGCCCTGAAGTTCGCCAAGGACGACATCCTCTACGGCGCGGCGGGCGGCGGGTTCCAGTACAAGACCAGATCGGCCTTTCTCTTCAGCTACGATCCCGCCTCTGGGGAGCTTGCCGAGATGGGCGATATAGTCGCGGAGGGCGGGATCCGCGGACAAAGGATGCACACCATGGCGATAGGCAAGGATGGGGAGATCTACCTGGGAGAGACCGGGATGATGACGGGCGAGGCCGGCGAGGTCGGCCTGAACCCGTACGTCTTCGTCTGCCGCGTGGGTGGCTGAGCAGGTCAAAGGGGTGTTACCATAAGCGTTCCTCGCGCTCTCCCTCGGGTCTGGGTTTCGGCGGTGAATCCTGAGGGTTACCCGGGCTTTTCCCGGAGGAAGGTAAAGCCGGTCACCCGCAAGGATCTGGACCACCAGTTCCACACGACCGCCCTTCGGTACTTCTCCTACGATCGTCCACCGTCCCAGCCGTCCCACAGCTACAGGCTGGTCAACGTCCGCGAGTCCTTGGACGTGTACACCAAGGCCTACGACTTCGGGCGCGTGATCTGGCCGATGTGGCCCTTTCTCTTCGCGGAGAACTGGAAGGAGGCGATCGATGAGCTCGCGGCGCGTCGGCTGTACCTCTTCGATATCTGGGCCTATTGCCCGTCAGGCCCCTTCGAGCGGTTTGAGTGGTCCGAGTATCGGGTGACGGACGAGA
>Ga0172365_10003068_pt1 | contig 12452 bp, 19 predicted proteins | sample LakKivSesite48cm_FD_114535 | JGI IMG/M metagenome (GOLD analysis project Ga0172365, IMG submission 114535) | Sediment microbial communities from Lake Kivu, Rwanda - Sediment site 48cm | ecosystem: Environmental > Aquatic > Freshwater > Lake > Sediment | place: Rwanda: Western Province, Lake...
CTTCATCATAGCCTCCGAGTACCTATCCTTATATTTGTCCCACTCAACCTTGTCGGTTTTCATCGCTTCGAGCAGTTGCATTCCGAGAGTTTTGTCCTTCTCGCTTACCGGAATTGGTGCTACCTGCGGGGCTGGGACCAGCTCGGTGTCGTAGTAGAGTGCCGTCAGCACCAGCTTCCCGCCGAGTGCCCAAACGGTGGCCACCCTCTCCATACCGCCCATCGTTATCCTCGTCGTGGCGTGGGTGCGCGATATGGACAGCAGTTCCACCAGCAAGCCGTAGGCTTTCTCCGCCCCCGCCTGTGGCCCTGCGTGGTAGTGTTCCTTCACTTTCAGGGGGTTGATCATCTCTGCCGAAAAGTTGTCTATCTCGATGGTGTGTTCCGACTTGAACTTTGCCGAGTTGCGTTCCTCAACCGACATCAGCACGACCTTATCCTTGCTGACTTCGTACCCCTTGATCATCTCTTTGCTTGGGACTTCCCGCCCACACTTCCCGCACTTATCTACGCGATTGACCCTCGAATTACAGCACGGCGTTATGTTGTGTATCTTCCGGTTGATTGCCTCCCTGCTCTCAACCGCCGTGTTGAACAGCTCGATCGGGATATTCACAAGCCCGATCGTGATGCTACCCTTCCATATACTCCTCGCCATCTTTACCACTCCTCCAATCCAACCTATGTTAAATTTTTTGAGGGCGGGTGGCGACGACCTCCCGTATTGCCGTCCTTACCGTGCTTTTATCGGTAGGTATCCTTAACGGAGTAGGCTTGTGCCCTTCCCTGCCGAGTGGTGTGCAGAACCTCCCCGCCTCTCAACCTATACCGTGATTTTTTCCAGCTTCACCTTCACCACTCGCGGGAACCGCCACGCTATCTCGCTGTCGCCGTAGAAGGCCAACTCCGCGACGTAGCGGGGTTTGTCGAAGTACCATTTGGTCCCCACTTGGTGCTTCGGCTCTTGGGCGAACAACTGCGAGGTCAGCTCTAAATCGGCCTCCGAAAGCCCTGAAGATGCCTGAGCCTCCCTGCCCTTGTAGGTAAAAATCAGACTTCTGTAAGGTCTTTTCGGCTTGTCGCTGTCCTCGTAGCCGATTATCACGAGGTCGATGGTACGCTCCCGCCTGAACTTCACCCACGAGGTAGATCTCCTCAACTCGTACTTGCTGTTGGGATCTTTGGCGACTACGCCCTCGATCTTCTTCTCCTCGACCAGCTTCAACAGCTCGTCGAGGGGTTGCGGCCTGACGATCTTGACGTGGCCCCTCTCGCCGAGCTTGTAGAGGATCTCCTTCCTCTCCTTCAAAGGCCGGTTGTAGATCGCGGTGATGTCGTCGAGCGCGAGTATGTCGAAAGTGCAGAAGTCGCACGGCTCGACCTGCTTCCTCAATTCTATGTTGAACTTGTCCTCAAGATGCACCCTGCCGGATAGCGTCGAGTAGTCTTTGGCTATGATCTCGCCGTCGAGTATCACCAGCTTGTTCGGGTAGGTTTTCAGGTCTGCCACGATTTCAGGGAATTTTTCTGTAAAATTAGTTTTATGCCTACCAATTAACTTGACTTCATCGCCGATCTTACCTGCTAGTGTCCTTGCCCCATCTAATTTTGGCTCCCAATACATTCCTTCTGGCCACTTCTTCCATTCACCTTTGCTGCATAACATTACGGACTCCATAGGTCCCCTCCTCCAATTTCTCTTGCTTTCTCTTAATTGTGAAACCTATCTCCTCGTGAAACTTGAGCAAGTTTCTACGTCGCCCTGTTCTCAGTCGATAGCAATTTTTGTTCTTTATTTTACTGAGTGCCAAGTGCCAAATCTGAAAATTTTCCTCAAGAAGTCTTTTAACATACTCTAATAACTCTAAATCTGAGTTAGCTACCTGCAATTCTCTATTCCGGTAGCCTTCTTTACGCACACCACCATAAGCACTTCCATCACTATCAAACAATCCCTTCAGGAACTCGGTAGGATAACCCTCAATAGTCGATTTGTGCTCTATCAACGGCTTCTTCAAAAACTCGTAAAGTATCCTGCTACAAACATCTATTTTAAAGTATTTCCCTCTATGCTGAATTTGAATTTTACGACCACCACGAATTTTTGAAACACACCCGGCAAAATGTTCTATAAATTCTTTATCTTTAGCAACTAAGGTGACTAGGTAATTGATATAACCGCTACTTAGCTTGTGAATATGGGCACATCCGTCACCGTAGAAAACACCTAAAATATAACAAAGTTCAGGTGAAGAACTCAACATTACGGGTTCAGCAACCATCACCATCAGTTCATCCCCAAATTACAGCCGTTTGGACACACGATCCCTTCGTAATCGATCTCTTCGCCTGTCTCCTCGACTATTCCGTGCCCAACGACCGTCTTTAGTTCGGCCCCACAGTTGGGGCAACGCTCTTCCTCGTCGCCATCGCCCATAGTTCTCCCAACCATACCGTTAATTTTACGTTAATTTTACGTGAGCACCCATAGACTCCTTTGGGCTTCCGAGCTTGTCAGCTCCCTGATGTTTTGGTAATCTTCGCAATAGTCCATTATGATCTCGTCGATCCTACGGTAGATGCCCCATTCGCCACCGCGAGCCGCGTTCACCACGATCACCGATCGGTCTTTGAAGTTGCAGACCCGGCACTCGGTGTATTTGTTCACGCTGGACTTCCTGAAGCGCTTGTTTAGGGCCAGCCGATGCCTTCCCGCCTCTACGTCTTTCACCTCAATCCCAGATCTGCCTCGATATGTCAGCAGGGTTGTAGCATCCCACGATCGGAAGCCACCCGAGCAGCTCCCTGACCTTCGCTTCTACTTTCGTGTGCCACTCGTCGATCCTTTTCTGTGCGTCCTGAACTTCGTCCTTGATGGCTGACACGCAGTGGTCATTATGCCCATCGACTACGTGGACCACCAAGTGCTCGGGTGTTTTTGGATAGACTAGGACTGCGACCAAGCGTAGGTAAGTAAAATATCTATTAGAACGCTCGCGTCTCAACACATCGATGCGAACTCGATCTTTCAGAAGCCGTTCGATGCAGATGCGCATAAGTTCCGGATTAAGATTGCCTTTGGAGTCAGTATATTCATCCCGCTTGCGCTCAACATCGTCCATCGTCGCAAATCTTCTCCAGTCCTCAAACTTGTCCAAGATCTCGATTATCATTCGTCCCACCCCTCGACTATCTCCACTTTTGATGTCTCGTAAAATTCTTTGAGTGTTCTTGCCGCGATGTTGGGTTCCACCCTGATCGTGGCCCCGTCGGGTATCTCGTCGAACTTTTTTAAGATAGTTTCAATACCGATTTCGAGGACCCCGCAGTGGTGTTTTCCTATCCTCTGGATCCCAGCCTTGTCGAGCGCGTCAAATGCTGGACTGCCTGGAAGCCCATACACGAACTTCGGTCTGTTCGTCCAGATTACCGCGCCGATGTAGTCCCTGCGGTCCTTGCCGAAGCCAGCACGATGTAGAAACTCATGATCAGCACCGCCGAACTTGAATATGCTCAGGCGGTATATGGTGCCGGCTCCGTGAATGACGACCCACTTGGGATCCAGCAGGCTGTTTTCCCTGACCACTTTGTGCTCCCTGTGGTTATCTTCATCCAAGTCCAATTTTCCGATCCGCAATATTTTTCTTTCCATGTTACTCCCAACTATACCTCGATTTTTTCACTACATTTTAATGTAGGTTTGATGGAGTATATAAATATTGGGTTGGGCGGGGCGGTGGTGCACCGAGGTGAGAACCGTTCCTTTGGGCTGGAAGTCCGTCCTCGCACCGCCCGCCCTATCGCCCTTTCACGCCAACCTCCGCCCACACTTGCGGCAATATGCTGGCTTTGTCGTGGGCAGATCGTTGAGCTCACCGCAGCCGGGGCACTTGAGATGTGGCGTCATCTATCTCACCTTCACGCGCCTCACACGTTTAGGATCTCGTTCCTTGATGAATACACGGCCAGAACATTCCCCACAGATAAAAGGACTTGGCAATTCATCGTAGTGCTTCCCGCATCTATTACATTTCCAGCCCATTTTAATCAAGCCTCATTCGACCGTAAAGCTCATCTATGAGTTGTTTGACTTTCTTCCGCTCCTTTTCCTCGCGTCTCTTAACCTTCGTATAGATTTCCTCATTGAAGTATTTTAGGACTGCTTTCTTGAGCAAGTCGTCAAAGTAATCTGGAGCTTTTGCCCTTAGCGCTGCGGTCTCAACGCGGTAAAGACCATAGGGCCAGGACTTAAAGCGTGGATCTCGCTGGAGCTTCTTTATTTCCTCCTCGTCCTCTGGTCGGTGGGGTAGCCTGAAATGGTTTACCTGCTCCTTCGTGACCGCGACCTTCTCCACAATGGCGGCTAGCCCGAGCTTGGCCATCGCCCGACCTAGAAAGCTAACGATGTCCTCACCACTCGGGTCGAAGTCCCCCAGTGGTAAGATAACGAGCTTGTCCCCTTCCTTAACAATTTCTTTGGCTATCTGGAACAGCGGTCTCCAACCAGAGTAGCCCCGCTCATAGAAAGTATGAACGCATAAATTACCAAGAACTGAGTTCACTATCGGATAATCGGCTTCTTTCTCTGACGCCACCACAACTTTGTAGGGTTGGCCCTCCCACATGGGTAGTCGATAGTATTTCGGGCTTTCCCTGAACTCGGCTATCTGACGCCTGACGTATTCCTCCGGCTCATTTTTGGTAAAGTCTCCGCCCCCGATCTCCCGCCCGCTACCGTCCCGTACCAACCGCCAGTCTATCACCCCATCAAGGCGCTTATTAACCAGCCATTTGGATAAACCCCTGTATACTGACTTGGTGTTGGGCCAGAACTCATCGACGAAACGATAGAATATATCTCTGACAGACGGGTACTCAAGATAGCGAGAGTAAAAGTCATTACAATACCTAACGATTTTCTCACTTGGGAGATTGCTCCACTTCATGCCCTTCCCAACCTATACCCTGAATTTTTCAACCTTTTTTTACAAAACTTTAAAACCTTCTCCGCATCCTCTTTTTTCACGATAAGGAATGGTAAGACTTTGGGTAGTAGCTGAGTAAGATCAAATGTGCTGTGCACACTCCAGATCCAGATGTCGCTCCATTTTGTTCTCGTCCTTCTCTCAAAATTTACACATCCGCCAAACGTTTTGTGCAACCATTCTACGAGTCGTTTATCGGTGTTCTTGACCCATAGTCTTGGCGAATATCCATATTTTGAGTCCTTGGATTTTTGAAGTTTTATTGCCCCCTCCCCGTCAATAATCCCAGCTAGATAATGAATTTTCCACTTCTCTACTGGAATTGAAACCGTCTTCTTCAACCTATGGCCTGGTTTACGTAGCTCAACCCCCTCCTTCTTGAGAAGATTTTGAATCGTGGCTGGTGAACAGTCGAACTTTTTAGCTATTTGGTAGGTCGAAAGGGACTCCATGATATAAAGCTTTTTTATTGCTTTCCTTGGTAATCTCTTCCATCTCGACCATTTTGGATTTTTTGGCATCGGCATTCAAACACATATAAGACATAAATCGCATACTTACAAAGCTTTCACTCATGGGGCGTGTAGTACTCGGGTACTGGCGTTAACCTCAGTTCGGGATGACGTCTGAAAAAGACGTGGGCGGGGACCTCCACCCCGGCAGCTGGGCGAAGTATCCTCTTTACCGACACGAGCTCGATTTTGGTCGGCTTCAGCTTGAGCACCTCTGGAGCCATCGTCTCTGGTGCCCATCGCCAGATCGTGGCCGGGACCCTCCGCGCCCCCGTGAAGACCCACTTATCCCTTTCGCTTGGGGTTTTTCCCCGGATCCACCTCGAGGTGACTATCAGGTAAGGGTATGCGGTCCTCAAGTTGTTGTACCACTCCTTCAGCTCCTCGGGGTATCTGTGGCCTGGGAGCTCCTGAAGCACCCGTGGAGGCTCTAAAGATCTAAAGTGCATCCAGTAGCCCGACAGCATCCCCTTCTTTTCGGAACGCCTGATCCCCTTGGTCACGATCGCTTCGACGCCATCGAACTCGATATGGAGCTCTCTTATGTAGTCCAGCTCGTCCTTGACCCTCTCCCTGATAATATGGGCTAGAGCGTGCCTCGGCATATTCGGATCGAACACTTCTATGGGGCTGGGCTTCGCCAGCTCGGGTAGGTACACCTGTTTTGCTACTGGCCTGGGAATATCCTTCTCCTGTCGCTGCGTAAGAAGAAACTTTCGCGCTTCTTCTGGAGATATGCCGCCCTCGATTAGTTCCCTGTAGGAAGCCATTTACTTCAACTCCCCTTTAATAACTTCGCGCAATGCCTTACAATAACCAGTGTATTCTGAAAAGTCACTGAATTCTCCAGTTGCAGAAATTTCAGCCCAAGTCTTACTTTCCAGTTCATTTAATCGCTTTTCAATCGAGACAACTTGGTTCCTCTTAGTGGGTAGTGATGTTCGCGAGATAACTTCAATTTTTCTCACTTTAATCACCTCCCTTTAATAACTTCTCCGAAAAGGCCCGTCTGAGCGCGTCTTTGCTCCAGCCGTCCGACGTTAGGTAAGCCTCCCATGTTAATCCGACCTCTTCCTCGACGTATTTTCTAAATGCAGGGTTGGCCTCAACGCTAGCCATGGTCTGGTAATGCATCTCTAAAGGTGTTGGTTCTCTTCTAGCCCGTGCAGGGATAACCGGTCTCATGGCACGTCTTACTATGGAGATGACTTGAGAGTACGTTATTGGGGCGACTTTCTGATCAACCTCATAGAACTGGAATTTTTCAACGGCTGTTGCCCTCAAACGCTCGATTTGTTCCCTAATTGGTGGTGGTAGTTTGAATTCGAGCTCGTCCCTCTTCAGCCTCCATATTTCCGCTTCCACATCTTTGATCACTTTGTCCGCCCGTTCCTTGTCGTAGAATATGAACATTCCTGGTGGTATCGAGACATGCTCGACGACGAACTTCATGACTGTCTTCACCGGAACTAACCCTGCCTCCTCCTGCCTTTTCTCTAGGTCCGTCATCTCCCAATATGTTTTAGGCACTTGTTCAGCCTCGGTCCTATAAACTGGTATGCTGGCCAAACGGGTGAGCTTCGCCCCAGTCTGCTTCTCAAAATCGGCTATGAGCTCTTCCACCGTCTTGGGTGGGAGTGCTGCTCTCGGAACTCTGGGAGCCCTCGGTGGTGCCCCTGGAACTGGTACGACTCCGACAGGTAGCGGTGGTAGCTCGATCAGCTCGGCTTCCGGAACCCGCTCCAAGCGCCCGGACTTCTTCTCGACGACGTAGATCCATCTCCGATAGTCCTTGTCCCAAAGCGCCTGCCTGACCGTCACCTCCCTGAATTGCTCGTGGAATACTCTGTCTCCGATCTTGAACTTTGACTCGGGCGGTTTGAAGATGACGACCTCAGCCGGCAGCGCCTTCTCCATCGGTGGCTTACCTACCATAAACTCCTTCATCGATCCCTCGAAGGACGCCGCAACTACCGTGCCGTGCTTCTCCTTGATCTCGTCGCGGTGCAGGGCGAAAAACTTCCAGAACGTGTCCTCGTCCGCCCCGGGTAGCTTGAGGAATATCTCCTTCAGCTCCTTGATGTAAGTATCTGGAATCCCTGAAAGCATCATCTGGAGCTTCTTCTCCAACTCCCTCATTTCCTCTGCAAGTCTGAGCTGCTCGGCCTCAGACAGCTGCTCCCTGCGCTGGAGTCTCTCCTTCAGTCGCTCGGCCTCCCGCCTATACTGCTCGCGCTCGGCCTTCATCTCCTCGAGTTCTTTCCTGAGTTCGACGTCGGGCTTGTATTCTGGGAGCTCCTCGAGTTTCTTCCATTCTGGGGACTCCGGTGTTGGGCCCTGTGCGAAAACGCCTCGACGCCCCAGCTCCTCCTCGAGCAGTTTCCTGTTCTCGCTATATTGTAAAGTCGTGTCAAATGTAACGTCGAGGGCTTCTAATCCGAGTACGGGGTCGAGGTTCAAATCTCTGAATAGTTTGGCCACCCACTTCCCCAGCATTTTCCGTTGGAGTTCTGGTGGTATATCGGGCATTCAGGTGCCTCCCAGTTTCTTGAGCATCTCGTCGATGTCCTTCATCTTGGTGTCGAGCTCCTGCCCCATATAATCGTGCTGGTAGATCTTCCGCGCAACGTCCTCCTTCTTCCCTGTCGAGCTAATGCCTTTGTACATGGCGATGGCATCGAGCCCGATCACCCGTCCAGTCAGAGTCGCTTGTTTGTCTCCCGCAGTCGTCCTCGGTAGCGCGATCAGCTCCTCATAGGTATACTTCCGCTTGGCAACTTCCCTCGCCATCTGCGCCTCTGGTCCCCACTTGATCTGCTCCAGCTTCCACGTCCACTTGAATAGTCTATCAGAATACCTCTGAACAAATTCCCTGATCTTGTCGTAATCCTCGTCTGAAATCGTATCTTCCTCGATGAATTTTTTAGCAGCGTTGAGTAGCTCGTCTGGGACCGTTATCCCCATGCGTTTGAGCTCAGGCAAGATGTACGGTGCTTCAGCTCCCTGCATGAGCGAGTCGGAGACCCAAAACTCTGGCTCGGACTCTCCGCGATTTAGAACGTCCTCGAATTCAGACAAGTCGCTCTTATATAGGGTAAAAACGTATGGGGCGCCTTCTTCGTAGCTTGTGGCCTCCCACCCGTTGATTGACCAAGAGACTTCGAGCTTGCCTGGGATTGGGAGAGAGATTACTTCCTTGTCCACTTCTTCCGTTTAAGCCACCTCGATTAAATATTGATGCTTACTTTATTTAGCTTATTCGCTGTGCTCGTGCGTTCCATCGCGGCATAGTTCGCAGGTCGATATATAGACTAGCCTGCTGTCCTCATCTCGTCCTTCGATCACATAGCGTATTTTGTCTCCAAGTGGTGACTGATTACGAATGAACTCTGCAACTTTCCACGCATCGTCCTTGATCGGCGGTCGAGCGTTGGGGCCGAATCCGACAACGACATCCCCCGCACGCACCGCGAAGGTGTACACTGGATCAAGCTCCGCCCTCAGAAACTCTGCCATCTGCTCAGCGAGTTCTCGCCTCCCCAGCAGGAATGTTATAGTCCATTTCATGCTCTCGCCTCCATACATTTTTTGAACATCTCCGCCCTCTTCATCTCGAGAGCGGCCAGCAGCTCCGCCCACCCTACGGCCCTGACTCTCTTCCACCTGCTTGTGTAACGCATGTTTTTGAACCCAAACAAAATGCCGATTGGCTTTCCAACTTTCTTCCGTTTGAGATCCCCGGTGTATCTCCCCCAGCAATCCTTCAGGATCCAGCGTTCTATCAGGTCCGGTTTCCTGTTGACGACAATGTGGGAGCCTCTGCCGCTCGCTGATTTTCGTATGAACACTTCTCTGTCCTTCAAAAGCAGGCTCGTGATTATCGCCCCGGCTCGGATCATGTCGTCGGCGTCGAAGTTCTGCCAGTCACGAACTCCCTCATGCTCAGGCGGTGTCCATCCCATTCTCACACCTTGTGCTTGTAGTGGCCATCCGCCGCAAGTTGCGCATAACCAGACGGCGGATAGACCCAAATCTCGTAGAAGTCCTCGCTTTCCTCCTTTGTAAATTCTATTGGTTTCCCCGACTCGATGCCGAAGTCGAACTCATCTAACGTGACCTTCACCATCTTGCAGTGCTCGACTATTTCTTTTTCGTGTTCTTTTATCAGATTTACCAGCTTGTTCTTGTATTCGGCTTCCAGCTTCGACCTAGACAGGCTACTAACGAAATCCTCAAAAAAAAGCTCGACAAAAAGTGGACTCTTCAGCTTGATCTCCTTAATCTTTCTCTTTGTTTCTGGGTAGCCCATCTTCAAAACTTTTAGGACTTCACCCCTAGGTTTTTTCTTCTCCTCTATCACTTCGGGGAGCCATTCGTCCAAGGTAACTTTGCGTGGAGGGAAGGCTGCCGCTCTCTTAGCTCGCCCCGGTGCATACGCCCGTACGACGCGACAGCTAACCCTCAAGGCGTAGGACCAAACCCTTGGAACAGGAATCGGCTCCAAGTACCAATCCTTTATCTTGATCTTCCCTGCCTCGATGGCGAACGTGTCCTCGGCCTCCCCGTAGCCCTCCGCCCTGCACGACCCCCCGTAACTGCCAGGCGGTATGAAGTCGATCCTGTAATATCCGTACTTGTCCGTGACCGCGCTCAGGGCCGTTCCACCTACAAGCGGGATCAGCTCGACCTCAGCGCCCTCGATCGGCTCCTTGGTGTCGGCATTAAACACCCTACCTTCCAGACTTCCGACCATTTTGAGCAAGTCCTCAAGCCGCTTCTTGATTAGTAGCAGTACCCGCTCCGCTTCTGCGATCCCGCGCCTGTCGGTTGGTAGAAACGCTAGGAGGTGTCTGTAGAGATCATCTGCGAAATCGGCCTCGTACCTCTTCAGAGAAACCGCAGCTTTGAAGTATCCTAGATCGTCCGCAATCTTGGGTAGTTTGGTATCCAGACTCTTGATCTCCTCAGAGGCATCGTGCTCGCGTACCACCATCGAGGCGTAACCGCGAGCAGAGGCACGGCCAGCACGAACAACATCTGAAAGCCGCCCCGCTAAATCCCTGAGGGCTTCGACTATCTCTGGAACGATTCTGCCAGCTAGCCTAGCTCGGAGCCTTCTTTCCCAGGCTGGACCGAGTTCCAGATTGCGGTAGAGCCAGCCGATAAAGGATATGAGCTTCCTGTCGAGAGTTTCCTTTAGCCCGTCGATGTCGCGCTTGTTGTAGCCCACTATTCTTTTCACTGCCTCGCGGTCTATCGGCACTTGATCATCACCTTTATTGGCGGGCGGAGGTGGTCGCTGGAGGTGTCCGGGAGCAGACCCCGCCGCGCTCGGGGATAACTGGGCGACTTACCCCTCCCTGCCAATTTAGGCTCAACGCGGTTTCTTGCCACCCCCGCCATTCGCCATTCCTCCTTCGTCCCTAGGCGTATGCGACGAGCTCCTCCCTCTTTTTTCTCCGCCGCTCGATGACCTGTTTCACCAGCTCGACGAACTCGGCTTTCGTCAGCTCCCTAACCCCCTCGTCGCAGTGCTCGCCGGTCCTGCGTTCGATCTCTCTGTCGATTTCAACCCTGTCCTCGTGCGTAGTCAGGTGGAGCAGGTCGAGTTCTTCCAGCAGCGCTCTTACCGCCTTACTCATCGTGCACCTCCTTTCTGGGCCCTCAACTTCTTTCGGCAGCAGTCGTCCCAGCCCCACATGTAGCCTGCAATCCATCCTGCCACATAATCAGGGTTAGTTTTTGAATTAACGAATTGAGGATAGTTTCGTTTTAGAAATTCAAGACGATATTCGAGTTCTTTTTTCATCCTTCTACCTCACGCTTCAGCCATTCGGCCATTCGTTTTAGCATACAACTTGGGCATCGGCAATCCTTTGTCCCTATTCGGGGGTTCTTTGCTTTGACCCTCGCCAGGGCCTGTTCCTCTGTCTCGTCCTCCCTGCGCACCGCCAAGTCGTGCTCCATCTCAATGTGCTCTATAAACTCTTCATCGGTATCGAAAAGCCCCTGCTTACCGGCCATGCGCCATCCCCTCCCTCCGGGTAACAGACAGTAGGGACACCCGATCATCTACCTCTGCTCCTCGGTGGTATCTCCTTTGGTATCCGATCTAAGATTCCTAAAATCGTTGACAACCTCTCGACCTTCTTTGTATGGTAATCTAACTGCTGCTTGTGGTAATCCAACTCGGTTCTAATGCTGGCTTTTATAGCTTCGAGATCTTTCTTTTTTAGACCCATGTTTTACACCTCCTCAAGTTATCTCACCGCCTTCTTCAGCCACTCGATCTGACTTGGGGTGAGCTTGCCCGTCAGGAACTTCGGTCGGAGGGCGAGGATGGCCGCCAGCTCGACTGTCAGCATCTCGTCCTGGCGCGGGATCTCGAGTCTTTTCCTGCACGACCTCTCGTAGTCCTCTGTCGGTAGCCGCTTATAACTCGCAACATAGATTCCAATAATTTTCTCAGCTGTTTCATTATCGATTGGTGTTTCCTCAACAGGCTTAGTCTTAGATTTAACCTCGACCATTATTTACCTCGCTTCTGTTGGTATTCTCGGAGTTTTTGGATACAGTCGGGGCAAAAATGACATTTAAGAGTAGGCTGCTCGTGGAGATCCTCGGCGTCCTCCATTTCAAGGTAAGTATGCCCATCCTCATCCGCTACCTCACGAACCTGTTTTTCTTTTTCCCAAGGCCAGTCGTCGGCGGGTGTATCGTGCTGGATGAACTCCCCGTCGAATTCTTTACCGCACTCGTCGCAGGCTGTTTTGCTCTTTACGATTTTGTCCATTTCTTCACCTGCGCTTCACGAATGGTGCCCTCCTCTACTCTCAACGCCCCGGAAAAGACAAGTTCGACGATGATGTACACCATGACGGCTGCTGCCAAAAATCCAAAACCGATTTCACCATACCGCAATGCCGCTATCGGTTCGTGCCAAGGATAGAGCATTA